>Ga0073899_10000184_pt1 | contig 57517 bp, 50 predicted proteins | sample KloWWTmetaKNB5Ph_FD_88975 | JGI IMG/M metagenome (GOLD analysis project Ga0073899, IMG submission 88975) | Active sludge microbial communities from Klosterneuburg, Austria, studying microevolution and ecology of nitrifiers - Klosterneuburg... | ecosystem: Engineered > WWTP > Aerobic digester >... | reverse complement strand
GACGCCCGAGCCGCGGGCTTGACGACCTGGCTCAACCACTACAACCTAGACAGAGCCCACCTCGGCATCGGAGGCAAGACCCCCATCGACCGAATCAACAACGGTCGAGGTCAGTACAGCTAGGCGGGAGCTCCCAGTGGCGCGCGATCAATCGCGACGGTCGGGTGATCGGCCACGTGCAGCCGGTGCACACCCCCGACGGCGTGCGCTACCGCGCCCGCCGGTACAGGCCGGTCGCCAGGCGCTTCCTCGAGCTCGGCGATTTCTGGAGTGCGGAGGACGCGGCCTGGTGTCTGCACTACGCGGTGTGAGGCTGCACGACGTGGTGCGAAACTCGGCGACGCCGCAGGCCGCCGCGCCCCGCCCGCTCCCTACTCCGCCCGACGCCACCAGGAATCCTGCATGGCCGCGGGGGTATGCCGCTTGTGCGCGGAGCGCAGATACCCCTCGACCAGCCTCGCGCTGACATCCTCCGGCACCGCCCGCCCTTCAAGGAAGGCATCGATGTGCTCGTAGCTGACGCCGAGGTTGGCCTCATCCGTCTGTCCCGGAACCCCGTCGAGGAGGTCGGCCGTTGGCACCTTGGTGATCAGGTACTCCGGCGCGCCGAGCTTTCGCAGCAGCTCGCGGCCCTGGCCCTTGCTCAACCCCGCGAGCGGGACGAGATCCGCACCACCGTCGCCGTACTTGGTGAAGAATCCGGTGAGCGCTTCCGCAGCGTGGTCCGTTCCGACGACGAGCCCCTGGGTCTGCCCGGCGATCGCGTACTGGGCGACCATGCGTGCGCGTGCTTTGACGTTGCCCTTGTTGAAGTCGGTCAGCGGCGCGCCGAAGGACCCGTCGAACACCTCGGCGAAGGCGTCCACGGGCGCCCCGATATTGAACGCGAGCGTGCGGTCCGGGCGAATGAACTCCAGCGCGCCCTGCGCGTCGCTTTCGTCGTGCTGCACCGCGTACGGCAGGCGCACGGCGATGAACTCGGCTGTGCCCCCGGCATCCCGAATCTCTTCGACGGCGAGCTGGCACAGGCGACCCGCCAGCGTCGAGTCCTGGCCACCCGAGATGCCGAGCACGAGCGTGGTGGCGTGCGCTGCCGCGAGGTACTGCTTGATGAAGTCGATGCGGTCTCGCACTTCGACCCCGGCGTCGATGCGCGGCGCGACGCCCAGCTCGGCGATGATCTGCCGGCGCATTCGATCCAGCTCGTTCATGCGGTTGCTTCCCTTCGCCACGCGCTCGTCCATGCCTCGAGGGTACTCGCACCCCGATTCCCGCCCGGGCCGGGCCACGGCCCGCACGAATCCTCCGTCCACGAGCGCCCCCTGGCTAGGGTGGGGAGATGCCGCGACTTCTGGTTGTTCACCACTCGCCGACCCCGACCGTGCGCTCGCTCGCCGAGGCCGTGCTCAACGGTGCGCGCACGGCCGGCGAGGAGGGCGTCGAGCTCGTCGAACGTCATGCCCTCGAGGCGAGCGTCGACGATGTGCTCGCGGCCGACGGGTTCATTTTGGGCACGACCGCGAATTTCGGGTACATCTCCGGCGCCCTCAAGCACTTCTTCGACACCACCTACGACGCCACCCGCGAGTGGACCGCCCACAAGCCGTTCTCGTACTGGATTCACGGCGGGTACGACACCACGGGCGCAGAGCGGGCCATGACGTCGATCACCACCGGTTACGCGATGCGCCTCGCCGCCGCGCCACTGATTCTTGTCGGCGCGCTCGGCGAGGAGCAGCTCGAGGCAGCAACCGAGCTCGGCGGCACGGTGGCCTGGTCGCTCACGATGTGAGCGGGCGCGTCCAGTATCCTGGGAGGACGCCTCCGTAGCTCAGTGGATAGAGCAAGAGCCTTCTAATCTCTTGGTCGTAGGTTCGATTCCTACCGGGGGCGCTTCTCGTGCGCGCACCGCCTCGCATCCCGCTCGGCGCACGCGCAGCGCACGCTCGGCGCGTGCGGATCGTCGTGCTCGATAGGATCGACTCATGGCATCGGCGAGTGAGAACGACCTCTTGGTATGGATCGACTGCGAGATGACGGGACTGGATCTCGATCGAGATGAGATCGTCGAGATTGCCGTCGTCGTGACCGACTTCGAGCTTCGCCCGGTCGATCCCGGGTTTCAGATCGTCGTCAAGCCCGACGCGAGCGCCATGGAGAACATGGGCGAATTCGTCACCGAGATGCACCGCACCTCCGGGCTGCTCGAAGAGATCCCGCATGGCGTCAGCGCGGCGGAGGCCGAGTTCGAAGCGCTCGAGTACATCCAGCGCTTCGTCCCGCAAGCGGGCAAGGCACCGCTGGCCGGCAACACCATCGGCACCGACCGGGCATTCATCGCCAAGTACATGCCGCGCATCGACAGCTACCTGCATTACCGCAACGTGGATGTCTCGACCGTCAAGGAGGTCGCGAAGCGCTGGTACCCGCGCGTCTTCCACAACGCGCCCGCCAAGAACGGCGGGCACCGCGCGCTCGCCGACATCCTCGAATCCATCCGGGAGATGGCCTACTACCGCGCAGCGGTGTTCGTGCCACAGCCGGGCCCGACGAGCGAGCAGGCCCGCACCGCGTCGGCGAATACGGTGCAGGCGTATGCCGCCGGCAGCGCGCCGGATGCCGAGGATGCAGCGCACCCAGCGTGAGCTCGACCCCGTGTCATTGAGGCGCTCCAGGATGTAATAGACTGGAGGAGTTGTCTGCGCAGACAGACGGCATGGTGGGTATAGCTCAGTTGGTAGAGCACCTGGTTGTGGTCCAGGGGGCCGCGGGTTCAAGTCCCGTTACTCACCCCAAATGGGAGAGGTTCAAACCCTCGACGAGAGTGCTCACTCTCTGGAAGGTTTGGGCCTCTCCCTCTCTTTTGGCCCGGCCGCCGGGGTCGACGAGTGCGTCTGCTCCCACACACTGCCCAGCCCACAACAGCCTCCGAGTGGAGCGCGGTCAGACTGTGCCGGGGCGTGCCCACCCGTACTCGAGCGCGATGGCTTCGACGTCGTGCTCGAAGGCATCCACGTCGAAGCGCGTGACCTTCTTCTGTCTCATGATGTCGAACGTACGGCGCGCGACGTCGTACAGCAGTCGGTACTGCTCAGCCTCATCGCCGGCCTTGCGCGCCTCCCGCCATGCTTCGTGATCGGCGAACAACCGGAGGTCGAGTTCGTTCGTCGAGGGCGTGTAGCGCATGCGCTCTTTGCCGCGCGGGGAGTCGGGCTCATCGCGCTGAAACACGAACAGCACAAACCAGCTCTCCAGCCCGGGGCCGTAGTCGCGCTCGGCGAGTCGCTCGTTGAAGATGTCCGACATGCGAACGTAACGCGCTGGCGCATCTTTGCCCTCGCCGAACGCCTGGATTCCGGTGAAGAAGACTCGCATATGCAGCTCACTTTCTTGCGCGGCCATCAGGATCCGGCAATTGCGTGTCGCTGCGCTCAGATCGGGGCCGTCTGCCGCGTCGATCATCGCACGATCGGCGGGCGCGAACGCATCGACGCCCCGAGCCCAGGCAAGGTCGGCAACGCGCGGTGCGCGGCCGCCGCACCGCGCGCGCTCGCGCCACCCGGATGCCGCTGGGATACCCTGGAGCAAGCCCCAACACTCGCTCGGCGGCGCCGGCGCCAGGTGCACCCCCGCAGGCCCGAACGAGCAGCCGTGCAGGCTCCCCCTGCTCTGACACACGCGAGGACGACATGCTGGAGATGGATGCCGCGACCTTCGAGTCGCTCGTCATCGAAGAGCTCGATCAGCTCCCAGACGACATGTTCGACGGCCTCGACAACGTCATCTTCGTCGTTGAGGATCGGCCCGAAGACGGCAGCCTCGATCTGCTCGGGCTGTATGACGGCGTCGCACTGACCGAGCGTCAGGCGTATGGCGTCGGTGAGCTGCCCGATCGCATCGTCGTGTATCGCGAGCCGCACCTCGATATCTGCGAAGACGAGCAGGCGCTTCGCGACGAGGTCCACACCACCCTCGTGCACGAAATCGCGCACTTCTACGGGATCGATGACGATCGACTGCACGAGCTGGGGTGGGCGTGATGAGCATCATGGCTGCACCAGCGCTCGATGAACGCATAGAGCTCGACGAAGCGCCGACGGCCCCTGCCGTGTGGCAGACCGTGGTCTGGAACGATCCGGTCAACCTCATGAGCTACGTCGCCCGCGTGTTTCGCACCTACTTCGGCTTCGACCGCGCCAAGGCCGAGCGCCTGATGCTCGCCGTGCACGAGCAGGGGCACGCCGTGGTCGCCGAGGGGCCGCGCGAACAGATGGAGATGCACGCACAGGCGATGCATGAATACGCCCTGTGGGCGACCGTACGGAAGGCCGGCGAATGAGCGATTCGCGCGCATTGATCCTGACGATCACGCGGATGGAGGCGGCGTACCTGGCCGATCTTGTCGGACAGTTCATCTCGCTGCTCGACGACTATTCGGACGAGCGTGAGGCCCCGGTCGCGCCCGCGAGCGCCGGTGCCGGCGCGATCGCCGGCGCGTTCGGTGGCGCCCAGGAGATCCCCGAAGATCCCGCGCTGGCGCGCCTGATGCCGGATGCGTACGCGGACGATGTCGAGGCCTCGGCAGAGTTTCGCCGTCACACCGAGAACGAGCTGCTCGCCCGGCGCATCCGCGATGCGCGCCGCGTGCTCAGCGGGCTCGACATGAGCCTGAACGAGCCCGTCGTGGGTGCCGCCACCGCCGAGGCGAAGGCTGCGGCATCCGATGACCAATTGCCGTTCGATGTCGTGCTCGATCCTGCATCAGCCGAGGCGTGGACACGGACGCTCGCGGCGGTGCGGCTGGTGGTGGCGAGCCGGCTCGGGATCGAGACCGAGGCGGACGACGCGGCCGCGCGGGCGGCCGATGACGACGGACGCTTCGGGGTGTACGACTGGCTGGGGTATCGGCTCGACGGCATCGTGCAGGCGCTCGACGACGCCGACGGCGCCGACAGCCCCGGCACCGCCACTGACGCAGACCCAGACGCAGACGCAGACGGCGAAGAAACGCACCGCTGACCCGCCGCCGCGAGCCACGGCCGCGGCATCCACACGGCGCCGCGGCACGCTACGGCGCGCTACGGCACGCGCAACGCGATATCGGCGCAGCGCGCCGGGGCGTGTGCCGCAACGTGCGCATCCTCCTGGGCCGCCCAACGCTCCCAGTGCGGTCGGTAGCTCTCGCCGTCGCGGGCAAGCGCGCGCGCCCTGCGTGAGGGCGCGGGCGACTCGAGCCAGACCCGCACATCGGCCATCCGTGCGGTGCTGGGCGTGAGCAGGCCCGCGCCCTCCACGATCAGCGCCAGCGCAGGGTCGACGGCATGGGTCTCGGCGTACGCGCCGCGGTCCCAGTCGTAGCGCTGCCACAGTCCGGTCCGACCCTCCGCGTGCGGGAGGAGCACCTGCGCGAGCGCGCGTTCACGGCCCTCGTCGAGTCCGTCCCAGCCTGGGTAGATCGAGTCGAGGGCGAGCAACTGCACGGGAGTGGGCAACGGCCAGGCAGCAATGAGTGCTCGCGCCAACGTCGATTTTCCCGCGCCGCTGCGTCCGTCGATCAACACGACGGGGTTTGGCGCGCCCACGGCCCGCACGGCCGTGATGATGCGGGTGACGCCGTCTTCGAGCGCAGCGCGCAACGGCGTCGCCGCGTGCGCGGCGGTGTGCTCCATTGCGTGTCAGCGCTTGAGCGTACGGATGATGCGGTTGATCGCGCGCCCGACGATCCACACGAACGGGATCGCGACGGCGAGCAGCGGAATGATGTTCGGCTCGAAGCGGAGGTCGTCACCGCGGCGAATATAGGCACCGAGCGGCAGCGACCAGGCACCACCCCCGCCACCGCCGTTGCCGGCCTCATCAGAGCCGCCGCCGAAGCCGTTGCACACGGCGGCAACCGGGATGATGCGCACGCCGTCGACGTCCTGCTGCTCACCGTAGGCCGCGGTCACGCCAGCGGTGGCCGACTGCTTGCCGAGTTCCAGTGCAATGTTAGGCATGGCCCAACGCTATCGTGCCGGCCCGCCACGCGCACGGGGCACGCACGATCGGGCACAGCCCGCGTGCTCTGCCGGGGCTCTCAGCGCTCCGCGCCGCCGTGTGTGCGCCCACCGGGCGCCTCGCCGCGGCGGCGCACATCCGCCTCACCGCGGCCCCCGGTCACGCGATCCCGGCGCCCCACGAGGCTCGCGCGCGTCACCACGCCCCCACCGAAGCGGTCGGCGGCGTCGTCCAGGGCGTCCTCCACCTTGCGCCAGTCCTCGTCCGCGTCCCAGAGGGTCAGCGCCGCACTCCCCGCAGGCACGAGGTTCTCTGCGCGAACCCCGATGAGCCGCACGGCCTGCCGCAGCTCGATCCCGGCGAGCAGTTCGCGTGCCGCTTCGCCGAGCCGCTGCCCGACGGCGCTCGGCTCGCCGAGTGTCTGCGAGCGGCCGACGGTCGTGAAGTCTGCGAAGCGCAGCTTCAGTGCCACGGTGCGCCCCTCGAAGCCGCCCTCCCGCAGCCTCCTGGCGACCCGATCGGCAAGACGCAGCACCTCACTGCGCAAGAACTCCTCGTCGGTGACATCGTGCAGAAACGTCTGCTCGTGCCCGACGCTTTTCTCCACCCGCGAGGTGACGACCGCGCGGGAGTCGATGCCGCGCGCCAGCTCCCAGAGCCGCGCCCCCATCGCCGCCCCCAGCGTGCGGTCGAGCACCTCTTTTGGCGTGCCCAGCACATCGGAGATGGTTCGGATGCCGCGGCTCTCGAGCGCCGCCGCCGATTTCGGCCCGACGCCCCACATGCTGCGCACCGGACGCGGCGCGAGGAACGCCGGCGTGTCGTCGGCAGCCACGATGAGCACGCCATCAGGCTTGCTGATCGTCGACGCCATCTTCGCCACATGCTTGGTCGCCGCGACGCCCACGCTGCACGTGAGCCCGGTGGCCTCGTACATCCGACGCTTGAGCACAAACGCGATCTCACCCGGGCTCCCCCACAGCCGCCGCGCGCCTCGCACATCGAGAAACGCCTCGTCCACGCTGAGTGGCTCGACCAGCGGCGTGAACTCTGCGAACACCGCCATCACCTGCTTCGACACGTCGAGATAGCGCGACATCCGCGGTGGCGTGACGATCGCATGGGGGCACAGGCTCAGCGCCCGGCCGACCGGCATCGCCGCCCGCACGCCGAACCGCCGCGCCTCGTAGGAGGCGCTCGACACGACGGAACGGGCGTCACGCGCCCCGATGATCAGGGCCTTGCCGCGCAGGCTCGGATCATCGAGCACCTCAACCGAGGCGTAGAACGCGTCCATGTCGACATGCAGGATGCCGGTGCCCGCATCGGGCGCGCCGGGAGCCGAAACCAGCCTGCCGTTGCCATCCGCGCGTCCCATGGTTCCATTCTCCCCCGCACCGTCGACCCCCGCACCGCCGGCCCTCGCGCCGCCGACCCTCGCGCCGCCGACCCTCGCGCCAGCGCCAGCGCAGCCGCCCAGCATGCAGCGAGGCGCCGGTGGGGAGTCCCACCGGCGCCTCGACTCAGCGTGTCAGCGCACGCTCACAGCGACGCCGCGCGCTCAAGCACCAGCTCACGCACCCGTGCCGCGTCTGCCTGCCCGCGCATGGCCTTCATCACGGCGCCGATTACGGCGCCCGCGGCCTGCACCTTGCCATCGCGGATCTTCTGCAGCACATCCGGCTGCGCCTGCAGCGCGTCGTCGATCGCGGCGATCAGCGCGCCATCGTCAGAGACCACCGCGAGGCCACGCGCATCCACGACCTCCTGCGGCGACCCTTCGCCTGCGACGACACCCTCGAGCACCTGGCGAGCCAGCTTGTCGGTCAGGGTGCCGGCCTCGACCAGCGCCTGCAGCTGCGCCACGTGCTCGGGCGTCGCAAGGTCGGAGGCTTCGCGGTTTTCGATGTTCGCGATGCGCGTGAGCTCACCGGTCCACCACTTGCGTGCGGCGGCCGGAGTCGACCCGGCGGCCACGGTCGCCTCGACCTCGGCGAGCAGCCCGCCGTTGACGACGTCCAGGAACTCGAGCTCGGTGAAGCCCCACTCGCCCATGAGCCGGCGGCGGCGCACCGCGGGCTTCTCGGGCAGGGCGGCACGCAGCTGCGCGATCAACTCCGCGGAGGGCTGCACCGGCGGGAGATCGGGCTCCGGGAAGTAGCGGTAGTCGTCTGCGTCGCTCTTGGGGCGACCGGGCGAGGTGGCACCGGTGTCTTCGTGCCAGTGGCGCGTCTCCTGCGTGATCGTGCCGCCGGCCTTCAGGATCGCCGCCTGGCGCTGGATCTCATAGCGCACCGCGCGCTCGATCGAGCGCATCGAGTTGACGTTCTTCGTCTCGGTGCGGGTGCCGAGCTTCTCCTGCCCGCGGGGGCGCAGCGAGACGTTGGCGTCGCAGCGCAGGTTGCCGCGCTCCATCTTCGCGTCTGAGATGCCGAGCGAAAGCACGATGTCGCGGATGGTCTGCACGTAGGCCTTCGCGATCTCGGGCGCCCGCTCCTCCGCGCCGAAGATCGGCTTCGTGACGATCTCGACCAGGGGCACGCCCGCACGGTTGTAGTCGACCAGCGAGTATTCGGCGCCTTGGATGCGACCGGTCGCGCCACCGACGTGGGTGAGCTTTCCGGCATCCTCCTCCATGTGCGCCCGCTCGATCGGGATCGTGATGATGTCACCACCGGCGAGCTCGACCTCCACCTCACCCTCGAAGGCGATCGGGTCGTCTGCCTGAGAGATCTGGTAGTTCTTGCCGAGGTCCGGGTAGAAGTAGTTCTTGCGCGCGAAGCCGCTCGTCTCGGCGATCTGGCAGCCGAGCGCGAGCCCGAGCGAGATCGAGTACCGCACGGCGGTGCCGTTGACCACGGGGAGCGACCCGGGCAGACCGAGGCACACCGGTGAGAGGTTCGTGTTCGGGTCCGAGCCGAACACGTTCGGCGCGTTCGAGAACATCTTGGTCTTGGTGTTCAGCTCGACGTGCACCTCGAAGCCGAGGACGGGCTCGTAGAGCTCGATTGCCTCTTCGAAGCTCAGCAGCTTGTCTTTCGCCATGATCAGGCACCCTCTCCCAGACGCGGTGCGCGATCAAGCAGCGCACCACCCCACTTGTCTTGCAGCAGTGCTTCGAGCGCCGCGCTGACGGCGTAGAGCTTCGCGTCCCCACGCGCCGGAGCGACGAATTGGATGCCGACGGGCAGGCCGTCATCCGAGAGCCCCGAGGGGATCGAGATCGCGGGCACGCCGGCGAGGTTCGCGGGCAGCGTCGTCGCGTCGTTCAGATACATCGCCAGCGGGTCGTCCACCATCTCGCCGAAGCGGAACGCCGTCGACGAGGCCGTCGGCGTGGCGATGACGTCCACCTGCGCGAAGGCGTTGGTGAAGTCGCGCTGGATCAGCGTGCGCACGCGCTGGGCGCTGCCGTAGTACGCGTCGTAGTACCCGGCCGAGAGCGCGTACGTGCCGAGGATGATGCGGCGCTTCACCTCTTCGCCAAGGCCCGCGGCGCGCGTGGCCGACATGACCTCCTCCACGGTGGCGGCGGCGTGCGGGGTGACCCGCATGCCGAAGCGTACCGAGTCGAAGCGCGCGAGGTTGCTGGATGCCTCCGCCGGCATCAGCACGTAGTATGCCGCGACGCCGTGCTCGAAGTGCGGGGCGCTGATCTCGACGATCTCGGCACCCTGCGCCTCCATCGCCGCGAGCGATTCGCGGAACGAGGCCGCCACGCCGGGCTGGAACCCGCTGTCGGGCAGCTCACGGACGACGCCGATCCGAAGCCCCTTGAGGACGTCGCCGCGGGCTCCCTCGCGCGCGGCCTGCGCGAACGAGGGCCAGCTCTCGGCGAGCGAGGTGGCATCGAGCGCGTCGTGCCCGCCGATGACATCATGCAACAGCGCCGCGTCAAGCACGGTGCGGGTGGCCGGGCCGACCTGGTCGAGGCTCGAGGCGAGTGCAATCGAGCCGTAGCGGCTCACACCGCCATACGTGGGCTTCATGCCAACGGTGCCGGTCACGTGCGCGGGCTGGCGGATGGAGCCGCCCGTGTCGCTGCCGAGGGCGAGCGGGGCCTCGAACGCCGCGACCGCCGCGGCAGAACCGCCGCCCGAGCCGCCGGGAACGCGGGTCGGGTCCCACGGGTTGCGGGTTGGGCCGAATGCCGAGTGCTCGGTCGACGACCCCATGGCGAACTCGTCCATGTTCGTCTTGCCGATGGCGACGAGCCCGGCCGCGCGGGCGCGGGCGACCACCGTCGCGTCGAAGGGCGACATGTATCCCTCGAGGATGCGGGAGCCGCTCGTGGAGGGCATATCGGTGGTGACCAGCACGTCCTTGATCGCCAGCGGCACGCCTGCCAGGGCCCCGAGCGCGTCACCGGCGGCGCGGCGGCGATCGATGTCGGCGGCCGCGGTCAGCGCGTGCTCGTTGACGTGCAAGAAGGCGTTGAGCGCACCGTCGACCGCGTCGATACGGTCGAGGTGGGCCTGCGTCGCCTCCACGCTCGAGACCTCGCCCGCGGCGAGCTTCTCGGCGAGCGCGGCGGCGGTGAGCCGGGTGAGATCGGTCATTACTGCTCCTCCCCCATGATCGCGGTGACGCGAAAACGGCCGTCCGCGGCATCCGGCGCGTTGCGCAGTGCCTGCTCGAGCGAGAGCGGCTCGCCGACGACGTCGTCGCGGAACACATTGGCGAGTGGGAGCGGGTGGCTCATCGCGGGGACGTCGGCCGTTGCGACCTCCGCGACCTTCGCAATGTTGTCGACGATCGCGTCGAGCTGGCCGGTGAGACGCGCAATCTCGTCCTCGCTCAGCTCGATGCGAGCGAGCGAGCCGAGGTGGCGCACGAGTTCGGGGGTGATTTCAGACACCGCACCATCTTATGCGCTCCCCGAATCCCGCCGGATGCGCGCAGTAGGCTGGTTGGGTGACCACGTTTGACCCGCCCCGCCCTTGGATCACCAGCTACGCCGATGGCGTGCCCGAGAACATCGCACCCGTGCAGGGATCGCTCTTCTCCATCCTCGAAGCGTCGGCGCGCGAGTACCCAGACGCCCCGGCGCTCGAATTCTTCGGGCGCACCACCAGCTACGCGCAGCTCCTGGCGCAGGTCGAGCGTACCGCGGGCGGGCTGCGCGAGCTCGGTGTCGCCCCTGGCGACCCCGTCGCCATCGTGCTGCCGAACTGCCCGCAGCACATCGTGGCCTTCTACGCCGTCCTGCGTGTGGGCGCCGTGGTTGTCGAACACAACCCCCTCTACACGCCGTCAGAGCTGCGCGGGCAGTTCGCCGACCACGAAGCCAAGCACGCCATCGTGTGGAACAACGTCGTCGCGACCGTGCAAGACTTCCCAGCCGAGCTGCGCGTGCACAACCTGATCAGCGTCGATGTGACCCGTGCGATGCCGCTGAAGATGCGGGCGCTGCTGCGGCTGCCCATCGCCAAAGCCCGCGAGTCGCGCGAGGCGCTGACCACCGCGGTGGGCGGCACGGTGCGCTGGGAGGACGTGCTGCGCGCCGCTCCCGTGGCATCCACGCTTCCCGTACCCGAAACCGATGACCTCGCGATCATCCAGTACACCTCGGGCACGACGGGCTCCCCAAAGGGCGCCTCGCTCACCCACCGCAACCTCCTCTCGAACGCCGCGCAGGCGCGCGCGTGGGTTCCGACGATCACGCGGGGACCTGGATGCGTCGTCTACGCGGTCCTGCCGATGTTCCATGCGTACGGCCTGACCCTGTGCCTCACCTTCGCGATGAGCATGGGGGCGCGCCTCGTGCTGTTCCCGAAGTTTGACCCCGACATGGTGCTGCAGGTGATGAAGAAGCACCCGGCGACCTTCCTGCCCCTCGTGCCGCCGATCGCCGCTCGCCTCCTGGCCGCTGCGACCGAGCAGGGGATCTCGCTGCAGGGCACCGAGGTGGCCATCTCCGGCGCCATGACGCTCCCGCACGAGTTGGTCGTGCCGTTCGAGGCCGCCTCGCGCGGTTTCCTCGTCGAGGGCTACGGCCTCAGCGAATGCTCCCCCGTGCTGATGGCGAACCCGGTCGCAGACAACCGGGTTGCAGGCACCGTCGGGCTGCCGATCCCGGGCACCGAGGTGCGCGTGGTCGACCCCGAGAACCCGACGCAGGATGTCGCTCCCGGCGCCGAGGGCGAGCTGCTCGTGCGCGGCCCGCAGGTGTTCAGCGGCTATTACCGCAAGCCCGAGGAGACCGCGAAGGTCTTCGTCGACGATTGGTTCCGCACCGGCGATATCGTGACCGTCGACGAGGCCGGGTTCGTGCGAATCGTGGACCGGATCAAGGAGCTCATCATCACGGGCGGCTTCAATGTGGCACCCACCGAGGTCGAGAACGCCCTGCGTCCCTTCCCGGGCGTCGCAGACATCGCCGTCGTCGGGATGCCGAGTGCGCACTCAGGCGAGGAGGTTGTCGCCGCGATCGTGGTGGAGCCCGGTGCCGAGGTCGATCCGGAGGCGCTGCGTGCGTTCGCACGCGGCGTGCTCGCCGCCTACAAGGTGCCCCGCCGCGTCTTCATCGTGGACGAGCTGCCCACCTCGCTCATCGGCAAGGTGCTGCGCCGCGAGGTGCGGGCCGCGCTGCGCGCCCGCGGCGCGTGACGCGCACGTGAGCGCGGCGGCGGGTCACCAGCTCGGGTGGATCGCGGCGCGGAAGTACTCGTCGTAGAGCGCGCGCACGCCCTCGGTGAACGCGGCTCCCAGCGGGCCCGCCTCCCCCGCCGCCGCGTTGGCGCGCACCTGCGCGACGTTTCGCGCGCCCGGGATCACCGTCGAGACGCCCGGGAGCTGGGCGACCCAGGCCAACGCCGCCGTCGACGCGTCGAGGCCGGGTGCCGCAGCCAACGCCGCGAAGGCGCGCGCTGCCTCCACGCCACGCTCGAAGTCGACCCCCGAGAAGGTTTCGCCCACGTCGAATGCCTCCCCGTGGCGGTTGAAGCTGCGGTGATCGTTCGCGGCGAATGTCGTGCCTCGGTCGTAGCGGCCGGTGAGCAGCCCGCTGGCCAGGGGCACGCGCGCGATGATGCCGATACCGGCGGCCTCCGCTGCCGGCAGCACCTGGTCGAGCGGCTTCAGGCGAAACGCATTCACGATGATCTGCACGGTCGCCACGCCGGGGCGCGCGATCGCACGCAGCGCCTCTGCGCACGTCTCGACGCTGACCCCGTAGGCGGCCATGACGCCCTCGGCCACCAGCGTGTCGAGCGCGTCGAACACCCGGTCGTTGGCGTACACCTCGGTGCGCGGGCAGCGCAGCTGCACCAGATCGAGTGTGTCGACGCGCAGGTTCCTGCGCGAGCGATCCGTCCACAGGCGCATGTTCTCGATCGTCAGCGCGGCCGAGTCTGGCTCGTCGGCGCGGCGCACCATCTTGGTGGCGACCGTGAGGGGGACGCCCTCGTTCGAACCACGCCACGCACCGATGATGGACTCGCTGCGGCCATCGCCGTAGACATCGGCGGTATCGAAGAAGGTGACGCCGGCGTCGGCTGCGGCATCCAGCACCGCGAACGCGTCAGCCTCGCTCACGTCGCCCCAATCGGCGCCGAGCTGCCAAGTGCCGAGCCCGATGCCCGAGACGGTGCGACCGGTGCGTCCGAGTGTGTGCTGCAACATCAGGCCAGCCTAGTTCGGCCCCGCCGCCGCGCCACCCGTTCCCTCGAGCGCCGCCGGGCCCTGCTCGACGAGGATCTTGAACTGCGCCGCATCGATCACACGCACCCCGAGCGCCTCGGCCTTGGCGAGTTTGGAGCCCGCCCCCGGCCCGGCCGCGACGAAGTCGGTCTTCTTCGAGACGCTCGAGGCGGCCTTGCCGCCGGCTTGGATGATCGCCTCCTGCGCACCGTCTCGGGTGTAGCCATCGAGCGAACCGGTCGCGACGACGGTCAACCCCTCGAGCACCCCACCGGCGGCGACCGCCGCACCGGGGCCGGGGTGTCCGGGGATCGCGAAGCGGACGCCGGCGGCGGTCCACTGCTCGACGATGTCGAGGTGCCAGTCGACCTTGAACCACTCGAGCACCGACTCGGCGATGATCTCGCCCACGCCGTCGACCAACGCCAGCTCTTCGAGCGTCGCCGCGCGCACCGCGTCCAGCGAGCCGAAATGCTGCGCGATCGCACGGGCGGCCACGGGCCCGACGTGCCGGATGTTCAGCGCGACGAGCTGCCGCCAGAAGTCTTTGCTCTTGGCTTTCTCGAGCTCCTCCAGCAGCTTGATCGCCTGCGCCGACGGGTGGTAGACGCGGTGGTCTTTGCGCACCCCCGCCGCGCGTCGCTCTGCCGCGCTCGCGTGCTCGAAGCCGGGCGGATACACAAGCTCCACCCGCTGGAACGGCGCGCGGCGCACCGGCTCCCCCGTGGCGTCGTCACGCCGGGGCTCCCCCGTCTCGGCATCGCGCACAAGGACCTCGATCGGCACGAGCTGCTCGAGCCGAAGCGTGAACAGCCCGGCTTCGGTGTGCAGGGGCGGCGACGCGGGGCTCGACGGCTGCGTCAGCGCAGCCGCGGTGACCTCGCCGAGCGCCTCGATATCGAGCGCGCCACGCGAGCCGATGTGCTCGACACGACCGTGCACCTGCGCGGGGCAACTGCGTGCGTTGGGGCACCGCAGGTCGATGTCGCCCGCCTTCGCGGGCGCGAGCTGCGAGCCGCACTCCGGGCAGTGGGTCGGCATCACGAACGGCCGCTCGCTGCCGTCGCGGCGCTCGAGCACCGGGCCGAGCACCTCGGGGATCACATCCCCGGCCTTGCGCAGCACGACGGTGTCGCCGATCAGCACGCCCTTGGCCTTGACCACATCCTGGTTGTGCAGCGTGGCCTGGCTGACGGTGCTGCCGGCGACGCTGACGGGCTCCATCACCGCGTACGGCGTCACCCGGCCGGTGCGGCCCACGCCGACCGCGATGTCGAGCAGCTTCGTGTAGACCTCTTCGGGCGCGTACTTGTAGGCGATCGCCCAGCGCGGCGCGCGGCTGGTGGTGCCGAGTTCGTCGTGCAGTGCGAGCTCGTCGACCTTGACGACGATGCCGTCGATGCCGAGGGGGATGTCGCGGCGGTGCTCCCCGCGCTCCTCGATGTATGCAATCACCGCATCCACATCATCAAACACCGCCGAATACGGCGAGACGGGGAGCCCCCAGGCTGCCAGCTGCTCGTACACCGCCGATTGGGTGGATGCCCCGGGGTCGGCCCATGCGCCGATCCCATGCACGAACAGCGACAGGCGCGCGAGCCGATCGCGCATCAGGGCGATCTCTTCGTTCGTCTTGTGCTCGGCGCGCTGGCGGAGGCTGCCGGCGGCCGTATTGCGCGCGTTCGCGAACTCTGGATACCGCGTGCGGATCGCCTCCGGCGCCCTGCCACGCGCCAGCTGTTCCGCAACGAACGCGGCCTGGAGCGCGTGCTGCTGCGCATTCAGCGCATCGAACTGCTCGGTGCGCAGGAAGATCTCGCCGCGGACCTCGAAGAACTCGGGGTGCCCCTCACCCTCGAGTCGCTGTGGAATGGCGGGAATCCAAGCGACGTTCTCGGTGATGTTCTCGCCCACCCGCCCATCGCCGCGGGTGCTGGCGGTCTCGAGCACGCCGTGCCGATAGGCGAGGCTGATGGCGAGCCCATCGAGCTTCAGCTCGCTGAGCCAGCGCACGGGGCGCGCCGCGGCATCTCTCGTCTTCTCGGCCCACTCACGCAGCTCGTCCAGCGTGAACACGTTGTCGAGGCTGAGCATGCGCTCCGCGTGCTCGTGCGGGGGAAACCCCGCCGTGGCGACGCTCGCCCCGACCACCTGCGTCGGGCTGTCGTCGCTGCGCAGCTGCGGGAAGGCCTGCTCGATGGCCTCCAGCCGGTGCAGCTGCGCATCGAACTCGGCGTCGCTGACGAGGCTCACGCTGCGCACGTAGTAGGAGGTGCGATTGCGCTCGATCGCCTCGCGCAGCACCGCGGCCTCGGCGCGAGCCTGCTCGAAACTCAGCTGTTCGACCGGTACCGGCTCGTCGTTCACGGTGTCATTCTCCAGGGCTTGTGGCGGTGGGCACGTGGGCGGCGGCGCGCGCTCAGACCGTCAGCGGCACAGCCGAGACGGTGTGGTCGATCGTGAACTGGCCGAGCACCCGAGTGCCCTGATACAGCACCGCGGTCTGCCCGGGCGCGACGCCATCCAGCGGCACGTCGGGGGTGACGACCAGGTGACGCACGCCGTCCACCTGCGCCAGGGCCGCGCGAGCGGGCACGGGATCCGCGTGTGCGCGAATCTGCACGTCGCACGCGAAGCCGTCGCCCCCCTCCGCAGGGGGCGTCCCCACCCAGGTGAAGCGAGCCCCAGAGATCTCGGCGGTCGCAAGCGCCTCCTTCGGCCCGACGACGACCGTGTTGGAGACTGGCCGAACCTCGAGGACGAAGCGGGGCTTGCCGTCGGCCGCCGGCGTGCCGATCTTCAGGCCGCGCCGCTGCCCGACCGTGAAGGCGTGTGCGCCCTCGTGGGTGCCGACGACCTCGCCCGCGCGGTCGACGATCGCGCCCGTCTCGGTGCCGACGCGCTCGGCCAGCCAGCCGCGCGTGTCGCCATCCGGGATGAAGCAGATGTCGTGGCTGTCGGGCTTGTGCGCGACGGTGAGCCCGCGCTCGGCGGCCTCAGCCCGCACGACCGCCTTGGACGGGGTCTCACCGAGCGGAAAGTAGCTGTGTGCGAGCTGCTCGGCCGTGAGCACCCCGAGCACATACGACTGATCCTTGGCCGCGTCGCTGGCGCGGTGCAGTTCGAGGGCGCCGTCGGCGCCGGGGCGCACGATCGCGTAGTGGCCGGTGCACACCGCGTCGAACCCCAGATCCAGCCCCTTCTCGAGCACCGCGGCGAACTTGATGTGCTCGTTGCAGCGCATGCACGGGTTGGGCGTGCGGCCCGCGCTGTACTCCGCGATGAAGTCGTCGACGACGTCGAGCTTGAAGCGCTCCGAAAAGTCCCACACGTAGAACGGGATGCCCAGAAGATCGGCGGCACGCCGCGCATCCATCGAGTCTTCGATCGTGCAGCAGCCGCGCGCGCCGGTGCGAAGCGTGCCGCCCGCGCGCGAGAGCGCGAGGTGCACGCCGACGACGTCGTGCCCGGCATCCACCGCGCGTGCCGCGGCGACCGCCGAATCAACGCCGCCGCTCATGGCCGCAAGAATTCGCATTCCGCAATTCTACGCGTCCGCCTCCGACGGCGCGCCGGGTGGTGGATGCCGGAGCCGCCCTACACCTCGCGGCGCGACATCCCCGCCCGGCGGGCCCGCTCGTAGGCGCCAGGGATCGCGGCGACGAACGCATCCACGTCGGCCTGCGTCGTCTCGCGGCCGAGCGACACGCGCAGCACGCTGCGTGCGGCATCCGCATCGCGCCCCATCGCGAGCAGCACGTGCGAGGGGTTGGGGATGCCGGCTTGGCAGGCCGAACCGGTCGAGACCGCGACACCGGCGAGGTCGAGCAGGAGCAGCAGCGAGTCCCCCTGCGCGCCGGGGAAGGAGATGTGCGCGTTGCCCGGCAGGCGCTGCGCCGGGTCGCCGTTGCACACGGCGCCGGGCACCGCGGCGCGCACCCGCGCCACGAGCCCATCGCGCAGCGCGCGCAGGCGGGCCGCCTCGGCCTCGAGCTCCCCCACGGCCAGCGCGGCCGCGGCGGCGAAGGCGGCCGCGCCGGGCACATTCTGCGTGCCCGAGCGCAGGCCCCGCTGCTGCTCGCCGCCGTGCAGCAGCGCGGCGGGTGTCGCCTCGCGCGCGACGACCAGCGCGCCGATGCCGGCCGGGCCGCCAAGCTTGTGGGCGGCAACGCTCATCGCGACCAGCCCGTCACCCGCACCGCGCACCGCGCCCGAGTCGCGCTGCGCCTCGCGCAGGCCCCGAAACGACAGGGGCACATGTCCGAACGCACCCACCGCATCGAGGTGCAGCGGCACGCCGACCCGAGCGGCGCGCAGCACCGCCTGGCTGACCGGCTGGAGCGTGCCGACTTCGTTGTTGGCCACGAGCATGCTGGCGAGCGCGACGTCTGTGCCGTCGCCGAGCGCCGCTTCCCACGCATCCAGGTCAAGGCGACCCAGCGCATCGAGCCCCGGCCACCGCAGCTGCGCGCCCTCGTGCGATTCCAGCCATTCGAGGGCGTCGAGGGTGGCGTGGTGCTCGCCCTGGGGCGCGACGATCCCGCGGCGCGAGGCATCCGCCGCCGCGCGCGCCCAAAACAGCCCCTTCAGCGCGAGGTTGACCGATTCCGTCCCGCCGGAGGTGAACACCACCTCGATGGGATCGCACTCGAGCGCTTCGGCGAGCCGCTCACGTGATTCCTCGAGCAGTCTGCGCGCCGCCTGCCCCGCCGCATGGACGGACGACGGGTTGCCGACGAGCATGGATGCCGCAAGCCACGCCTCGCGCGCCTCCGGGCGCAGCGGCGTTGTCGCGGCGTGATCGAGGTAGACGACCATGGCTCGCCGCGCTAGTCGAGCCGCGTGATCGCGGGGATGACGTACGTGCCGTCCAACACGGTGGCATCCGGTTCGTACATGCGAAGCAGCGGCCGGAAGGGACCCTCCGGGGCGGGGAGCCAGTTGGCGCGATCCTCGGGGTCGGCCGGCTCTGCGGCGCTCATCACGATGCGCAGCGAGCCGTCTTCGCCGACCTGGATCCCCTCGGTCGTGCTGCCGATCGAATAGCGATTGATGGCGTTGTCGACCAGGTAGAAATTCGGCACCGAGTACATCGTGATCGACCAGAAGGCCTTCGCAGGCGGGGTCGGCGCGAAGGTGAGCGCGTAGCTGTGCTCGCCGTGCAGCTGCTCACCGTTGCCGTCGACGTAGGCCGCCGCGTAGGCCGCTTCGTACGCGTGATTGCCCCAGAGCCCACCCAACGCCGCCGCCGCGCGCGCCAGGTACTTCTGCGCCGGCGGAACCGAGGTGTACTGGGCGGAGTCGATCGTGCCCACCTCGAAGAAGTCGAGGTTGTAGTCAAACGCGTGGTACGGCAGCTGCCAGCCGTTGACCATGGGCACCTCGCCGGTGCGAAGGTGCTCGACGAGCGCCTTGTTCGCCGACTCGAGCGCCGCGCCCCACTCGGCGACCCGTTCGGGCGGGAACGAGACATACGGGCTCTCGCCGACCACGCCGATCCCGAGGGTCGCGAACGACGCCAACTGCGCGCGATCGCTGGCCGCCGGCGGCAGCGCCTGCGACCACAGGCGCAGCTTCTCGAGAAACACCAGCGCGGGCGGAATGTCGGCGCCGATCTCGGGGACGCCGCGCAGGCTCGCGCCGGTATCGAGCGGGGTGAGCCGCGTGCGATCCTGCAGCTCGTGCACCGCCGCAAGGTCCCAGTCCCCGCCGCAGGCCCAACGGCCGACGATCGAGAACACCGTGGTGGGCGCATGGATGACGGGCAGCTGCGCCGACTCGGCGTCGTTCCATCCGGGCGGCACAAGCAGGTACTGCTGCGCCGCGGTCCCCGTTGCGCGGTGACCCAGATACGCGAAATTGTTCGTCCACGCGTCGACGAACTGCATCACGTAATAGCGGCCCGCCGTGTCGGGCAGCTCCAGGGTGACCGGACCACCGCTCAGGTCGATCTGCGCGAACGAGTACACGGTGTCGTTGTTGATCGACACGAACGTGTCGGCCGGCCCGGCGAGGGTGCGGGCGTGGCTGAAGCTGTTGAACGGGGCTGCGGGGTTCGCACCGACGCCCTCGTGCACGTAGCGATTCACCTGATCCAGGTTGAACACGAGTGGAATCCCGAACACGAATGCTTCCGAGAGCAGGTCCAGATCTGCGGTCATTGCGGGTGCCTTTCTGCGCCGGCGAACACGCGCACGACATACTCGAAGCCGAGCGGCCCAGGTGCATCGCCCCAGGCGAGCGTTCGGCGGATACGCGCCGGAAACGGCGGGCGGTCTCACCCTATCGCCGTCGCGCCGGGCACCGGGACGCGGTGCGGACACCGCAGAGCGCCGCGGCCACCGTCAATGCGTGACGATCGCCTTCGCCGCGATGATAATGAGCCCGAACGACGCCGTGGCGAGTGCCCCGAACAGCCGCACATGCAGCGCGGCCCCGCGCTTGTAATACGAGCGATAGCCGAGCACCGCGAGCACGCCCACGCACACCCACAGCGCAAGCCAGTTCGCCGTCCAGTCCTCCAGCACGCCGAACACGCCGAGCAGCAGCGCGCCTGCAGGCAGCACCGCGGCGAGGAGCATGCCCCACGTGCGCCGCACGGACTCGCGGATCGCGTCGCGCAGGCGCGTCGGGGTGCCGTCAGCACCCGCGCGGCCGTGATCGCCAACGGCCTCCGAGTACACGTGCGCCAGCCAGAACACGCCGAGCGTCACCGCGACGAACACCAGCACGCGCAGCGACGATGCCTGCGCGCTGCTCGCGGTGGCGATCAGGCCCGAAACCAGGATCAGGCCGTAGACGCCGGCGCCGGTGGACAGGTACTTGGAGAACTCGTTGGTGCTCGGCGACGCAGCAGACATGCATTCAGCCTAGATGTGTGATGGCATCGCGAACGCAGACGGGGCCGACACCCCCTGCCCCGCGCTGCGTTCACGCGCTAGGTTCAAGGCATAGCGACACGTGCTCGCTCTGCTGGCCCGTGAACGCGCTGTAGCCGAAGGCGCTGGAGCAAAAGGCGCCGTGTCGAAAGGCGGCATCTCATGCTCTCACTCAATGCGCAGCTGCTCGAGCAGATCGCTTCTGGCGCGCACCCGAACCCACACTCCTTCCTCGGCCAGCACACGACCGTGGACCCCTCCTCCGGGATGACGACCACGACGGTGCGCGTGCGGCGCCCGCTGGCCACCTCGGTCGCGGTGCGTCTTGGCAACGGCACCGAGGTCGAGCTCGAGCGCGCCGGAGCGGGCATCTGGCAGGGCAGCTACGCCAGCGCACCGCACGATTACCACGTGGTCGCCCGCTTCGCCGACGCCCCGGATTGGGTGGCCCGCGATCCCTATGCCTTCGCGCCGACCATCCGAGTGCACGAGCTCGAAGCGCTCACTGCCGGGACGCACGAACGCCTGTGGCAGGTGCTCGGCGCACACGTGCTGACCGTGCCGGGCATCGATGCCGACTCCCGAGGAACGAGCGGGACCGCGTTCTCGGTGTGGGCGCCCCGCGCGCGGGCCGTACGCGTGGCCGGGGACTTCAACGGCTGGGACGGAACCCGAGGGGCCATGCGCCTGCTCGGCGACAGTGGTGTGTGGGAGATCTTCGTGCCCGGCGCCGCGGCCGGCGAGGCCTACAAGTTCGAGATCCTCACCACGAGCGACCGTTGGGTGTACAAGTCCGACCCGATGGCGCGCCGTGCGGAAGAGGCCCCCGACACCGCATCGATCATCGCGGCACCGTCCGAGTATCTGTGGGCCGACGACGCGTGGATGGCGCGGCGGGTATCCGTGCCCGCCGCCGGTGCGCCGATGACCATCTATCAGGTGCACCTGGGCTCGTGGCGGCCCGGGCTGAGCTACGGTGACGCAGCCGCGAGCCTCGTCGATTACGTGGTGGCACAGGGGTTCACCCACGTGGAGTTTCTGCCCCTCGCACAACACCCGGCGGCGACATCCCTCGGCTTCCATGTCACGAGCTATTACGCGCCGACCGCGCGCTTCGGCACCCCCGACGACATGCGATTGCTCATCGACCGACTCCACCAGGCCGACATCGGCGTGATCATGGACTGGGTCCCCGCGCAGTTCCCGAAAGACCTGTTCGCGCTCGCCAAGTTCGATGGCTTGCCCCTGTATGAGCATCCGGAGCCGCGGCGACACGAGGCGGAGCTTGCCACCGTGCCGTTTGACTACCGGCGGCCCGAGGTGCGCAGCTTCCTGGTTTCGAACGCGCGGTACTGGCTCGAGGAGTTTCACCTCGACGGTCTGCGGCTGGATGCCGTCGCATCCATGCTCTATCTCGACGACGCGCGCGCTGACGATGCGTGGGCACCGAACGTGCACGGCGGCCGCAAGAACTTCGACGCCATCAAGTTCTTGCAGCAGCTGAGCACGGCGGTGCACACCGCGCTCCCCGGCGCGCTGCTGATCGCCGAAAACGCATCAGGATTCCCCGGGACAACCGAGTCGCCCACCCGGGCGGGGCTCGGCTTCGACATGAAGTGGGACACCCGCTGGATGCGGGACTCGCTGCGGTTCATGACCCGCCAGCACGCGGAGCGCGCACGGCACGTCGGCGAGATGCGCTACTCCTTCACCGCCGCCGCGCACGAGCGCGTTGTGCTGCCGCTGAGCCACGAGACCGTGGTCGATGGCCGACAGAGCCTGCTGACGCGCATGCCCGGCGACGCCGCGCAGAAGCTCGCCAACATCAGGGCGTATCTGTCGTTCATGTGGGCGCACCCGGGCAAGAAGCTGCTGTTCATGGGCACCGAACTCGGGCAGACCTCGGCCTGGAGCGAGCAGCACGGGCTCGACTGGTGGCTGCTCGAACAACCCGGGCACGCGCAGCTGCACCATTTCATGAGCGTGCTCAATCGCACCTATCGCGCACGATCCGAGCTGTGGTCGCGCGACAGCGATCCGGCGGCCTTCGCCCGGGTCGGGGGCCCCGGCAACCACCCGGACGTGATCGCCTTCACCCGGCGCGACTTCAGCGGCGGCACCCTTGCGATCGTGGCGAACTTCTCCCCCACGCTGGTGCACGACATCGCGCTCGATCTCCCGCACAGCGGCGTCTGGCACGAGATCTTCAACTCTGACGCGGCCGAGTTCGGCGGCACCGGGGTGAGCAATCTCGGGATGGTGCATGCGGGCTACCAGAGCGAGCAGGTGCCGGCCCGTGCGGCGATGGTACTGCCGCCGCTGGGCGTGCTCTGGCTCGCGCACGGGCGCGAACCGCACGTGCCGAGCCCCACGCAGGGGTGAGCGCTGCCGGCTAGAACAGGAGGTTCGCGAACGCGCGACGCGCGCGCAGGGTGCGCGGATCCGCGTCGCCGACCACGCCGAACAGCTCGAGGAGTCGTTCCTTCACGGCAGGCCGCACGTCGTCGCCGCTCGCGGCGAACAGCTCAAGAAGCCGGTCGAACGCGTCGTCGACGTGGCCGCCGCTGAGGTCGAGGTCGGCGACCGCGAACTGTGCCTGCGGGTCGGTGGGGGCAGCGGCCGCGGCGGCCCGCGCCTCCTGCAGGTCGAGCCCCTGCACGCGATCGAGCAGGCGCACCTGGCCGAGGCCCGCGCGCGCGTCCTCATCCTTGGGGTTCTCCTTCAGCGCCGCCTCGTACTCGCTGATGGCAAGTGCGAAGTCGCCGGCCTCGATGGCCGCGAAGGCGGCGGCATGCCTGGGCGGTAGCGCCGGCGCGGCCGGGGGCTGCGCCGCGGCATCCGCGCCATCGGCGCCTTCGAGCCGCACGCTGCCGGAGACGCCGTTCGCTGCGGCGAGCTGCAGCACCTGCTCGAAGACCTGGCGTACCTGCTCTTCGGGGACCGCTCCCTGAAACAGCGGCACCGACTGCCCCTGCAGCAGCGCCACGACGGTCGGGATCGAGGTGGCCTGGAACGCCTGCGAGAGCTGGGGGTTGCTGTCGACGTCGATCTTCACCAGCAGCACGCGGCCGGCGTAGTCGGCGACGACGCGCTCGAGCACCGGGGTGAGCTGCTTGCACGGCTGGCACCACTCGGCCCAGAGGTCGACGATGATCGGCACCGAGCGCGAGAGCTCGAGCACATCGCCGAAGGTTGCGTCCGTCGCGTCGAACACGAGCGTCGGCAACGGGATGACCGGACCCGCCGCGGCGGGAGCTCCGGGCGCGGCTGGCGTGCCGGGAGCACCGGGGGCGCCTGGTGCGGCTGTGCCGCCGCCCGCAGGCGCGGCAGCGCGATTACGCAGCACCGAAAGATCGACGGCACCGCGCAACTGCGAGCTGAGGGACGGCGAAGGCTGGCTCACTGGATCACTCCTACAGACAAGAGGCTGGATGAATAGCCCAAAAGACGGATCTTTTCGGTCGAGCCCTGGGTGGGCACATAGAAGAACAGCTGGTCCGAGAAGGTGGTGGTGAAGCCCTTGGCCGACTGCTTCGTGCCGGCAAGCGCCTCATACACCGGGCTCTCGTCGAGCTTGATGACCGCGTCATCATTATTGGGCTTGACGGTGTCGCTCTCGAACAGGCTCACCGCGACGATCGCGCCATTCTCGAGCGTCGCGAGCGCGAGGGGCTCGAAGTTCCCGGGTGCCTGCCCGAAGGTCAGGCTCCCCGTCTCGGCACCGGTCTCGTTGAACTTAGCCAGGCGCTTCTCGCGGTCGCCCGCCACGATCTGGCGGAACAGGTCACCCGATTCGTCGAACATCCCGGCGTACTTGCTGTCTTTGCCGGAGGCGAGGAGGTCGGCATACGCCTTCGCCAACTGGTTGGGCGGCAGCAGCAGGAAGGTCGAGTCCGGCGGCACCATGGTCGCCCCGATCGACGCGGGTGCCACATCGGGCAGGCGGGTGGATGCCTCGAGCTTGGCCACATACGCGAGCTTGTAGTCCGTCCACGGATCGGCCTGGGTGAGCAGCATGATGCTCGGCGGCGCCGTGGTGTCGTCGCGGTCGACGACCACCGTCATCACCGTGCGCGGCCATGAGTCGTAGGCCTGCGGGAGGATGATCTCGAGCGGCGACGTCGGAATCGCGGCCATCGGCGCGAAGTCGGGCACCTTGCTGCGCACGGCGTAGTTGGTCTTGCGCTCTTCGAGCGCCACACCCGTCATGCGGGTGGCGAGGAGCTCGGCGTTTGCAGCAGCATCCGCCTCCGCCACGGTGGCGGAGATGCGCTCGAGGATCTCGCCGGCCTGCGCCTCGGTGACCGCGGGTGCCTGCTGCCCCTCGGGCACAATGACGTTCGCCGACGCCGACGGGCTCGGCTGCCCACCCCCGAACTCGGGCCAGGCATCGGATGTGCATCCCGCGAGCAGCAGCCCCGAGACGGCGACGGCTGGCACGAGCAGGGCCCGCCGTCCGATGGAGAAGCCTCGACGCGGCGAGGCCGGGGTGGCGGCGCCCTTCCCGGCGATCTCGATCGGTTCGGTCTCGGCCAACGGCGGGGGTCCCTTGCGGCGCGGCCCGCGTGAGCGGCGAACGTGCCGGATGGCGAGGAAGTAGAGGTAGCCGCCGATCAGCAGGAAGATGCCGCCGAGCACGATCAATGGGCCGGCAAACGGCGTCGCGTTGTCGATCGGCCACGAGATCGTCACGGTGCTGGGCGCGGGGGCGGTGCCATCGACGGCGAGCAGCACGCTCATGGTGTCGGGCACCCGCAGGGGCGCGCTGAGCGTGCCCTCGCCGGTGTATTCGTCGAGCCAGAGGTCTGAGCCGGCAGGATTACGGCCGGGCACCGGGGCCGGCTCGGTTGCGGCATCCGTCGCCTCGGGCTCGGCGGGAGCGCTCTCGCCTTCGCCCGCCGCGGGGGTCTCGGCGGTGGAGGGCTCGGCGGGCAGCGGCCGCTTCACGAGGCCGGTGCGCACCTCGCCGGCGCTGGTGAGCGTGACGGTGTTGTACTCGGCATCAGCGAGCCATGCCTTGATGTCGTCGGTGCGTCCCATGGCGGCGAACAGCGCGCCATCGCCTTCCACGTGCAGCGTCTGGGCCCCCGGTGAGCTGCTGAGCACCGCACCGTCGAGCAGGGTGTATGCCGCGTCGCCGGTGGTGCTGATCGTCACCTCCTGGGTGTCGGGCCCCAGAAACACGGTGCGCTGAGCGATTCCCGCGCCAATACAGAGTGCGGCGAGAACAAGCGCACCGATCGCCAAGACAAAACGCACAAAACACCTCTCCAGCACCCGACCGGCCACCCCATTGCGGGGCTCCAGATCGGCAGACTCGGACAAGTCAGCGTAGCGAATGTGTCTGGCAATTCTCCAAGAGGGGATGGCACACGCCCCGCGGAGGCCGTCAAGATGACGCCCCACCTCGGGATGCGCGGTGGATGCCTGCGGCGCGCACTATTCTGACGACGTGGGGCCCGCCCACCCGAGAGCCCCGAGGAGCCGCCATGAGAGTGAACAATCCGTTCGGGATTGCGTTCGTCGCCACCCTGGGCGTTGGGCTCGGCATCGTGCTGCTGCAGAGCGTCGGCACGCTGGGCACCATCCTGCTCTACGTCGGCACCGCACTATTTCTCTCGCTCGGCCTCGACCCGGTCGTCAGCTTCCTCGAGCGACGCCGGCTCCCCCGCTGGGCGGCCGTGCTGGTGACCATCATCGCGCTGCTCGGGCTGTTCGCCGGGATCGTGCTGATGATCCTCCCGATCATCATCGACCAGGTCACGCAGCTCATCACCCAGGTGGAGCGACTGGTGACGCGCGATGGCTTGGAAACCGACATCAAGCAGTGGTTGCAGGATCTGTTCCCCAACCTGAAGGTCGACGAGGTCTGGGACGCGGTGAACGCGTGGCTGCTCGGCCTGGACTGGGGCTCGATCACCCAGGGCGTGCTCAGCGCGGGCGTTGCGGTGATCAGCGGGCTCGCGGGCGCGTTCATCGTGCTGATCCTCACGATCTACTTCACCGCCTCGACCCCGTCGCTGAAGGCCGCCGTGTACCGGCTGGTCCCGGCATCCAAGCGTCACCGTTTCGTGGATCTTTCCGAGCAGATCACCGACTCCGTCGGCTACTACGTGATCGGCCAGGTCTCGCTCGCGACGGTCAACGGCATCCTCAGCGCCATCTTCCTGTCGATCATCGGCGCCCCGTTCCCCGCGGTGCTGGCGTGCGTGGCGTTCTTCTTCTCACTGATCCCGCTGGTGGGCACGCTCACGGGTTCGACGCTGATCGTGCTGACCTGCCTGATCCCCGGCCTCGGCGCACCCCTCACCGCGCTGATCGCCGCCATCTACTACCTGGTGTACATGCAGATCGAGGCGTATGTGCTGGCGCCGCGCATCATGGGCCGTGCCGTCGCGGTGCCCGGCGCCGTCGTGGTGATCGCTGCCCTCGCAGGCGGTGCGCTGCTGGGGCTCCTGGGCGCGCTGATCGCGATTCCGGTGGCCGCGAGCGTGCTGATCATCTACCGTCAGGTGATCATTCCGCGGCAGAACGAGCGCTGAGCGCCCGGTCGCTGCCGGCTAGAACGCCCACTCCGTCGGCAGCGGCAGCGCATCGGGGTTCACCGCGGCGACGATCTCGGTGAGCACCCGTCGGGTCTGCGACTCGCCGACCCAGAGATGCCGCCCACGCTCCACCTCGATGAGTTTGATGTCGGGCACCGAGGCGAAACGCGTGGCGGCTTCCGCGGGGCGGAGATAGTCGTCAAGCTCGGGGATCAGCGCGATCAGCTGGCGCGGGTCGCCGGCCCACGCCGCCACCTCGCTCGCCGTGGCACGGTGCAGCGGCGGCGAGAGCAGGATGGCGCCGTCGATCTCGTGGTCGAGCCCGTACTTCAGCGCCAGTTCGGTGCCGAACGACCATCCGACGAGCCATGGATGCGGCAGCCCCGCCTCATGCACGAACTGCATCGCCGCGGCGACGTCGAAACGCTCGGCGTGACCGCCGTCGAACGTGCCCTCGCTGGTGCCGCGCGGTGAGGAGGTGCCGCGGGTGTTGAAGCGCAGCACCGCGAGATCGGCGAGCGCGGGCAGGCGCGCGGCGGCCTTGCGGAGGATGTGCGAATCCATGAACCCGCCCGCGGTGGGCAGCGGATGCAGCGTCACGAGCGTCGCGACAGGATCGGCGTGCGCGGGAAGCGCCAACTCGCCGACCAGCGTCAGGCCATCGAGCGTGTGCAGCTCGATCTCTTCGCGCCTCGCGGGCAGCTCCAGTGCCCCGCGGATCTCCATGTTCATGCGACTCTCCAACAGTGTGTGTGCCAATGCCGACGAGCCGCGAGGTCCGCGGCATCCCCCATCACGCCGTCCGCCCGCCACACAACCAGGTGCGCGGTGCCGGCGGGCACCTGGCGCCCGCAGCCCGGGCAGCGATACTCCTTCACGGCGCTGGCGGCCGAAACCGGCTGCACCGTCCATGCGCCGCCCCGGCGCGTCTCGGTGCGCTTCCAGCCGGCGAGCATGCGCTCGAAGCCCTCACCGCGCGGCGGCTCGGAACGACGTCGGTTGTGGCGGGGCATGCCCCAAGTCTAGGCAGGCAGGCGCCCGGGCGGGCGATGCGGGGCGCGCGGCACGAACCTTGGTGCGGCCTAGTACCAGCCGGAGCGCTGGGACTTCTCCCACGCGCCGCACGGGGTGCCGTAACGCGCGGAGATGTAGCCGAGCCCCCAGGTGATCTGGGTCGCCGGGTTGGTCTCCCAGTCGGCGCCGGCGCTGGCCATCTTGTTGCCGGGCAGCGCCTGCGGGATCCCGTACGCCCCGCTGCCGCGGTTGTGCGCGTTGACCCGCCAGCCGGATTCGCGCTGCCACAGCGAGGAGAGGCAGGCGAACTGGTCGTCGCCCCACCCGCGCGCGAGCACCATCTGGTAGGCGATGGCCTGGGCCGTGCCCGGGTCGGGAACGACGAACGGCGGACGCCATCCCCCGCCGCCCGAGCCGGGGGCCGCGGCCGGGGGCGGCGGCTTGGGCTTGGGCTTGAGTTCGACGACATAGCCCTCACGACCGAGCTCGGGCAGCGCCGCCTCGGTGTCGACCTCGAGCGCGAGCACCTGCACCGACTGCCGCGCATCGACCGCGACGTCATACAGCGTGGATGCCGCCGCCTCGGGTGCCGCCTGCGCGAGCGCCGCGCCACTGGGCTCGACCGCGTATGCGGCCACGAAGGCGAAGGCCGCGAAGGCGGCGAAGACGGAAAGCACCTCGCGGCGGCGCGACCAGCGCACGCGCGCGGGCCGACTCGACCCTGCGCTGCCTGCGGCACCTGCCGCGGTCTGCGACGTGCCCGGCTCCCCTGCGGGGCCGGCACCACGGACTCTCTGACCTGGACTCACGATGGGGACGAGTCTACCCAAGGAGCCCCGCCGCTGCCATTTCCGGCAGAAGTTCCCAGGCGCAGGCCAGGTGGCGGGCGCTAGCGGATGGCGAGCATGACCTCGACGACCGCGTCGAGCACGGCGTCGACCTGCGTCTCGTCGTAGCCGCGGCGCTGCATGCGAAACGCCGCCGCGCGCACCTGCTCGACGGTGACGGCTTCGCCGCGCTCGAAGTACGCAACGAGCTTGTCGGCGACGATGTCGACCTCGTCGATCCGATAGCCGAATCGCAAGAACCCGGCCTTGCGAAAGCGTGTGCCGGGTGCTCGGCTCAATCGCTCAAGCACCTCCTGCGCGGTGGCGCGCGCCAGTTCCACCCACTCGTTGGAGCCGATGGCGGCGATCTGCACCTCGCGCTCGCGCGCGGCGAAGGCGTCCTCGATCCGCCCCAGCGCGGCATCCACGGCGCCGATCGCATAGCCGCGGCGCACCAGCGCGAACGAGACGGCTCGCACGGCCGCGGCGTCGATCGCCGCGTCTGTGCTCGGCGCATCGGCAGCGTCGCCCGCAGCGCTGCCCGCATCCGCCCGGGCGGCGGGCGCGACGGGCTCGCTCGGGGTCTCGAACGCCGCGCGCGCCTGCCGGAGGAAGTCGTCGACGCTGGCCGGGTCGTAGCCCTTCTCGCCGCGGGGCGCGAAGGGGAACGGGGATGCCACGGCCTCGGCTGCGGCATCCACGGACTTCTCGTGGGCGGGGGTCGTCATCGGCGTCACCATTTCGTCAGAGCACCGGGAGCGGGGCGAACAGCGCGTACAGTGCGAGCGCCGCCGCGGCTGACGGCAGGATCGAGTCGAGGCGGTCGAGCAGCCCGCCGTGCCCGGGAATCCATGAGCTCATGTCTTTGATGCCCAGGTCGCGCTTGAGCATCGACTCACCGAGATCACCGATCGTCGCGCTCGTGAGGATCACGACGCCGAGGATGAGCCCCACCCACCACGGCTGGTCGAGCATGAAGATGCCTAGCAGCACACCGGCCGTGACCGCGAGTACCACCGCCCCGCCGAAGCCCTCCCAGGTCTTTTTGGGGCTGATGCGCGGCGCCATCGGGTGCTTGCCGAAGGAGATGCCGGCGGCGTACGCCCCGGTATCGGCCGAGACGGCCACGATCACGAACGCCAGCACCCACCACTCGCCGCCAGGCTGCCGCACGAGCATGACCGCGAGGGCCGCGAGAAACGGCACATACAGCTGCACGAAGCTCCCGGTGAGCACGTCCCGCAGCACATCGCCGTACCGGCGACCATCCTGCGCCGCCATCTGGGCAACCATGCGCCACACCGCGACGAAGATGATCCCGACGAACAGCATCACCCACACGAGTGACGGATCAAGAAACCACGGGGAGCCGATGATGGCAGCGGCCGAGAGCAGCTGCGGGATCACATCGAGGCGGCGCCCGGCGCCCTGCAGCGCCCGGCACAGCTCGAACGTGGCCATGAGCGCCGCCGCGAGAGCGAAGATCACGAAGATCCACTTGAAGAAGATCAGCGAGCTCAGCAGGGCGCCGCCGATCGCCAGCCCGATCAGGATCGCGAGGATCAGATCGCGCCCGGTGCGCTCTTTGATGCGCTCATTGGTCTGCTCGAACTGCTCGCGTGCGAGGGCGACCTGGCTCTCGAATTCGTCCCGCGCGGCGCGCAGGTGCTCCTGCAGCGTGCCGGGGTGATCCGGGTGTTCAGCGGAATCGGGGTGCTCGGTGAGGCCCGCCCCGGCGCCGTCGCGCACGGGGTGTTCCTGCGCGGCGCTGCTCGGTGACGACGCACCGGTCACCGGTGCTTCCGGGCGCTCCGCAGCGTCGCCGCTCGGTTCGGCCGGCACGTTCTCCGGTGAAGGCTTCGACATGACGTTTCGGGCGGCTCAGATCTCGAGCAGCTCGACTTCCTTGCGCTTGAGTGCGTCGTCGATCAGGTCGATGTGCGACTTGGTCAGCGCCTCGAGGTCCTTCTCGCCGCGTGCCACCTCATCGTCGCCGACCTCGCTCTTGAGCGCGTCGAGGTCGTCCTTGGCGCGACGGCGGATGTTGCGCACCGCCACGCGTGCGTCCTCACCCTTGCCGCGCACGAGCTTGACGTACTCCTTGCGGCGCTCCTCCGTCAGCTCAGGCATCGTGACGCGGATGATGGTGCCGTCGTTGCTCGGGTTGACGCCGAGGTTCGGGGTGTCGCGGATGGCCTGCTCGATGTCGCGCAGGGCGCCCTTGTCGTAGGGGGTGATGACGATGCTGCGCGCCTCGGTGTTCTGCAGCGATGCGAGCTGCCCGAGCGGGGTCGGCGTGCCGTAGTAGTCAACGAGGATGCGCTGGAACAGCTGCGGGTTGGCGCGCCCCGTGCGCACGGTGGAGAACTCGTCCTTCGCGGCCTCGACGGCCTTGTTCATGCGTGTACCTGCATCGGTCAATACGTCCGCGATCACGGTTGCTCCTTCTGTGTGAGTCTCGGTGGTCAGTCTAGTGCGCGCGGGAGCCTTGCCCCGCGGTATCGGGCCAGGCCCGGATCAGTGCCGTGCGTCGGCTCAGCTCGTGACGAGCGTGCCGATGGGCTCACCGAGCAGCGCGCGGGTCACATTGCCCGCCGGCTCCATGCCGAACACACGCATGTCCATCTTGTTGTCCATGCAGAGGCTGAACGCGGTCGAGTCGACAACCTTGAGCCCCCGCTGGAGGGCATCGAGATACGTGATGGTGTCGATGCGGGTGGCCGAGGCATCCGTGCGGGGATCCGCGGTGTAGACGCCGTCGACGCCGTTCTTGGCGACCAGCACCTCCTCCGCCCCGATCTCGAGGGCGCGCTGCGCGGCCACGGTGTCGGTCGAGAAGTAGGGCAGGCCCGCGCCCGCACCGAAGATCACGACGCGGCCCTTCTCCATGTGCCGCTCGGCGCGAAGCGGGATGTACGTCTCGGCGACCTGGGTCATCTGGATGGCGGACTGCACGCGAGTGGGCGCGCCTGCCTGCTCGAGGAAGTCCTGGAGGGCGAGGGCGTTCATCACGGTGCCGAGCATGCCCATGTAGTCGGCGCGGCCGCGGTCCATGCCGCGCTGGCTCAGCTCGGCGCCGCGGAAGAAGTTGCCACCGCCCACGACGATTGCGATCTCGACGCGATCGACGGCCGCGGCGATCTCGCGTGCGACCTGGCTGACGACATCGGGGTTCACCCCGAGCTGACCGGCGCCGAAGGCCTCACCCGAAAGTTTGAGGAGCACCCTCCGGCGCTTCGTTGTCTCTTGCGTCACAGGTCATGTCCTCTCTCGACGGTATGCATCAAGCTACCGGGTGGCGCCCTTCTGGGGCGAGTGTGTTCGTCGCGCGCACGGGATGCGTGCACGCGCGGGAAGGGATGTGTCGAGGGCCGCGCGAGGGCGCGCGCCCGGCTTTTGGGCAGAGAAAAGGAGTCCGGACCGCACATGCGATCCGGACTCCTCGGTGGTACTTAGGCTCCGACCTTGAAGCGCGCGAAGTCGGTGACCGTGAGGCCAGCGTCCTTCGTCACCTGCGCGACCGAGAGTTTGTTGTCCTTGGCGTAGTCCTGGTCGAGCAGGGCGACCTGCTTGAAGAACGCGCCGACGCGACCCTCGACGATCTTGGGCAGTGCCGCCTCCGGCTTGCCCTCCTCGCGCGAGATGGCGGTGACGATCTCGCGCTCCTTGTCGACCTCTGCTGCGGGGACGTCCTCGCGGCTGAGGTAGCTCGGGTTGGCGAACGAGATGTGCTGCGCGATGCTGCGAGCGGTCTCGACGTCGTCACCCGAGTAGGCGACGACCACGCCAATCTGCGGGGGCAGGTCCTTGCTGGTCTTGTGCAGGTAGATCGCGAAGTGGTCGCCCTTGAGGGTGCGCACGCGACGCAGTTCGACCTTCTCGCCGATGATCGCCGCCTCGTCGCTGATGAGCTGCTCGACGGTGCCGTCGCCAGCCGCGGCGGCAAGCGCAGCCTCGGCCGACTCGGCGCCGGCGGTGGCTGCGGCATCCGCAACCTTGTCTGCCAGCGCGATGAAGCGGTCGTTCTTGGCGACGAAGTCGGTCTCGCAGGCGAGCTCGATGATCGTGACCTGGCCCGGAAGCTCGCGAGCGGCAACGAGGCCTTCGCTGGTCGAACGGTCAGCGCGCTTGGCGTTGCCCTTCGCACCCTTCAGACGGAGGATCTCGACGGCCTTCTCGACGTCGCCGTCTGCCTCTTCGAGCGCCTTCTTGGTGTCGACCATGCCGGTGCCGAGCTGTTCGCGCAGCGCCTTGATGTCAGCAATGGTGAAGTTGGCCATTGTCTTGGTGACTCCTTCTTTGAGTTCGGTGAACTAGTTGGACTCGGCGGCTGCGCCCGCGGCGTCGGCAGCCGACTCCGTGGCGGCTTCGCCCTCGACGGCCTGCTCTGCGGCGACGGCCTCGGCAACGTCAGCCGCAGCGATGACCACGTCGGCGACCGCTTCGGTCTCGGCCGAACCCTGCGTGGGCGAGGACTGCTCGAGCAGCTCGCGCTCCCAGTCGGCGAGGGGCTCTGCAACCGCGGCACCCGCGTCGCTGCCACCCTGGTGGCGCGTGATGAGGCCCTCGGCTGCAGCGTCGGCGATGATGCGGGTGAGCAGGCCCACCGAGCGGATCGCGTCGTCGTTGCCGGGGATCGGGTACTGGAACTCGTCCGGGTCGGCGTTCGTGTCGAGGATGCCGATCACGGGGATGCCGAGCTTGCGTGCCTCGTCAATGGCGAGGTGCTCGCGCTTGGCGTCGACAACCCACAGCGCCGAAGGCGTCTTGGTGAGGTTGCGGATACCACCGAGCGACTTGTGCAGCTTGTCGAGCTCGCGCTTCTTGAGCAGGAGCTCCTTCTTGGTGAAGCCGCTGGCCGCCGGGTTCTCGTAGTCGAGCTCCTCGAGCTCCTTCATGCGCTGGAGGCGCTTCGAGATCGTCTGGAAGTTGGTCAGCAGACCACCCAGCCAGCGCTGGTTGACGTAGGGCTGGCCGACGCGCGTCGCCTGCTCCGCGAGCACTTCCTGCGCCTGCTTCTTGGTGCCGACGAAGAGGATCGTGCCGCCACGGGCAACCGTCTCCTTGACGAAGTCGTAGGCGGCGTCGATGTAGCCGAGCGACTGCTGGAGGTCGATGATGTGGATGCCGCTGCGCTCGGTGAGGATGAAGCGCTTGACTTTCGGGTTCCACCGGCGGGTCTGGTGTCCGAAGTGCACGCCGCTGTCGAGCAGCTGGCGGATGGTTACGACGGCCATGTGCCGTCCTCCTGTTCTTGACGCATACGTGCGTCACTTGGTTGTTTTCACGCGGCCTGTTGACCGGCGAACCTGGTGCCCGACACCCGCCCGCACGCTCGCGCTGAGCGAGAATGACCGTTGGGAGTTGATGCCGCCCCAGCGCCTCCCACCGCGGTGCGGCTGGTGTGCGCTGGTGCTCTGGGCACGCGTAGTCACCCCGACATGCGGAGTGCATCACCAACTGTATCAGGCGAGGCCCGTTCCCCTTGTCAGGGAGGAGTCACGAGTGGGCCGGCGCGATTGCCCCGCCGCGGGGGCATCGCGCATGGGCCAGTCCCGCTCCACAGCACCCGTGTCAGCGCGCCGATGCGCGATGGATGCCTGCTCCCCACCCCCGCGCATCCGCACCGTCGGAGGGCGGGCATGCTGATCGCATGATCCACCCTCATCATCGCCGCCGCGCCGGCGCCGCCGTGCTGCTCGTGGCTGCGCTGCTCGGGCTGCGCGAAGGCGCACTGTCTCCAGCGGCGGTGCGTGCGGCTCCGGCGGCGGTCGCCGCGGCGGCTTCCGCGGCGACGACCACGGCCGACGCAGCACCGGGGCCGCGCAGTGCCCACGCGAGCGAGCATGACGCCGGCATCGGCCGCGTGAAGGCGGCGCTCGTGCGTGGGAGCTGGGTGTGGCCGCTTGCAGGGCGGCGCGTGATTGCTCGAGCGTTCCTCGCTCCCCCGCATGCCTATGGACCGGGCCACCGGGGCGTGGATCTGCGGGCGGACGGGGGCGGCACCGGCGGCGCGGATCGGCTCCTCGAGGTATTCGCGCCCGGCGACGGCGTCATCGCCTTCGCCGGCACCGTTGCCGACCGCCCGCTGCTGACGATCGATCACGGCGGCGGGCTGGTGTCGACACTCGAACCGGTCGAAGCGCTGGTGGAGGCGGGCTCTCGCGTGCGGCGCGGGATGCGGATCGGCATGCTCGCCGCGGGCGGACACGCCAAGCCCGGCAGCCTTCACCTCGGCGCCCGAGCCCACGGTGAGTACGTGAATCCCCTGCTGTTCTTGAGTGGCGTGCAGCGGGCACGGCTGCTGCCACTTGATTGACTACGCCCGGGGATGCGCGAGCCGGTAGGCGGCTGCGAGTCGCTCAGACGACACGTGCGTGTAGATCTGGGTGGTGCCGAGGCTCGCGTGCCCCAGCAGCTCCTGCACCGAACGCAGATCGGCACCGCCGTCGAGCAGGTGGGTGGCCGCCGTGTGTCGCAGGGTATGCGGCCCGACCGTTGTGGTGCCGAGCGCCGGCCCGAGCGTGCGTGCGACGACGTCGTACGCGGCACGCGCGCCCAGCCGCCCGCCGCGCGCACCCAAGAGGAGCGCCGGTTGCGCCGCGGCGGGCGCGGCCCCGGTGCGCGCGCCAGCAGCAGCGAGGAGCTGCGCGCGCGCAGCATCCACATATCGCGCGATCGCCGATGCGGCGGGCCCGCCGAAGGGCACCACGCGCTCTTTGCCACCCTTGCCGAACACGCGCGCGGTGCGGCGGTCGAGGTCGACGTCGCCGACGTCCAGACCGCACAGCTCGGCGACGCGGATCCCGGAGCCGTAGAGCAGCTCGAGCATGGCGCTGTTTCGCGAGGCGATCGGGTCACCGGATGCCGCAACCTCCCCCACGCGGTCGAGCACATCACGCACGGCATCCGGGGTCGCGACCCGCGGGAGCGTGCGGCCCTGCTTGGGCGTGACGAGCCGCACACTCGGGTCGATGTCGATGTGCCCCTGCTCGAGCAGCCATGCGAACCATCCGCGTGCGGCCGCCGCGCGTCGCGCGAGTGTCGACCGGGCCTCGCCGCGCTGCGTCGCCTCCCACAGCCAGTTGCGCAGCAGCTCGAGGTCGATACGGGCGGGCTCGGTCACGCCGGCGGCAATCGCGGTCTCAACCAGAAGTCGTAGGTCGCCGCCATACGCGCGCACGGTCGCGGGCGAGAGCCGCCGCACGACCGCGAGGTCGTGGAGGTAGGCGTCGCTGGCTGCGTGAAGGTCCACGCTTCCAGCTTGGCCCATGCACCGCGCTTGCGCCGCACCGCCCGGCGACGACACGCGGGGTCGCGCAGCACAGAATTGCAGGGCCACAGCGCCACAGCGCCACGCAGTGCGACAGCGCCACGCAGTGCCGCATCGTCACGCGCGGCGCGCCACGCGCCATCCCGAGTCACCGCGCTCGACGCGGCCCTCCAGTGCGAGCACGCCGAGGAAGCTCTCGGCCTCCGCGAGCGATAGCCCGGCGCGGACAGCGACGTCGGCGGGCATGCGCCACGTCCGCGTGCTCAGGGCATCCATCACCCGCGTCGAGTCGTCCGTTCGGGATGCTGCTCCCCCGGCGGGTGCGCTGGTGCCGGGCGCGGTGGGCGGCGATGGTGTCGCCGCCCGGCCCCACAGTCCGTCTCCCCCGGCCATCTCGACCACGTCGTCGACGCTCGTGATGCACTCGGCGCCGAACTCGCGCAGCAGCCGGTGGCAGCCCGCCGAAGCCGCACTCGTCACGGGGCCCGGCACCGCCCCAACGGGGCGCCCCAAGGTCGCGGCGTGCCCGGTAGGTGTGTTGTTATATAACCGTTGCCTACTCACAACAATGACAAAGCGGTTGAACAGACCGCAAGAATCTGCGCAGGAATGAGAAGAGCCGGGGTCCGTGATGAAACACGGACCCCGGCTCAGCGACCCCACAAAAGGGGCGGAGAACACTCAGGAAGAAGCGAGAATGCGCTGCTTCTGCGTCTCGAACTCGGCCTCTGTGAGCACGCCTGCGTCCCGGAGCTGTCCGAGCTGCGTGAGCTGGTCGAGGACCGATACACCGGCCGCGGCGGGCGCCGGGGTCGTGACGGGCGCAGAAAGCGGCGCAACTGCTGTAGCGGGAGCGGCGGCAGCTGCGTCCTGCGCGGCCCACCGCTGCTGCTGACGTCGGTGGGTGTTCCCGATGACCCGTGTTGCGACGGATGCACGCGCGGCGGTGCGGAGAAGACTCATGATTGGTTCCCTTCGTTCAGCGTCCGGTCAAGCTCTGCAATGTCGACGCCGCCTGAGAATAGCTCGACCCCACCTACTGCCGACCAAGCGCCTGCAGCGTCCGCGAGCGAGCGGTCCTCATAGACGACCGCGAGTGCGATCTGCCCTGCCTGGAGTTCCGAAGCGATGCCGGCGAGGTCGTCTGAGTCGAGGATGCCGCTCTCAGCTCCGTCGAACGCTGAAGTGTCGATACTGGTCATGTCGTCGAGGTCGTTGAACGAGCGCTTGACGGCCGTGCCCGCCTCGTCACGGCCAATGAGTTCGATGTCGAGGATGTCCACGAGGCCTTGGTCGACCTTGTTTATCAATACGTTGAGGCCTGGTCCGAGGTCGGCGTGCTCGTCAAACGTGAACACGAGATAGTTGACGGGGCCTGCGAACTGTTCTGTCGCCATGGTCAGGCCTTCTTCCCAGTGATCGCGCGGATCACGTTGAGGGCACCAAGCACGATGAGCGCGATGGCGAGGAACCACCAGAGGAACACGGCCCCCCAGAGCGGGCTGCTCAAGAGCGTGAACCCGGCAATCACGGACAGGATCGCAAAAATGATCGTGGCGATCTTGGAGCCAGACTGGCCGAGGGTGAACAGCGCGGTGAAGCCCTCGATGACCCACATGACGCCGACCATAATGGTGAGGAACAGCGCCAGGAACGCCGCGGACTGCTGAAGCGACGAGAACGCGTAAACACCGGCGATCACATAGAGCAGGCCCAGGAGGACGTGGCCGATTCGGCCGCCTGCGCCGAGGGCCTTGGAGAAGATGCCGAGAGCCGCATAGACGATGCCCGAGATGATCGCGTAGACGGCGATCACTCCGGTCAGGGCGACGGCTGCCTTGGTCGGCCAGGCGAGCACGGCGATGCCGAAACCGACGGCGGCGAGTCCACCGATCAACAGCGCGAGGCGTGCCCCCTTCACAGGTGTGGCGATGGGCGTGGTGGAAGTGGTCATAGTGATCCTTGGAGGTAACCATTTGCGACGGATTCGTCTATCAGAAACCTTACCGGTGGAGGACTATGCAATGAATGCCAGGTCTCCTCTCAAGAGAGGGGATGCGTACCGAATATGATTGGCAGCAGATCGCCGATTTTTTACACAATAGGAGCGTCGCGTGATTGCCGCAAAGAACAGCATCGGATTCCTAGCCGTTGCCGGTATTGCGATGTTCGCGCTTACCTCGTGCTCAGCGTCATCAGGTGACGCGGTCGGAACTTGGGGTGAGGAAGCCGATGGCCAGCCCCACCTGATTCTTGAAGCAGATGGAAAGCTCTCAGGGACGGACGGCTGCAACAGGCTCAGTGGCGGATGGGAGAAGGATGGTGACGTGGTCACTTTCGGGGAAGTCGCAACGACCGCGATGGCTTGCCCCGACGTCGAGACCTGGCTGATGGATCTTGACACCGCACGCATCGACGGCGACACGCTGCACGTGAAGGACGCATCCGGCTCTGAAATCGGTTCGCTCACCAAGGCGTCACAGTAGTGCCGGCACCCGCCTCTACGGGGCAGACGAAAGCGCGCGCAGGTGCGAGCATCATTGAACTCGCGTCCTCAGCGGGCGCTATCTATGGGCTGATCGTAGTGTCCGGTGTCATCGTCGTGACTCGAAATCTCACCGGTAGCTCCTGGGAAGCGCTGCTTGCAGTCGTGGGAACGCTACTCGTTTTCTTCACCGCGCACGCTTACGCGGCGACGTTGTCTGAGATGAGCCGCCACGAACTCACCTTCGCCGCAGCCGTGCGTGTCGGCGTAACGGAGTCGCTCGGCATGCTAGTGATCGGTCTCATCCCGGTGCTTGTGCTCCTCCTCGGCGTGACCGGCGTGCTGCGGCCCGTCGATGCTGTCTGGCTCGCGCTCTTGACCGACGTGATCCTACTCGGCCTACTCGGTTGGGGTATCACTGCTGCTCGCCTCCGCAGTGCGTGGGCGCGGTTCGGAGGTGCTCTGGTCGCAGCCAGTTTTGGTGGGCTCATCATCGCCCTCAAAGCACTCATCCACTGACTGACCTGCCCGGCCACGTCCTCGTTGCGACCGGTCCTCAAGAAGAGACACACCACTAATGAATCAGGGCACCCCTGAAAGAGACCGCCTCCGTCCGGCCATGCGCCGCTCATCGTGGTGGACACTTGATCCTGGCGGGTCGGTCATTGGCCTTGCATTCGCGGTCCTCACCGTGACCCCGTCGCTGCTCCCGCGCCCTACGATTCTCCAGGGTGTTCTTACCGCCGTCGCTTTCGCGGTCGGGTATGCGCTCGGTGTGGTGCTCTGGGCGGTCGCTCGGCGGCTCTTGTGGAAGGGAGGCGCTGTCCCACCGTTTCGGAGGCTCTGGTGGTTCGTGTACGCGGGAGCATGGGTTGTCGCGATTGTCACGCTCGCTGGCTTGTCGACCATATGGCAGAACGAGGTGCGGCGCCTCGTCAGCATGCCGCCTCTCGACGGCGCGGATGTGGCTGGCTTCTCACTGGCGTTCATCGCTGTCGCTGTGCTACTAATGCTTCTCGGGAAAGCGGCCCGTTGGCTCCACGCCTCCCTGCGGAGACGCGTTGGTGCAGCCGGTGCCGGTGTCCTGTCGGTACTCGTGGTCGCCGCGGTCACGGCGGGTCTGGTGTTCGCCTCGCTTCTTGCGGTCGACCGCGTCTACTTCGATCGCAATCACCTTCCGGACGCGGGTGTTGAGGAGCCGGGATCCGAGTTCCGTTCTGCAGGCTCTGAGTCAGCCATCACATGGGATTCGCTCGGCAGGCATGGGGCAGCGTTTGTCGGAGGCGGCCCGACTGTGACGGAAATCACCGAGCTCACCGGGCAGCAGGCCATCGAGCCGATCCGTGTCTATGCCGGGCTTGAATCCGCCCCCACACTCGCGGAACGCGCACAGCTCGTGGTCGATGAGCTTGAACGAACCGGGGCGTTCAGCCGGAGTGTGCTGGTAGTCGCGACAACCACTGGTTCTGGCTGGCTCGAACCGCAGACCGTGGACGCGATCGAGTATCTTCACGGCGGTGACACAGCGATCGCCGCGATGCAGTACGCTTACACGCCGAGTTGGGTGTCATTCGTCTTCGACCCCGATGCTCCCGTCGAAGCTGCCCGAGTACTCTTCGATGCGGTCGAGAAGAAGGTTGATTCACTGCCTGCTGACGATCGGCCGCTCCTGGTGTCCTATGGCCTCAGCCTCGGCGCTCACGGCAGCCAGTCAGTTTTTGCGGACCTCGCAGATCTTCGCGCACGCACAGACGCGGCGCTGTTTGTGGGCAGCCCAAACGGGTCACAGCTGTGGCGAACACTGCAGAACATGCGCGACGAAGGCAGCCCTGCTTGGCAGCCCGTGCTGGAAGAGGGTCGTGAAGTGCGATGGATCTCCCGTGCCGGAGATGAGAGGCTCCTGCGCGAGCCGTGGGAGAGCCCGCGGGTGCTGTATCTCCAGCACGCGACCGACCCTGTCACCTGGCTCTCACCGGCGCTTCTGTGGTCCGCGCCTGACTGGCTCGAACCAGATCAGCGGAGCCCCGACATCAGTCCTGAAATGCGATGGATCCCGGTCGTTACCGGGCTGCAGGTGACTGTGGACATGTTGGTCGGGGAAGCGGTCCCGGCAGCATACGGGCACAACTACGGCGATGTCGTGCTCCTTGCTTGGCGGCAAGTGGTTCCTGCGTCGGACGTGAGCACCGAGGCGATGTCACGAATTCAGGCCGAGCTGGAGAGTTACTCGAAAATTCCCCGACACGAGGAATAGCCATGGTTTAGGTGCCTCATCAGGATGCGCCGCGGTGTTGAGAGAGCCGCTGCGCGCGCCCGCTTCGACCACGACGGTCGCCGCGCCCAGGGCCGCGATGATGCGGTTTCGCTGCAGAAACCTCCAACGCGTCGGGGCCGCGCCCGGGGGCAGCTCGCTGAGCACCACGCCGTTGGCCTGGATCCGATCGAGCAGCTCAGCGTGCCCCGCCGGATACGCGCGGTCGGCGCCGCCGGCCAGTACCGCGACCGTTGGACCGCCGGCCGCAAGGGCGGCCCGGTGCGCCACACCGTCGATACCGTACGCGGCGCCCGAGACAACCACGAAACCGCGCCCGGTCAGCTCTGCGCTCAGCTCCATCGCGACGTGTTCGCCGTAGCTCGTCGCCGCACGCGCGCCGACGATCGCGATAAGCGCGCCCTATTGCGTCTGATGCAGATTCCTGCAGGCTCTAGGTGACCTTGATCGTACTGCGAACCTCGTTGGTGCCGCTTCCTGACTGGGTACGATTTGCTTTCAATTCGATTCTTCGCGTTTAATGCATGTTGTATGCGTTTGATGGGAGCGATCCGGGTGGTTTCAGGGCTGGTGGCGCATGGCGTGGCGGGGTTGTATCTGGCCTCGGGTATCTCGTTCCTGCGTGCCGAGGAGACTGTGTTCGAGGCGATGGTGACGGGCTGGCGGGCGCAACTGATGGGCGGGCGCGGGCTGCGCGAAGACTATGTGGCCGGAACGGTGCGCGCGGTGCGGCAGTTCCATGCGCACGCAGGCTCGTGGCCGTGGTTGTGGTCGGCGGGCTTGTTCGACGAGTGGATGCTGGATCTGGTGACGGTACGGCACTTGGCGCCGTCGACGATCCGCGGCTATCAGCAGGCTGTACGACAGTTCTGCGAGTATTTGATATCGGAGCACTACGGGTGGGCGGCGGAGTGTGAACTGCGGTTCGGGACGCACCCGGTGCAGGTCTGTCACGACTGGAACACGACCCGGCATCTGCAGAACTACGAAGGCCGGCCGGGGCGGCGACCGTTGACCCGGTCCGAGTTGCAGGCGTTGTTTGACCGTGCCGACTCGGAGGTCGATCGGTGCCTCGAGAGTGGCCGCAAGGGTGCACTTCCGGCGTATCGGGATGCGGTGCTGCTGCGGGTGATGTACGCGTGGGGGTTGCGGGCGAACGAGGCGGTCCATCTGGATGTGACCGACTTCTACCGCAACGCGCACGCGCCAGAGTTCGGCGAGTTCGGGATGCTGCACGTCCGTTATGGAAAAGCGTCCAAGGGTGGCCCGCCCAAGCGTCGCTCGGTGGTCACGTTGCGGGACTGGGCGGTGGAGGCGGTGCAGGACTATCTGGATAACGTCTGGCCACTTATGCGGCCGGATGGTGAGCGGGCGATGTGGTTTTCGGAGCGCGGCACCAGGCTGCGCACGCGGGAACTATCGGACCGGTTCGCCGCCTATCGGGAAGATCTCGGGTTCGACCGGGTGCTGTCTCCGCACGCTTTGCGCCATAGCTATGTAACGCATCTGATCGAGGAGGGGGTTGATCCGGTGTTCGTGCAGCGGCAGGTCGGGCATCAGCACCAGTCAACGACGTCGATCTACACCGGGGTCAGTGGCGACTTCGCGAACAAGATGATGCGGGACGCGTTGGGGCGGCTGCGGCCGCAGGAGGAAGGAGGGGCCGATGAAGGTGATCGGGTATGAGTGGCGGTTGCGTGAGGTGATGGCGGCGTCGGGGATCTTCGCGACGTCGAAGCTGGTGCCGTTGCTGCGCGAGCGTGGGATCGAATTGTCGGCGAGTCAGATCTACCGGTTAGCGACGGACAAGCCGGAACGGCTGAATATGCACGTGCTGGTCGCGTTGATGGACATCTTCGAGTGCAGCGCGGACGAGCTGGTCCGCAAGGTCGACCTGGGGGCATCCGCGGCGGCGACCGGCACCGACGGTGAGGACCAGCCCGCGCGCGGCGCGGCGATGCTGCGGGCGAAGGGCCTGCGCCCACCGCGGGCGCGCGTGCTCCCCAAGGATGGGTGACGAGGTCCGCGACGCCCTGGTCGCAGCGATCACGGAGGTCGAGAAGACGGTTGCTCGGAAGGTGATCGCGGGAGTCGTGGACCGCACGGTCCTCCAGGAACCCGCAGGGCGGCGTCTGCTTGCACAGTTGACCGAGGATCCGGGGATGCTGCTCTCGGGGTCGACGCGGATCCCGCGGCTGCTGGATCGCATCCTGCTCGACCTCGCCGCCGCCGGCGCGAGAACCGTTCGCCCGCCGGGCTGCGCACACTGCGGTCGTGTCGTGCTGCTGAGTCGTCGGGACGGCTTGGACCGGATCTGCGAGGCCTGCGGGCGGGCACGCCTGGCGGTGCTGATCGACTGCGTCGAATGTGAGCGGAATGGGCAGTTGCGGCACGCGCAGGTAGGCGACCGGGCGTACTGCCGCTCTTGTTGGCGTGCGCTGAAGGGTGTTGCCGACGAGCGCCTGGATCGGTTCGTGGCCGAACAGATTCCCGGCGGGACTCTCAGCATGATGCTGAGCGCGACCGAGGGATGGAAAGCGGATCGCAGGTTGCGACTCGCGCTGGAATGCGAGTTGTTCGGCGTCAACTGGATCGCCGACCCGCCCGCGGCGTCGGTCTTGTTCGCAACGTTCTACGAGCGGCTGCGTGGTCTCGGCGCCCGGGTGCGAGCCCTGGCCTGCGGGCACTGCGGCCGGATCGGAAGGCTCCCGGACCGACTCAACGGGCGGATGTGCTGCCGCGCCTGCTACAAGGCCGGGCATATGGCGGTCTGCGACGGATGCGGGGACACGGCCCATTTGGAGCTCCGGCGTCCCAACGGGGACCGATTCTGCCAGAGCTGCACGAACCGGCTGCCCGAATCCTCCGCGGAGTGCATCGGCTGCGGGATTCACCGGCTGATCGCGGTGCGTACTCCGGACGGGCCGATGTGTTCCGGATGCCGGACAGCGCCCGGCGCCGATGTCTGCACGGTCTGCGGCACCTCGGGTCGATGCAGGTTCCCCGGCACATCGAAGGCGATCTGCGTGGGCTGCTACGCGGCCGCGCGCGTCGATGTCTGCCACCGTTGCGGTCGGGAACGGGAATGTCGCTTCGCGAGCACGGCGAAGGCGATCTGCACGCCCTGCGCGCTCCAGCGCAAACCGTGCTCAGTCTGCGCACGGGTGGTGCTCCCGATTCGGCACACCCCGGACGGGGAGCCGCTTTGCTGGTCCTGCGCCCCGCACATTGTGGAGGCGTGCATCGGCTGCGGCCGCGACGCGCGGGTGAGCGCGCGCACCGACAAGGGTCCGCTCTGCCAGCGTTGCGCCCGGACCAGCCCGTTGATGTTCCGGGACTGCCGTCGCTGCGGGGCGCACGGTCGGCTGCATCGCCGCCGTTGGTGTGATCGTTGCTACGCCGACGACAAGATCCGCGAGTTGCTATCGGACGATGTCGTGGCGGCCAATCCGATGCTCGGGCCACTACGCGACCGGTTCCTGGCCGCGGACGAGCGACGTACCCTGGACGCCTTCCGCCGCAACACGACGGTCGCGATCCTGCGGGAGGCCCTCTCCGGTGGGGAGCTGCTGAGTCACGCGCTGCTGGATCGGCTGGGCAGTCCAGGGTCGACGGCCCCTGTTCGGGCGTTGCTGGCCGAGCATGGACTGATCCCTGCGCGAGACGAGCAGCTGGTCCGGTTCGACACCTGGTGCCAGGTTCGATCGGCGCAGATCGTCAACCCAGATCATCGCCGCCTGTTCGACCGGTACGTCCGCTGGCGTCATCTGCGGCAGTTGCGCGACCAGACCGATCAGGTCACGCCATCGCAGTCGAACGGACGCAGGCAGGAACTGCTACGAGTCCTCGACCTCATGAGCTGGCTCACCGGCCGCTCAGAGTCGTTGGCCGTTCTCGATCAGCCGCGACTGGATCTCTGGCTCCTAGACGGACCACCACTTCGCCGGCGCGTCGCGGCGTTCCTTGAGTGGGCGGCCCATAGCGGCACCTGCCCGCGCCTGCACGTCCCTCCCCTGGGCCGCACCTCGAACACACCCACCGGCGCCAGCGTCGACGAGCGCTGGGAGCTGCTCGGCGGAGTGCTCACCGCTCGCGGTGACGATCCCCGGACCCGGCTCGCGGGCGCGCTGCTGCTCCTGTTCGGAATCCCGGTGGCCCGACTGCACCTACTGCGCGTGACGGACATCACCGCAGCAGACCCGGTGATGATCCGGCTCGGGCCGGATCCGTTGGAGCTGCCCGAGGCGATCGGACAACTCGCGATCGCTGCCCGCGCGCACCGCGACGCGCCGCGCCTGCTCACCGACGCCGGCGAATCCGACTGGCTGTTTCCCGGACAGCATCACGGCGCACCACTCTCCCGCGACTCCCTCACCGACCGGCTGGCAAAGTTCGGCATCCGTGCCCGTCATACCCGCGCCGGCGCCCTGGCCTCCCTCGCCCAGGAGTTGCCCGCCCCCGTGATCGCGCGCCTCACCGGCCTGCACATCACGGCCGCGACCCGGTGGGCGGAGGCCGTGGTGGCGAGCAACGCCCGCTACAGCGCACTCACTGATCGACACAATCCAGAACCGCGGGTGAACCACTCCGCAATGTCCACGGCCTGCTCGATCATGGGTCCGTGACCGATCTCGACGCGCTCGTCTCGCCCCACGAACCGGCCAGGGACACACTGTCTTCGCAGGCCAGGTAGCGCTCTCGCCGGTCTCCGTCGTCGGCCCCCTCGCGGTCGAGACGCTCGCACACGCCCCGGCCTCATCGAACGCAGCACCGACCCGCTACGGGGCCCGTGGCACCCGGAGAGGCCCGTCCTCTGCGGAAGCGATGTCGTCGGCACCGTCTGTGATCGTGATGACCACCGTTTCGCCCCATCGATCGGCATCTCGCTAGACGGATTCTCCAAGGACTACGACGACCCGGATCTGGCCGGCGCGCGGTCGTGCACGATCCAGCAGCAAGGGCCATAGCAGCCGCTGGTGGCGGGATCAGTGAGCTGCTTACAAAACACGCCACTTCTGGCGCTTGACGCTCAGGTCGACTCTCACGCCAGTTGGGCCACCGCGACACGACTGACTGGACTGTCATCGACAGACGTGCTCACTGCGAGAGGGCATTTTGTCTCACGAGAGTTGCTTTTCGATCTGCGACATCGCGGAAACGATGCGTGCGCGATTCTGTGTCAGGACGCTTCTGGACGGGATGCGGATCCCGCCTGCACCGCTGGCCTGTTGCCTCTTTGACTTCTTTACGGCCGAACCCCGCCGCTACAGCGGCAACGGCGGGGTTCGGGTCAGACGGCGGCTCGGATCAAACCAGGACCTCGCGGCGGCGACGGATCACGATCATCCACAGGCCGAGCGCCATCAGCAGCAGCGCGAGAGCACCGAGCGGCAGCCACACGGGCGAGCTGCCGGTGTTGGCCAGCGGATCGGCCGCGACCTCGACAGACGCCGTCGCGTTGAGCACGGCGTCCCCGGTCTGCGCTGTCGGGGTCGCCACCGTCACGACGTTCGCGACAGCTGGGTGCGCACCGCGACCGATCGCCACGTCGATCACGATCGTGATCGAGGCCCCGACCGCGAGTCCGTCGGCCAGTGTGCACACGACCGAACCAGACTCCGTGACGCATTCCACCCTTGCATCTGTCGACGACGACGACTGAGCGGTCAGCCCGCGCGGCATCGTGTCGGTCACCGTGATCGGGCCAGGATCGGCCGTCGGCCCGTCGTTGCGCAACGAGATCGTGAACGACCCAGTGCCGCCTTCCTGCCACGCACCCGCACGGGCGGTCTTGTCGACAACCAGGGTTGACAGACCCGGCACGACGATCTCGTCGTCATCGGTCACCGGCACATCGGGGTCGATCGGCGGCTGGGTGGCGCTGGCCTCAACGATGTTCGTCACGCCCGGGTAGGCCTCGGGAAGCACGAGCACAGTCACCTCGAGCGAGGGAGCCGCGCCGCCCGGCTCGATCGCGCTTGCGAGCGAGTACTCGACCACCGTGCCGGTCGCGGCATCACCGGTGACCGAGACCTCGTTCCAGTCCGTCCCTTCAAACCCAACGTACTCGAGCCCCGCGGGCAGCGTTTCGGTGACGGTCACGCCTGTTGCGGTCGACGGCCCCGCCGACGACACGGCGATCTCGAACGCGAGCTCGCCTCCCACGACGACGGATGCGGCGTCGTGCGTCTTGACGACGCTCAGCGCCACGCGCTGCACGACGTCGACAGTGGCGTCGTCGGTGTTCGGGTTCGGGTCAGGGTCCGGCTCGGTCGTTTGAGACGACACGACGGCGGTGTTGGTGTGCACACCCTCGGCGACGGCCGGGTCGACGTCGATCAGCAGCGTGATCGCCGGCGCCGTTACTCCCGCCGCCAGGCGTGCGACATCCAGCTCGCACACCACCTCACCCTCGACTGTGGCAGATGCCTCGCACACCCACTCCGACGCGGCGACCGAAGCAAAGGTGAAGCCCAACGGCAGCTGGTCGGTCACGACGATCGGGCCGACAGCATCCGACGGGCCGTGATTGTGCACCTCGAGCAGGTAGCGCACCTGGTCGCCGGCGATGACCTCGGTGACCGGGTTGCCGTCGGCGTCGACCGCCGTCTTGACGATGCCCAGGTCGGCACGGGCGTCGACGGTGATCTCGGCCGGGTCGTCTTGGCTGTGCGCACCGCGGCTGTCGGTCCACGTCAGCTCAGCGACGTTCTCGAGTACCGAACCCTGCAGCGTGGCGGCGTCAACGAGCGCGGTGACGGCTATCGTCGTTTCTCCGACGGGATGCCCGTCGAACTCGCAGACGGCGGTGTCGACGTCGCAGGCCCAGCCTGTTCCCGACATCGCGGTCACACTCAGCCCCGCGGGCACGACATCTGCGATGCGGGCGTCGGCGACAGAGGGGCCTGCGTTGTCGATCGTGATCTGGTACTGCACTTCGGTGCCGGCCACCCACGGGCCCGCCTCGACGTCCTTCACGATCGTCATGTCGGCCTGCGTGATGATGTCGGTCGGGTCGGCCGCGCGATCGTTGTCGGGGTTCGGATCTTCGGGCCCGTCGACGGTGGCGACGTTCTCGAGCCCCAACTGTGCGGGCATGACGTCGGCGAGATCGACGGTGAAGACGATCATGATCTGCTCCCCTACGCCTAGCGTCGTCGAGGCGTCGCCCACCGACCAGGTCAGCTGTGCGCCCGCCTCGGCGGGCTCGACCGCGGTGGCGGCTCCGCCGGCCACGGCGACGGTCGCCGAATCGGCCGCGTAGCTCATGCCCGCGGGTAGGGTGTCGACGATCTCGATGGGTCCCGACGACACGCTGGGCCCCTCGTTGGTGACGACGAGCGTGTACTCGAGCGTCGCCCCGGCGATCGCCTCACCCGTATGCGACTTCTCGATCGCCAGGTCGGCAACACGTGTCGATCCGGTGTCGTCGACGTCCTCGGGCTCGTTCACCCCGTTGGTGGCCGAGGCCACCGCGGTGTTGACGATGTCGCCCTCGAGGGCCGCATCGCTGTCGAACGTCACGATGAGGGATGCCGTGGCCCCTGCGATCAGATCGGCCCCAAGTCCGAATACCTGATCTCCTGTGGCCGGCCCGTCGGTGCGCGCCCAGGACGCCCCCGACAAGCCTTCGTGCGACGCATACGTCAGCCCGTCGGGTGCCTCGTCGCGCACCTGCACACCCCGCGCGTCGGCGGGACCATCGTTCGTCACGGCGATGCGGTAAGACACGGGATCGCCGGCCTCGAAAGGCGGCACCGGGTCGAGCGACGCCGCATCCACCCACGCGCCGCCCGAGAACACCACGCGGGTCTTGGCGACCGCGAGCGTCGCCTCCGAGCCCGGAGTGACCTCGACCGTCGAGACGTTGTTGTCGGGGTCTGGGTCGGTCGTCGAACCGGGCGCGATCTCAGCCGTGTTGACCAGTTCGTCACCCTCGCCAAAGCCGGAGTCGATCGTGCCTGTGACGAGGATCGTCGGCGCGGCGCCCACCGGCATCGCGTCGGCGGCGTAAGTGAGGACGATCTCATCGCCCGCCTGGGCGGGGAAGCCGTTCTCGGCGGTCGCCGTCCACGGCGACGACGGGGTGACCGTGACGTCCGTCACCCCCGCGGGCACTGTGTCTGTGATCGTGATGCGGTCGCCCTCTGGGCTCAGCGACACGGAGTCACCATTGTTGGTCGGCGCGATCTGCCAGGTGATCGGTGCACCGGCAAGCACGTCAGCGGTCGTGACCGTCTTGACGACGCTCAGGTCGGCCTCAGCCTCGATCGGCAGCACGTCGGTCGAGCTGTTGTTCGTCGGCACCGGGTCGGACGTGCGCCCCTCCACCTCGGCGGTGTTCGAGACTGCGTCGGCGGCCAGCGCCGCGACATCCACATCGGCATCGACCTCGATCGACACGACGATCTCGGCGAACGACGCGCCCGCATCGAGCGACTCGGTCTCGTCGGTGCGCAGGCACTCGAGAGTCGTCGTGCCGTCGCCGGCGCGCACGGGCACCGTGCAGCTCCATCCCTCGCCCGCGGCGCCGGTCACGGCGATGCCCTCGGGCAGCGGCGCGGTCTCGTCGGTGACGACGATGGGGCCCGCCGCGGTGTCGGGGCCGTTGTTGGTGACCTCGATGCTCCAGCCCTCGACCTCACCCGAACCCGCGACCACGCGGTCTGCGGCGGTCTTGTCGACCGCGAGGTCGGCGGAGCGCAGGTAGGCGTCGGCGTCGGCGTCGGGGCCGGCGTATGGTCCTTCGGCGTTGCCCTCGGCACCCGTCGGGTCGGTCGCAGCGACCGCCACCGTGTTGGTGTGCGGTACGGCCGTCCCATCCGGAAGGGTCACGCCCGCGTCGGTCAGCGCGTCCTCGAGCGGCGTCGCGGTGAAACGGATCTCGATGACGCCGTCCACCGGCAGCACCTCGGCGCCGGACTCAGAACCGAACGTCCACTGCAGGCTCTGGCCGGTCGCGGGCGCACCGGTCACAGTGGGCGCGAGCGACCCGGTGACGGCCACCCCGTCGACCGTGATCGCCGACGTCGCAGTGTACTGCCAGTTGAGGGGAAGCTCATCGGTCAGCGTGACCGTCTGCGCGGCGGCGTTCCCGGTGTTCGTGGCGGTGAGCACCCAGCCGAATGCGTCGCCCTCGTAGGCTGTGTCGCCGTCGGCGACCGCCTTCGCGGCTTCGACGAACGGAAAGAGGGGCTCCACCGACGCGGTGTCGCTCTCACCAGGGCCGTACTCGCGGCCCCCCTCGTCGAACGACTCCCACGACGTCGGCGTGACGGTGTTGACCAGCGCGTCCGTGTCGATGGCGGTGGATGCTGCCAGCGTCGCGTCGTACGTCAACTCGATCTCTACCGGGGTCGCGCTCGATCCCTGCTCATGCAGGGGTCCGTCGAGGGCCTCGGCGTCCGCCGTGCCCGCCATCCAGGTGATCGTGCCGCCCCCGTTCGCGCCGGCGCCGGTGAGCACACCGCCGTCGCTGATCGTGGCGGCGTCGACGACGATGCCCTCGGGCACAACGTCGGTGATCACGAGGTTGTATGCGGGGGTGTTGCCGGTGTTGGTCACGACCAGGCGATAGGTGAACTCGTCGCCGGGCACGACATCGATCGCCGCCGCGTCGTCGACGGTCTTCGCGACCTCGACGACGGGGTCGAGAATCGTCACCGTCGCGGTGTCGGTGACGCCCTGCGGATCGCCGCCACCCGACTGCGTCGTCCACGCGAAGGTCGCCGTGTTGGGCAGTGCGGTCACGTCATCCGGGGTTGCATCCGAGAGCAGCACGTCGTAGGTGAGGGTGAGTGTGCGGGTTTCGGGGTCGCTGGCGATGTCGCCGTCGTACGCCCACGACCACGTGCGAGAGCCCGCGTCGTAACTGCGCGCCCACTCGCCGGTGATCGTGTCGGTGGCGCTCGTCTCATCGGGACCCGAGACGCTGGCCTCGACGAGAGCGGCGCCCTCGGGCAACACGTCGCGAATCACGGGATCGTAGTAGTTGATGTTCGGCTGCAGGGTGACCTCGACCGAATACTCGGCGGTCTCGCCGATCGGGGCCGTGGCGCTCTCGCCGTAGGCCCCGGCACCCACGAGCACACCCTTGACGATGCCGGCGGTGGTGGCCGTGATGACTTGCTCATCGGTGTCGACGCGGTCGCCGCGGCGGGCTGTCGTGTCGTCGCCGTCGAGCGTCGCGGGCAGCGTGTAGCCGGTCACGTCGGCGACGTTCTCGTAGCTCTGGCCGCCGCCCGTGTCGGGGTCGATCGAGGCCTCGTAGATCAGCGTCGCGGTGGCCGGCACCTCGGCGATCTGCCACGTGATGGTACCGCCGCCCGTCGCCGGGTCCACACCTGTCAGAACACCGCCTCCCGAGATGGTGGCAGCATCCACGATCAGGCCCTCGGGAACGGTGTCGATCACCTCGACGTCGTAGGCCTTGACCCGGTTGGTGTTCGTGACCCGCAGCTCGTACTCGACAGGGCTGCCGATCGAGACGTCGCTTGCGGGGTCGGCGGACTTGTTGATCTGCAGGTTCGGCTCGCGATACTGCACCGTGGCGCTGTCCGAGCCGTCCCAGGAATCGCTCTCGAAGGTCGCCGTGTTGAACAGCGTCGCATTGTTGGCGATGTTGGGGTTTCGTAACGGGTTGCTCGCGTCGCGGTCGGTCACCCACAACGTCAGGTCAATCGAGAAGACCTGGTCGGCGTCGGTGTTGTTGGTGTAGAGGTCGGGGAAGGACAAGGCGCCGGTGGCCGCGTCGAAGACGAAGTCGTCCCAGTCGTCGTCGGCGACGCCGGCGGGCTTGGCCGTCGTCGACCCCACGAGGGTCGTGCCGGCCACCGTCCCGGTCGCGCTCCCGATGTGCAGCACGCCCCCATCGCTCAGCACGCCGTTCTCGACAGACGTGTGCGCGGGGATCGTGACGGAGTACCGGAACGTGGCCCGCTCGCCTTGCACGATCACCGCGTTGGTGTTCAGGGTGTCGATGTCGCTTGTGAGCGCGCCGATCTCGGTCGTCACGAGCTGCTTGTCGATGGATGCTGCAGGCAGGTGCACATCGCTCGTGTCGCGCGTGCCCTCGCCCGGCGCGTTGCTCTCTGCGGTCGAGAGCGAGCCGTCGGGACGGATCGAGGTTTGCCCGCCGCCGTTCGCGCCGACCGCGTAGGCGATGATCGACGCGGTGTTGACGTGGTCGGTGTCGATCAGCAGGCCGACAGGGATCGTCAGGTCGTAGGTGAGCGTCCTGACCTCGTTGGCTGCGGCGCCGACGCCCTGCCATACGACGAGCGCGGGCTGGTCGTCGGGCGCATCGTCCGGGTAGCCGGGATCACCCGACAGAAGCAGCTCGCCATCGTCGGAGGCGTCGACGTCGAGCTCGGAGATGACAGCGGAATCGACGTTGATCAGCTGCTGGATCGCGTCGGGCAGGCGGTCCCACACCACGACATCCGACACCGCGTAGGTGGCGCCGACCAGCGTCGGGTCGGTCACCGAGGTCGGTCCGCCCGAGAGGTCGATCCGATAGCCAACACGGTCTCCCTGCGCCACCTGAACACTGTCGCAGTCGGGCAGGGTGCCATCACATCCAGCGGCACCGTCGACGGTGTCGCCATTGACGCCCGCGATGCCCTTGCTCAGCTGCAGGCCTGCTTGCACCTCGATGTCGGCCTGCGTGCGGGCGAACGTGATGACGGCGTCGACGTTCTCCTGCTGGAACTTCATCAGGTTCTCGTGCTTGTCGAGCGACAGCGGATCGACGGAGAACTGCTCGACGGTTCCCGCGATGTGCACGATCAGGATCGAACCGCGGCGCACGAAGCGGTCGCCGTCGATCACGTCGCTGGCGGGTTCGATCACGACCCGGTCGCCGTCGACCTGCCACTGGTCGGGATCGAGTGTTGTGGTGCCATCGCCGGGCACCACAACACTTGCACGTATGTCGGCGGGGTCGACGAAGACGCCTGCGGGCAGCACATCGGTGATGATGGGGTTTCGTGAATCGGCGTCGGCCGAGAAGTTCACGCGCAGTTCGTAGCACACGGTGTCGCCCTGCACGAAGCCGCCCGCGAGCGTGTCGGAGTAGAGGGCCTGATCAACGGCGCAGACGTCGTCGCCCGACGCGAGGGGCACGTCGGAGGGCAGCACGCGCTTCGAAATCGAGTCGGGGCGCGACGTGAGCACAGCCTCGGAGTCATCGGCGACCGACTCGGTGCCGGGACCGGTGACCTCAGCGACTGCCGGGGTCGGGTCGGTCGCACCCGTCATAATGACGGAGTTGACCACCGCGTCGGTCGATGAGGTGTTGCCTGAGCCGTCCTCGGTGTAGCTCGTGCGCATGCGCGCGGTGTACTGCACCTGGGCGTCGTTCCCCGCGGGGATCGTGTCGATCGTGAATCCGGCATAGAAGAGCCCGCTGTCGGCGTCAAACGCGATCCACTGCAGCCCGGCGACACTCGGCGCGGCGGGGACGAGCTCGCACGTCGCGGGGAACTCCGAGACGGGAGCGCCGGTGAAAGTCTCGACGCCGCCGCCCAGGGTCGGCACCTCGATGGTGCCGGTGCGCACGTCGGTGCCCGTGGGCACTATTGGGCAGAGCCCGTCCCCCAGGCGGTCGATCAGTTCGATCTGTGAGGCGTCCGTGTACTCGCTGGCTGCGATATCCAGCGTGTAGGTCACTTCTTCGCCGGCGGCGAACGTCTCGCGGTTGGCGGATTTGAGCACCCGCACATCCATCGCGAAGACAGTCTCGTCATCGGCGTCGGTCGCGGTGCGGTCGGCGCCCGTGCGCACGACTCCCTGGTACTGCCCGGTGGCGGTGGCAACGTTGGTTAGGGTGTTGCCGTCGGTGGCGGGGGTGCCCTCGTCGGAGTGACGAGTCGACGCCCCGGTGTTGTTGTCGAGGTTCGGTGCCTGCTCGAGCGACTCGGGGCTCGGCGCGGTGCCGTCGAAGAGCGCGTTCTCATACAGGGGGATGCCGGCGAGGTAGGGGATCTGCGCGATCTCGCCGGGCTCCAGGTCGAGCACCCACGTGACAGCCGTGTAGACGGCACCCTCGACGAGGCCGCGTTCGGCGGCGAGGGCCGCGTCGGCGACAATCGTGTCGATCGTCTGCGGCGTGCGGTAACCGGCCGGTGCCGCGTGACTGATGGGGCCCGCACCCGGGTACTCCTCGTTGGCGGAGTAGTCGGCCTGCCCGTTTCCGAGGAACTCGAGTCCAGCGGGCAGGTAGTCGGTGACAGTGACGTCGTTCGTCGAACCCTGCGTGGTGTTCTCGACCTGGATCGTGTAGGTCGTGGCGAAGTCGTGCACGCCGCGCAATAGCTCAGCCTCGGGGCTTGGCTCGGTCTTCGTCACCCGCAGCGACGTGATCTCGGTGGTGGGCGTGCGCACGGGGCTCGAATGCGTCACTGCTTCGGATGCGGTCGGGTCGTTCGCCGAGCTCCCGGCGAACCAGGGCAGCAGACGCGGGTCGGTGCTGGTGTAGGCGGTGACGGAGATGTCAAAGTCCGACCCCACAGGGTGCAAAGCCTCATCGTTGGTCGTCGCTGAACCGGAATCATCGAACACCGGCTGTGCGACTGTGAGTCCTACCTCGGCCGAGAAAGCCGCGCCCGCGGGCAGGTCGACGATGTCCTCCCACACGTAGCGTGTGACGCCCGCCGGGATCGTGGAATCGTCGGCGCTCGTGTAGGCGACGGGTGTCACTCCGAGTATCGCGCCGCCGTCGGCGAGACTCACGCCAGCCGGCACCGTCGCCGCGACCGCCATGTTGAACCACGCCTCGCCCGTCGGGTTCGAAACGGCGAGGCGCAGGCTGCCTTGCTCACCGGCGAGCGTGGGGGTGTCTGTAAAGGCCTCGAGCGCGACGATCTGCGCGGCGCGGGCAGGCAACGCGATAACGAACGCCGACAGGAGCGACGCGACGAGTGCGACGACGACCATCGCGGCGACATGCGCGCGCGGGTAACGGATGACGGGCTGAGAAACGGCGTGCGACAAGACGAGATCCCCCTGGGGTGGGCATAGAAGACCGCCCCGGTGCGACACGTGGCGGCAACTCCACACTACAGATGCTCGGCTGGGCCGAGAGACACCTCATCTCGCGGCTACGCCGGACCAGATAGCGTCGCCCTCAGAAGGAACTCAATCGGATCCACGCAGGGGCCATTGCAATGAGCAAAGAGGTCTCGCCGCACGTTCAACACTGGTGACTTCCCACTTCGCACCCAGCGGTTCGCGTAGTGGTCTACGCCCAACCTTCGCGCACCGGCTTCGCCTGCGAAGCTCAGACCCGTCAGCCTAGAAAGCCCATCGGAAAAATCGTGGTCGTTCGATCCTCCTCGACTCGGCCAGCGGGAACTCCACCAGCATCGTGGACTCTTCCGTCTCGAAAACCTGCTCCGGGATCGCACACCCCTGCAAGCCGATGGAAGACGCCGCTCAACTTGGTTTGGCTACTCACGCCCTAACACGGCAATAGCGCGAGATTCAATTCCGCAGCATGCCAGTCCGAGCGTTCGCCGTTCACGGCGCGCAGGTCGCCGCGCGCCCACAGGCACAGCGGCGCGTGCGCATCCAGCGCGTCGAGTTGCTCCGGCCAACGGGGATCGCCCGGCAGCACAAGCGCCAGGCCGACACGACGGGCGGTCCCGAGTGCGTGCAGCACCGTTCGCTCCGCCAGCCGCGGCGTCCATCGCGCGAGACCCTTGTCGATCTCCCCGACGTCAAGCCGGTTGGGGCTCTCGTGCGTCGCGTCCGTCAGCTCGGCGCAGATCTGCTCCGCGGTGCGCCGTTCAACGAGCACCTCCAGCGCACGCGAAGCGCCGAGACCCAGCACCAGCTGCGCCGCGACCGAATCACCGGGCTCCACGAGGCAGCTCCAGGCCGCAACCGCAAACACTCGCTCAGCACACCGAGCCTCGACGAGCGAAGCGTCAGTCGGCGCGCCTTCGCGCGCGGCCTCGACGGCAAAGCCCACCGCGGAGCGCAGGGTGTCATTGTCGATCCCAAAGGTCCTCATACGACGATTCCTCTCTTCATGAACAGTGCTCGGCCCACGTCGTGCGTGCTGGGCGCCGGGCGGCCCGCCAGATCGCACAGCGTCCACGCCACGCGCAAGACGCGGTCGTAGCCGCGGAGCGTGAGTGCACCCCGGGGCAGGGCCGCATCGAGCGGGCGGCGCGCCTCGCTCGCGATGGCACATGGGCCCTGCCGCAGCCATTGCCCCGAGACGCGCGCGTTGACCGACCACGGGGTCTCGCGAAGCCGATGCGCGGCCCGCGAGCGGGCTGCCAGCACGCGCTGCTTCGCCTCGGCGGTCGAGAGCGTCGCGTGGCCGCCTGCCTCGGTGGCCTGCGCCACACTGACGCGCCGCAGCCCCAGCTCGATGTCGACGCGGTCGAGCAACGGGCCGGAGAGCTTGCCGAGATAGCGGCGCACCTGGTTCGGCGGGCACACGCACGAGCCACCCGGCACCCCGTAGTTGCCGCACGGGCAGGGGTTGGTCGCCATCACGAGCTGAAAGCGCGCGGGGAACGCGGCGCTCACCCCGGAGCGGTGGATCGTGATCGCGCCGGTCTCGAGGGGCTGACGCAGGGCGTCAAGCGCGGAGGCCGCGAACTCGGCCGCCTCGTCGATCAATCAGAAATACAATTGAATAGGAGACAACACCGAAGGAACGACCACATGGCACCCTCAGCCGCAATCTACGCCCGCTTGTCTGTCGACCGCGACGGCACGAAGGTTGGTATCGATACGCAACTCGAAGATTCGCGCAAGCTCGCTCGCGAACGCGGCTGGACAGTCGTTGCCGAGTACGTGGACCGCAACCTCACTGCCGCGGACAAGCTCGTCAAGCGCCCGGAGTACGACCGGCTCGTTGCCGACTTCCAGATGGGTCGGTTCTCCAATCTCGTGTGCTGGGACCTCGACCGTCTGACTCGTCAGCCGCGACAGCTCGAAGACTGGATCGATGCCGCAGAGGATCGCGGCCTACGGATCGTCACGGCGAACGGAGAGGCCGACCTAGGCACCGATGGAGGGCGCATGTACGCGCGCATCAAGGCCGCCGTCGCCAAGGGCGAGACCGAACGCGCAAGCGCCCGCCAGAAGCGCAACAAGCAGAGCCGCCGAGAGAACGGCCTTTGGCATGGTGGGACTCCGCCATACGGCTACCGCGCCGAGGCAGGGAGACTTGTCCCGGATAAGGACGAGAAGGCCCGCATCCACGAGGTAGCGCGTCGAATGCTCGATGACCGCGAGACCATGCACAGCATCGTGACGGATTGGAACAACCGCGGTGTCAAGACCCGGAGGGGCAAACACTGGCGGCAGGCCAACCTGCGGTCGATCATGCTCAACCGCTCGATGCTGGGAGAGACCATGCCCGGTGTCGTCGGGTGGGAGCCAATCATCGACCAGCGGACGTTCGACCGCATGCACGCGCTACTTACGGACCCCTCTCGAAAGATGGGACTGCTGCACGAATAGGTGACATCTGATCTGGCTTGCCCTCGAGGGTGGCCTGGAAGGATGTTGCTGTGCCCAAGCCCTACCCGACCGAGTTCCGTGATGACGTCGTGCGCGTCGCGCG
>Ga0073899_10000182_pt1 | contig 57809 bp, 54 predicted proteins | sample KloWWTmetaKNB5Ph_FD_88975 | JGI IMG/M metagenome (GOLD analysis project Ga0073899, IMG submission 88975) | Active sludge microbial communities from Klosterneuburg, Austria, studying microevolution and ecology of nitrifiers - Klosterneuburg... | ecosystem: Engineered > WWTP > Aerobic digester >... | reverse complement strand
TACTGGTTCCCAGACTACCTGGGCGATCTCGACGCGCTGCTCGACACGGTGCTCGGCGCCGCCGGCTGGACTGGCCCGGTGGACCTGCTCGGCCACAGCATGGGCGGCAACGTGGTCATGTCGTATGCCGGCGTGCGAGCAGCGCGCATCCGCCGCCTCGTCAACCTGGAAGGTTTCGGCCTGCCCGAAACCCATCCGCGCCAGGCCCCCGGCCGGCTGGCGAAGTGGCTCGACGAGTTGAAACAGCCGGCCATCCTGCGCAGCTACGACAGCCTGCACGCGGTTGCCGAGCGGCTGCTGCAGAACAACCCGCTGCTCACGCCCGACAAGGCAGCCTGGCTGGCACCGCACTGGTCGCGCCCGGACACGGCTCCCGGCGGCGACGGCCGCTGGCACATCCTGGGAGACCCGGCGCACAAGCGCGTCAACCCGGTGCTCTACCGCAAGGACGAGGTGCTGGAAACCTGGAGGCTCATCACGGCGCCGGTGCTGTGGGTGGAAGGCGACCTCACCGATACCACGCAGTGGTGGGGCCACCGCTACCCGCGCAGCGATTTCGAAGCCCGGCTGGCGGTGGTGCCCAAGCTGCAACGCGAACGGCTTTCGCCCTGCGGCCACATGCTGCACCACGACCAGCCGGCCGCGCTGGCCGGGCACCTGGCGCGCTTCCTGGCCTGAGGCCGCGAGAACCCTCGGTTGCCCTCGCCCCGCGGGCTGCGTGAGAGAATCGCGGGCTTTCACCCAGCCACCCACCGCCTACCATGGACGTCGAACATATCAACTCGATCGGCACGCTGCTCGCCGACCTGAGTGCCCGCACCGAGCAGCTCCGGGGGTATCTTTGACTACGACCGCAAGGCCCTGCGCCTGAACGAGGTCGTCGCCGCGCTGGAAAACCCCACGGTCTGGAACGAACCAAAGCGGGCCCAGGAACTGGGGCGCGAGAAGAAGATGCTCGAAGGCGTGGTCGGCACCATCGACCACCTGAAGCGCAATCTCGACGACAACCTCGAGTTGTTCGAGATGAGCAAGGAGGAAGCCGACGAAGCTGGGCTGCAAAGCATCGAAGCCGAGGCGCAGGCGCTCGAGACCACCGTGAAGGACCTCGAATTCCGCCGCATGTTCAGCAACCCGGCCGACCCGTTGAACTGCTTCATCGACATCCAGGCCGGCGCCGGCGGCACCGAGGCCTGCGACTGGGCGCAGATGCTGCTGCGCCAGTACCTGAAATACGCCGAGCGCAAGGGCTTCAAGGCCACGGTGGAAGACGAAACCCCGGGCGACGTGGCCGGCATCAAGAGCGCCACCGTCAAGGTCGAGGGCGACTATGCCTTCGGCTTGCTGCGCACCGAAACGGGTGTGCACCGCCTGGTGCGCAAGAGCCCGTTCGACTCCTCGGGCGGCCGCCACACCAGCTTCGCCAGCCTGTTCGTCTACCCGGAGATCGACGACTCGATCGAGATCGACATCAACCCGGCCGACGTGCGCACCGATACCTTCCGCGCCAGCGGCGCCGGCGGCCAGCACATCAACAAGACCGACTCGGCGGTGCGGCTGACGCACATTCCCACCGGCATCGTGGTGCAGTGCCAGGACGGCCGCAGCCAGCACAGCAACCGCGACACCGCCTGGCAGCGGCTGCGTTCGCGCCTGTACGACCACGAGCTGCGCAAGCGCCAGGAGGCGCAGCAGAAGCTGGAGGACACCAAGACCGATGTCGGCTGGGGGCACCAGATCCGCAGCTACGTGCTAGACAACAGCCGCATCAAGGACCTGCGCACCAACGTGGAGATCAGCAACACCCAGAAGGTGCTCGACGGCGACCTGGACACCTTCATCGAAGCCAGCCTGAAGCAGGGGCTGTAGCCCCCGCGGGCTGCCGGCCCACCACTCCCTGGAGACCACGCCCCATGCGTGAAGCCACCACGACTCCCGTGCGCCGCGAGGACTACACCGCGCCGGCGTTTTTCATCCGCGCCGCCGAACTGAGCTTCGACCTCGATCCGGCCAAGACCATCGTCGCCAACCGGCTGACGATCGAACGCAACCCCGCGCTGCCGCGCCAGCCGCTGCGCCTGCACGGCGAGGCACTGACGCTGCTGCGCGTGCAGGCCGACGGCGCCAGCGTCTCGTTCCGCCACGAGGGCGGCGAGCTCGTCATCGACAGCCCGCCCGAGACCGACCGCTTCACGCTGGAGATCCGCAATACCTGCGCGCCCGACAAGAACACCGCGCTGCAAGGCCTGTACACCAGCGGCGGCAGCTTCTTCACGCAGTGCGAGGCCGAGGGCTTCCGCCGCATCACCTATTTCCTGGACCGGCCCGACGTGATGGCCGTCTACACCGTGCTGCTGCGCGCCGACAAGGCACGTTTTCCGGTGCTGCTGAGCAACGGCAACCTGGTCGAGCAGGGTGAACTCGAAGGCGGCCGCCACTTCGCGAAGTGGCACGACCCGTTCCCGAAGCCCAGCTACCTGTTCGCGCTGGTGGCCGGCAATCTGGTGGCACGCGAGCAGCGCATCCGCACGCGCGGCGGCCGCGAGCACCTGCTGCAGGTCTACGTGCGGCCCGGCGACCTGGAGAAGACCGAGCACGCGATGAACTCGCTGGTGGCCTCGGTGGTTTGGGACGAAGCGCGCTTCGGCCTGGCGCTGGACCTGGACCGCTACATGATCGTGGCGGTGGAGGACTACAACTCCGGGGCCATGGAGAACAAGGGCCTGAACATCTTCAACACCCAGGCCGTGCTGGCCAGCCCGGCCATTTCCACCGACGCTGACTTCGCGCGCATCGAAAGCATCATCGGCCACGAATATTTCCACAACTGGACGGGCAACCGCATCACCTGCCGCGACTGGTTCCAGCTCTCGCTGAAAGAAGGACTGACGGTCTTCCGCGACCAGGAATTCAGCATGGACATGGCGGGCTCGCCCTCGGCGCGCGCCGTCAAGCGCATCGACGACGTGCGCCGGCTGCGTGCCGCGCAGTTCCCCGAGGACGCCGGGCCCATGGCGCACCCGGTGCGGCCCGACAGCTACCTGGAGATCAACAACTTCTACACCCCCACGGTGTACGAAAAAGGTGCCGAGGTGGTGCGCATGATGCACACGCTGGTGGGACGCGAAGGCTTCACGCGCGGCATGGCGCTGTATTTCCAGCGCTTCGATGGCCAGGCCGTCACCTGCGACGACTTCGCGCAGGCCATTGCCGACGCCAACCCCGGCAGCGAACTGGCGACGCGGCTCGACGCCTTCAAGCGCTGGTATGCCCAGGCCGGCACGCCGCGCATCACGGCACGTGGGCAACACGATGCCGAGGCCCGGCGCTACACGCTCACGCTGGCGCAGCACAGCGATCCCTCGCCCGGCCAGCCGACGAAGTTGCCCTTCGTGGTGCCGGTGGCCATGGGCCTGCTGGACGCCGGGGGCCGCGACTTGGCAGCCGACCGCCTGCTGGTGCTGGAGGAAGGCGAGCAGAGCTGGGTCTTCGAAGGCATCGACACCCCGCCCGTGCCTTCGCTGCTGCGCGGCTTCTCGGCGCCGGTGCGGCTGGACGACGGCCTGGACGACGCCGAACGCCTGGTGCTGCTGGCGCACGACAGCGACCCCTTCAACCGCTGGGAAGCCGGCCAGCGCCTGATGCTCGGCCGCCTGCTGGCGGCGGTGGCCAGCGGCAGCGCGCCGGTGCTCGACGACGCCCTGGCCGAGGCACTGCGCCGCGTGCTGCTCGACCCGGCACTGGACCCGGCCTTCAAGGAGCTGGCGCTGCTCGCACCCGGCGAGCTCTATATCGCCGAGCAGTTGCCGGTGGTCGACCCGCAACGCATCCACGCCGTGCGCGAGCAGTGGCGTGCGCAGCTGGCCGAACGCCTGCACGCCGACTGGGCGTGGGCCTGGGAAGCGCACCAGGTGACCGAAGGCTACAGCCCGCGCCCGGCGCAGGCCGGCCGCCGTGCGCTGGCCCACCTGGCGCTGACCATGCTGTGCCTGCAAGCGGTGCGCCAGGGCGACGCGGTATGGCCCGGCAAGGCCTACCAGCGCTTCAAGGACGCGACTCACATGACCGACCGGCTCGGCGCCTTGGCGGCGCTGACCGACGCGCATTCGCCGCTGGCCGAAGCAGCGCTGGAGCGCTTCCACGCGCAGGCCCACGGCGACGCGCTGGTACTGGACAAGTGGTTCATGCTGCAGGCACGCACCCCCGAGCTGCTGGGCGCCGAGGCCGGCCGCGTCTTCACTCGCGCCAAGGCGCTGCTCAAGCACCGCGATTTCTCGATGAAGAACCCGAACCGCGTGCGCAGCCTGCTCTTCACGCTGTGCGCCGGCAACCCGGCGGCCTTCCACCGCGCCGACGCCGCCGGCTACGTGCTGTGGGCCGACCGCCTGATGGAGCTGGACACCCTCAACCCGCAGGTGGCCGGTCGCCTGGCGCGCACCATGGACCGCTGGGCCGTGCTGGCCGAGCCCTACCGCAGCGCGGCGCGCGAGGCCATCGCCCGCGTGGCCGCCAAATCCGACCTCAGCAACGACGTGCGCGAGATCGTCACCCGCGCGCTGGAGCAGGCATGACCTACCGCAAGCGCATCAGCCTCACGCAATACCTCGTCGAACAGCAGCGCGAGCACGGCCGCATTCCGGCCGAGCTGCGGCTGCTGATCGAGGTGGTGGCCCGCGCCTGCAAGCGCATCGCCATCGCCGTCAACAAGGGCGCCCTGGGCGACGTGCTGGGCAGCGCCGAAAGCGAGAATATCCAGGGCGAGGTGCAGAAGAAGCTCGACATCATCAGCAACGAGGTGCTGATCGAGGCCAACGAATGGGGCGGCCACCTGGCGGCGATGGCCAGCGAGGAGATGGACAGCATCCACGTCGTGCCCAACCGCTACCCGCAGGGCGAATACCTGCTCGTCTACGACCCGCTGGACGGCAGCAGCAATATCGACGTCAACGTCTCCATCGGCACCATCTTCAGCGTGCTGCGCAAGGTGGGGCACGCACGCGGCGTGAGCGAGGAAGACTTCCTGCAGCCCGGCAAGCACCAGGCGGCGGCCGGCTACTGCGTCTACGGCCCGCAGACGACGCTGGTGCTGACGCTGGGCAACGGCGTGGCCATGTTCACGCTCGACCGCGAGACCGGCTCCTGGGTGCTCACCCAGGCGGGCGTGCAGATGCCCGAGGACACGCGTGAATTCGCCATCAACATGTCCAACATGCGGCACTGGGCGCCGCCGGTCACGCGTTATATCGACGAGTGCCTGGCCGGCAAGGCGGGCCCGCGCGGCAAGGACTTCAACATGCGCTGGGTGGCCAGCATGGTGGCCGACGTGCACCGCATCCTCACCCGCGGCGGCGTCTTCCTCTACCCCTGGGACCAGCGCGAGCCCGCCAAGCCCGGCAAGCTGCGCCTGCTGTACGAGGCCAACCCGATGGCCTTCATCGTGGAACAGGCCGGCGGGCTGGCCACCAACGGGCGCGAGCGCATCCTGGACATCGTGCCGACCAGCCTGCACGAACGCGTGAGCGTGGTGCTGGGGTCGCGCAACGAGGTGCAGCGCGTCACCGACTACCACGCCGAGGCGGCCTGAACCGCCGGTCCGCGGCCGCGGGCGCGGCCGGCGGGCGCGGCCGGCACCGTGCGGTGGTAGACTCCGCGAGTTGAATTCAAGACTCATATCGCTTCAAGCCACGCGCCCGAAGCCCGGTTCACGGCAGCGGAACCCCGAGTCGCCCCGTCCCCGCGCGGTCCGCACCCTTTCCGGGTGGCCCTGTCGGCCCGCACCGCCCTCCCCGTTGTCCGCCCGGCCACGACCGAGTTCGTGGCTGGCTGCCGTGGCGGGCCTCGCCTTCAATCCACCAAGAAAGACCCCATGGCCAAGGAAGACCTGATCGAAATGAGCGGCGTCGTCGCCGAAGTGTTGCCCGACTCGCGGTTCCGCGTCACGCTGGAAAACGGCCACTCGCTCATCGCCTACACCGCCGGACGCATGCGCAAGCACCACATCCGCATCCTGGCCGGCGACCGCGTTTCGCTGGAACTCTCGCCCTACGACCTGACCAAGGGGCGCATCAATTTCCGCCATCTCGAAGGCCGCGGCCCCGCCCCGGCGGCGGGGGCGGCTGCGGCGGCGCGCCGCCGCTGAAGATCGCCCGAGTGCGGCGCCCGAGCGCCGCGCCCGGTCCGCTGCGCGTACGTTCCGAGGCCACGGTGGACATCGGCCACCATCACGAACGACCCGGCCACCGCCTGCGACACATCGCACGACAGGCAGCGCATGGGTCGTGACTTCGCGCACCGGACGATTGCGCTGTGCTGCAGCTTCGACATGCCGGCGCGCCCTCCACCGACGACGGCTTCGCCTCGAGGGCCCGGCCCGACACCGCCCCTACGACACACCAGGACGACCAGCAAAAGATGGGCACCACCAAGATCTTCAGGCACCGCGACTACGAACTGCAGTGCAGCGCCAAGGCGGCGGACAACGGCAAGTTCGCGCCCGGACTCGTGGTGTGCAAGCAGGTCTGGCCGACCCGTCCGCGCGAGATCGCGGTCCCGCGCGGCGACTTCGCCACCGAGGACAGCGCCATCGACGCCGCCTACGCCCAGGGCGTGGAGTGGATCACCAACTACGGCTAGCACGCCCGTCAACAGGCTGCGCAGCGTTGGTGGTCAACGCTGCGAGGCAGGCGACCACTGCACGCGGCGCCCTGGGTCCCGCCTGGCAGACCTCAATGCGCCGACTTCGCCAGCCAGGCCTTCACGCCCGGATGTTCGCCCACGGCACGGTACAGGCGCAGCAGTTTCGGGCAGTGATCCAGCACGGTGGTGGGTACGTGGTCCAGCGTGCCCGAGGTCAGCCAGCGGACCACCATGTACAGCTTGATGTCGCAGACCTGGAGTGACCGGCCGCCGACGAAGGGACCGTCGCCGAGCTGACGCTCGACCTGACGGCCCCAGGTCGCGAGTTCGTTCGCAGCCAAGGCCTCGCGAGCCACACGCTTCTGTTCGGGGTCGGAAATACGCAGCGTTGGCGTGATCGTGTGGCGCAGTTCCTCGACGGCGCACATCACCGCCTCGTGCCGTGCGGCCTCGAAGGCGTCGACCGGATGAAGGCCGTGCTGGCGGCCGATGAATACGAGGATGGCGTTGGAATGCGCCAGCGGCGGTTTTCCCGGCATCTGCAGCACCGGCATCGCACCGAACGGCATGCTCTCCTTCAGCGCCGGCCAGTCGGCGCTCTTGACGCGCATGTCGTCGAAGTCGATGCCCGCCAGGTGCAGCGCGATGCGGCATTCCTCGCCGCGGCTGCCGGCGAAATCGAAATAGGTCAGGCGGGACTTGTTCATCGGGACTCCGGGTTCGAGGGCGAGTGACTGCGTAGCCTACACGAACGGGTTGGAAGGCGGCAGCGAGCGGCCCTTGGCGCCCGAATGAAATGAAACCCTCGGCGATACTCTTCGGGCGCGATGTCAGGCGCAGGACGGCACCCACCCGCCCTGCCGCGCGGCGATGGCACCCGTGGCGGCACTGCGTGCGCGTGTGGACGCCGGCACCGCCTTCGTCGACGCCGAGATCCTGGCGTTTCCCGAAGGCTCGCGCGAGCATGGCAATCTTCGCGGCCGTCGATCGTCGTGGTGAGGAAGGCACGGGTCACAGCCTGCAAGGCGTCCGGCCAGGCCTCGTCCAATCTCAAGGAGAATCGTTCATGCATGTCATGGTCATGGTCGAGGCGCCGCAGGTTTCCGAAGCCGGCGCCATGCCCGAAGGCGAGCTGCTCGCCGCGATGGGCCACTACAACGAGGCACTGGTCAAGGCGGGCGTGATGCTGGCCAGCGAGGGACTGCACCCCAGCCGCAAGGGTGTGCGCGTGCGCTATTCGGGCAACCAGCGCAGCGTCGTCGACGGGCCCTTTGTCGAGACCAGGGAACTGGTGGCCGGGTTCCGGCTCTGGCAGGTGCGCTCGATGGACGAGGACATCGAGTGGGTGCGGCGCTGCCCGAACCGGCACGCGGAGGACTGCGAGGTCGGGATCCGCCCCGTCTTCGAGGCCGACGACTTCGGTGAAGCCTTTACGCCCGAGCTGCGCGAGCAGGAGGATCGCCTGCGCGCTGAGGTCGAAGCCTGGCGCAAGCAGTCACGCGACGGAGGGCACGTGACCTGCCCGGACGTCGTCAAGTCGAAAGGAGCACAGACATGTACGTCGATGGTTTTGTCCTGGCCGTTCCGACGGCCAACAAGGAAGCGTTCCGCCGCCACGCCAGCGAGGCGGCCGCCGTGTTCAAGGAGTTCGGCGCCTTGTCGGTCGTCGAATGCTGGGGCGACGATGTGCCCGAAGGGACCATCAACTCGATGCACACCGCGGTCTTGCGCAAGGACGACGAGACCGTGGTCTTCTCCTGGATCACCTGGCCCGACAAGGCGACGCGCAACGCCGGCATGGCAGCGATGATGGACGATCCCCGGATGTCGCCGGAGCGCAACCCGATGCCCTTCGACGGCAAGCGCATGATCTTCGGCGGCTTCGAGGCCATCGTGAGCGCGTAGGCGCTGAATCAAGCTGGAGAGCGCCCATGACGAGCAAGAATACGATCTGCCTCTGGTTCGACGGCGATGCCGTCGAAGCCGCGCGGTTCTACGCGAAGACGTTTCCCGACAGCGACGTGGGCGCGATCCGTCGCGCGCCCGGCGACTTTCCCTCGGGCCAGCGGGGTGACGTGCTGACCGTCGAGTTCACGGTGATGGGCATTCCCTGTCTCGGGCTCAACGGCGGGCCTGCGTTCAGGCACAGCAAGGCGTTCTCTTAGCGAGCCTTCGACGCGATGATGGAGATGACGAAGATCGACATCGCCGTGATCGAAGCGGCCCGGCGCGGCTGACGCCGCAACCCGGGTTGGCCGTCGAGCACCGGCGCCCCGGCTGCGTCGGGCGTGGCGATCTTCGGCGCGCCAGGCGACTACTGCACGAGCGCCTCGAGCGCATCGAACGAGCTCGTCCACCCGAGCGTCATGCCGGCACGCTCGCGGACGAAGGCTTCGACCTCCGCACCCGTCACCCCATCATCCTCACCACCGTGACCATAGGGCTCGCTGGTCACCGTCACGCGCGTCCTGTCGGGCGCCTCTTCCGTGAACAACACCCTGGTCAGCAGCGTCGCCGGCCAGGTCTCGGCGCCGGGAGCCGGCGCGAGTTGCTCGCGCTCGTCGACGAACTGCTGCGTGTATTCCATGCGCCGGGGCGGATCGATCGCCAGGTATTCGGCCCGCACACGCATCGTGCCGTGGTGGCCGGCAATGACGAAGAGCGTGCTCTGGCCCGCCGCGATCTGCGAACGGAGAAAGCGCATCGTGGTTCCCGGCGGCGGAAGCCACTTCGCCAGGCGCTCCGGGTTGGACCACATCTCGAAGACGCGTGCGACCGGGGCGTCCAGCGAGCGATTGATGACGAAACACCGCCGGCCTGACGAAACCTCTTCGAGATGCTCCGCGAGCCGATCCCAGGTCGCGTTGCCGCCGGCCTGCTTGATGTGCTTGGCGACATCGGCGGCGGCCTCGGGCGACGGCAGCGTGAAGATCAACTGCATCGTGGTCCGGCCGTTCGCTTCGGTGAACGTGGCCGTGACGTGGAAGAGTGGAGGACGATCGTCGGTGGCGCCGTGGTCGTAGATGAGCTTCTTGTGCGGTTCGACCACGTGGTACGTCGCAACGTTCGGATGGTCGACGCCGTCCGGGCCGTGCATCGTGTAGCGCCACTGGCCACCGGCGCGCAGGTCCTTGCCGTGGGTGGTCAGCGTGAAGCCGCGCGGCCCCCACCATTTCGCGACCTGCTCAGGCAGGGTCCACGCATCCCACACCGCGCGCACCGGCGCGTCGTAGATGCGTGTGAGCCGGATCTCGTTCGAGCTGTTTCTGGCGGCCACTTCGTTCTCCTCTTGTCCTGGGCTCGGGCTTCTTGCGTGGCGTCGTGCCACGGGCTTTGGAGGTGGCGCCGATGTGACGCTCTTCAGGTACGCATCGTGGCGGTCGAGCCGCTCCAACCACATGGCACGGTACCGATCGATCCAATCGGCCGCCGGGGCCAGCGCATGAGGCTCGAGTCGACACGGCCGCATCTGACCTTCACGGCCGCGCGAGGATCGCCCGGCGCGTCGCGCCGGCGAGGGCGGAGAAGACCGCCGAGTGATCGGCTGAGCTCATGACCGCACTTTGCCAAACGGTTGGATAACCGTCAAAAGAGTATTGGGTCTCGTTGACCATCGTGGGCGTCGGGGCGAAGGCCACTGCGCCGGCGGCAGCCGACGCCTTGCCACCGCACCCACAGCCGTCAGGACTGCGGGTCGAACTGGAAGACACGCAACTCCTGGTCGCAGCGGCATGCCGTCGCGATGCGCCCGGCCCACGCGACGGCCTCCTCGCGCGAGGGCAGTTCAAGCACGGTGAAGCCGCCGTCGAGCGGGCGCGCCCACGGATAGCCGCCCTCGGCCACCCTGCCGGCGGCCGAAACGCGCACCGGCGGCACGTCTTCGTCGATGCCACCGCCGAAGACGTAGACGCCGGCGGCCTTCGCCTCGTCGATCACGGCATGTGAGTCCCGGCCCACCGCCTCCCACTCGCCGTCGGGAACGATCATCGCCGCACTCGGGAAGGAGATCAGGTATTTGGCCATGGTGCACATTCTGTGGGGAGTGAAGAAGTTGAACACGATCGATCAACGTGGCGACGGCAAGACGCGTAGGTCTTGACTCCCCGCAAGCCGCCGATCGTGAGTACCGAAAGCCCAGCCCCGTGGAGAGCTCGCCATGAGGATCGGGAGCGAGACTCCTCCATCAGCGTCGACATCGCCCGCCGGGAGCCCCGCGCCCCTCGCCTAAGATGCTCGGCTCCATGACCGCACCGACCTCCACCGCCGAACGCCTGAAGGGCGACCTCTCGGCCCACACGCCGATGATGGCGCAGTACCAGCGGGTGACTTTCCAGGCCGCGTAGAGCGTAGGGTTCGTGGCGCAAATCTCTCCACCAGTCCCCCTGGAGTCCCCGTGGTGCCTGGCGGCACTTGAATGCAGGTGTCGGAACCTGAACTCACCGCACGGACGATGGGTTCAGGACGCCGAAATGCTGATGCTGGCAAGCAGCCCAAGGCCCTCAGCGCGCATCTTGGTCGCGCGGTTCAACGTCAGCCATCTGGCGGACAGCCGACATCGGACTTGCACTGTTGTGAACCCGGTGTCGGCCATTATGGAGAGCTCTCCATAATGGCCGACCGCCGTAGGCCATGAACGGCAGGTTCGTAGATGCGGAACGTGAAGCATCCGGGCCGGTCGTCGGGTAGGTTCGGAGCGCGCCGATGGGCTGGTATGGGTCCGTATCCGGGTACTCAGCTTTGATTGTTCAGTGACCGGTCTACAACAGGTTGCTGACCTTCACCGAGCCACGATGGCTGTTGCTACATTACCGAGTGGCAGCACAAGCGAAGGGCGGCCCGGCACTTTCCTGCGGCCCAGCCCGGGTGCCGGTTCATGCCGCGACGTTTTCATGATGGACATGCATGTCGATGTGCACATCGGCAAATGGACACAAGACACCGCCAGCGTCATCGCGTTCGACCAGGCCCAGTTCGGTCAGCACCTGCACATCTTCGTGCACCCGCTTGACGTCGCGGCCGGCTCGCCGGGCCAGTTCGCGCACCGCAATCGCGCCCTGCCCCAGCAAGGTGGTTACCAGTGCCCAGCGGCGTTCGGTCAGCCTGCCGAAGAACGCGCCGGGGCTTTCGAAGTTCAGCGTCTCGCCTTGGTATCTGTCGGCCTGACCGGCCTTGCCCGCTTGCCGCAAGGCTGCACGCCAGTCGGGCGTCATGGTGATGGTGAGCGAGCGTCGTATCGTCATGGCGTTCTCCTTGCCGCATCCACGGCGGCGATGAAATCTTCCACCAAAGCGTCAATCGTGGTGAAGTTGTATGGCAACTCCCGCCCATGCAGGTGGCAGTGGTCGCCCTTGCCCCGTTCGTTGTCGAATCCGATCACACGCACGCCGTCCACGACGTAGACCGCGCGGTACTTGTAACCATGGCCTGAAGGTGATACCGGTTGCGGCACGCGCCAGACAACGAGTTCCGTCACGCCACCATCATCGGCAACGCTCTTGAAGCGGGTGATCAACTCGGCCTTCATGTTGGCAATTTTGCCAACATTATGTATGTCTTTGGCAAGTTCGCCTGCAGGGTTCAGGTGTGGTGCACAAGTGCCCGGCAAGGATTGGGGCTGGCAGGACACGACGACTCCCGAGCCAACCCCTTTGAACGCTGGGGAACTGGCCAAGAGCCCAATGGAAGACCTTCGACCGTGCTCCCCATCCAGTCCCCTCTCAAGGGCCGTTCCTGACGCAGCTGACGGCACGATCAGGTACTCCTAGAGCCGCAAGCAGCCGTAAGCGCCTGTCGGCCAATGATCTTTCTGATCGAGCCCTCGGCGGATGTCGCCCCACGATAATTCCACAGTACCAGGCGGGCGACTTTTCTGAGATCGCCGCGATATGAAGCCAAGTCATTGATGCAAAACGACAATTCACCACCCATCGCGAAGAACACTGAGCTTGCCGGACACACACCCATGATGGCCCAGTACCTGCGCATCAAGGCGGACTTCCCGGACACGCTCGTCCTCTATCGCATGGGCGATTTCTACGAGCTGTTCTTCGACGACGCGCGCAAGGCCAACCGCCTGCTCGACATCACGCTCACCACGCGCGGCCAGAGTGCGGGTGAACCGGTGGTGATGGCCGGCGTACCGGTGCACTCGGTCGAAAGCTACCTGGCACGGCTGATCAAGCTCGGCGAAGCGGTGGCGGTGGCCGAACAGGTGGGCGACGTGGCCACGGCCAAGGGCCCGGTCGAACGCAAGGTGGTACGCGTCGTCACGCCCGGCACCGTGACCGACAGCGAGCTGATGGCCGAGCGCGCCGATACGCTGCTGCTGGCCGTGCACCGCCAGCGCACCCGGCCCTGTGCCGCGATACCCGATGGCCTGGTCTACGGCCTGGCCTGGCTGGGCCTGGCCAGCGGCCTGCTCGGGGTGACCGAATGCACCGAGGGCGACCTGGCCGCCTGGCTGGCGCGGCTGGATCCGGCGGAGGTCCTGCACGACGGCAGCGAGTTGCCGGAGGCGCTGCGCCAGGCGCGCGGCGCACGCACCGCGCGGCCGGCCTGGCAGTTCGACAGCACTCTAGGTGAACGCAAACTGCGCGAACAGCTGCAGGTGGCCACGCTCGCCGGCTTCAACGCCCAGGACCTGGGAGCCGCGCATGCCGCGGCCGCCGCGCTGCTGAGCTACGCCGAACACACGCAGGGCCGTGCGCTGGCCCATGTGCGCACGCTCAGCGTGGAGCGCGCCAGCGACCTGCTCGAACTGCCGCCTTCCACGCACCGCAACCTGGAACTGGTGCAGACGCTGCGCGGCGAAGGCAGTCCCACGCTGCTGAGCCTGCTCGACACCTGCCGCACCGGCATGGGCAGCCGACTGCTGCGCCACTGGCTCACACACCCGGCACGCAGCCGCGCGTCCGCCAGCCAAAGGCACGAGGCCATTGCCGCGCTCATCGAACAAGGCTTCGAGCCGCTGCGCGAGGCCTTGCGTGCGGTGAGCGACGTCGAACGCATCACCTCGCGCACCGCCTTGCGCCAGGTGCGACCGCGTGAACTGGCCGGCCTGCGCGCCACGCTGGCCGAGCTGCCGGCGCTGCGCACGGCGGCGCCCCGGGGCACGCCGCTGCTGGACCGGCTGCACGAGGCGCTGGCGCCCGACCCGGCGCTGGCCGACGCGCTGAGCGCCATCGCCGACGACCCCGCGGTGCTGCTGCGCGACGGCGGCGTCATCGCGCCTGGCGTCGACGCCGACCTGGACGAGTTGCGCGGCATCAACCAGAACTGCGACGCGTACCTGCTGGACCTGGAGGCGCGCGAGCGCGCGCGCACCGCCATCCCCAATCTGCGTGTGCAGTTCAACAAGGTGCACGGCTTCTATATCGAGGTCACCGGCTCGCACCTGGACAAGGTGCCCACCGACTACCAACGCCGGCAGACGCTGAAGAATGCGGAACGATTTGTCACGCCGGAACTGAAGAGCTTCGAAGACAAGGCGCTGTCGGCGCAGGAGCGCGCGCTGGCGCGCGAGAAGTGGCTCTACGAACAGCTGCTCGACCACCTGCAGTCGTTCCTGGCGCCGCTGGCGGCGCTGGCCCGTGCGCTGGCGGCGCTGGACGCGCTGGCCGCGCTGGCCGAGCGCGCCGCCACGCTGAACTGGTGCCGGCCGGACTTCGTGCCCTACCCCTGCATCGAGATCGAGGCCGGCCGCCACCCGGTGGTCGAGGCGCGGCTGCTGGAAACCGGCGGCGGTGCGTTCATCGCCAACCACTGCCGGCTGGACGCGAAGACGAAGATGCTCGTCATCACCGGCCCCAACATGGGCGGCAAGAGCACCTTCATGCGCCAGGTGGCATTGAGCGTGCTGCTGGCGGCGATGGGTTCCTACGTGCCGGCCGCCGCCTGCCGGCTGGGCCCGGTGGACGCCATCCACACGCGCATCGGCGCCGCCGACGATCTGGCCAATGCGCAGAGCACCTTCATGGTCGAGATGACCGAGGCCGCCGCCATCGTGCACGCCGCCACCGAGGCGAGCCTGGTGCTGATGGACGAGGTGGGCCGCGGCACCAGCACCTTCGACGGCCTGGCACTGGCCTCGGCCATTGCGGCGCAACTGCACGACCGCAACAAGAGCTTCACGCTGTTCGCGACCCACTATTTCGAGCTGACCGAGTTTCCGGCCAGGCACGAACGCGCCGCCAACGTGCACGTGGGCGCGGTGGAGGCCGGGCACGACATCGTCTTCCTGCACCAGATCGAGCCCGGCCCGGCCAGCCGCAGCTACGGCGTTCAGGTGGCACGTCTGGCCGGCATGCCGAATTCGCTCATCCGCCAGGCGCGCGCCACGCTAGAGGCGCTGGAGGCCAAGGCCGCCGCCGGCCAGGCGCAGGTGGACTTGTTCGCGCCGCCGCCAGCCACCACCACGGCGCCGGAGCCAGCGCCCCTGACCGCGGCGCTGGCCGCGCTCGACCCTGATAGGCTCTCGCCCCGCGAAGCGCTCGAAGCGCTGTACCGGCTCAAAGCCCTTTCCCGAGAATACCCGTCATGACCTATTGCGTGGGCATCCGCCTCAACGCCGGACTCGTCTTCCTGAGCGACAGCCGCACCAACGCCGGGCTGGACCAGATCAGCACCTACCGCAAGATGATGATCTACGAGAAGGCCGACGACCGCTTCATGGTCATGCTGTCGGCCGGCAACCTGAGCATCAGCCAGAGCGTGCGCGAGATCCTGCAGGTGGAAAAGCTGGACAACGGCGATGCGCCGCCGCTGACGATCTGGAATGCCACGAGCATGTTCGACGCCACGCGCGTGCTGGGCAGCGCGGTGCGCCGCGTCTACGAGCAGGACGCGGCGTCGCTCAAGGCCACCGGCATCGACTTCAATGCCAGCATGATCTTCGGCGGCCAGATCAAGGGCGAGGCGATGCGCCTGTTCCTGGTCTATTCGGCCGGCAACTTCATCGAGGCCACGCGCGAGACCTGCTTCTTCCAGGTCGGTGAAAGCAAGTACGGCAAGCCCATCCTGGACCGCGTGCTCACCCCCGCCACGCCGCTGAACGAGGCCGCCAAGTGCGCGCTGGTGTCGATGGACAGCACGCTGAAGAGCAACCTCAGCGTCGGCCTGCCGCTGGACCTGCTGGTCTACCGCGAGGGCAGCTTCCGCAGCGACGAACACGTGTGCATCGACGACCACAACCCGTATTTCTCGATGATCCGCGGCACCTGGGGCCAGCGCCTGCGCGAGGTCTTCGAGGGCATCGACGACCCGCGCTGGGACGGCGGCGAGACCGCGCACCCGCTGATGGTGAAGAGCAAGCGTTTCGAGCCCATGCGCAAGATCAGCAAGCCCGAGGAGCGCATCGTCTGAACATGCCGCAGCACGCCGCTGCATCGGGCGGCAACGGCCCGGGCACCCTCGTCTTCTGCCACGCCAACGGCTTTCCCGCCGGCACCTACCGCCAGCTCTTCGACGCTTGGCGTGCCACCGGCTGGCGTGTCGAGGCTCTGGACAAATTCGGCCACGACCCGGCCTACCCCGTCACGAGCAACTGGCCGCGGCTGCGCGACCAGCTCGTCGGCTTCATCGAGCGCGTCTCGCCGGGCGAGCCGGTGCACCTGGTCGGCCATTCGCTGGGTGGCTACCTGGCACTGCTGGCCGCGTGCAAGCGCCCGGCCCTGGTGCACGGCCTGGTGCTGATCGATTCGCCCATCGTGACGGGGTGGCGCGCGCACAGCGTGCACGTCATGAAGCTGGGCGGGCTGTTCAAGCGGATGTCGCCGGGGCGCGTCTCGGCCGGGCGGCGCTACCGCTGGCCCTCCGCCGAGGCCGCGTACGAACACTTCGCTGCCAAGTCCGCCTTCGCACGCTGGGCACCGGGTGTGCTGCAGGACTACATCGCCTGCGGCATGGTGCCGGCCGCCGAAGGCGGCGTCACGCTGGCCTTCCGCCGCGAGGTGGAAACGCACATCTACAACACGCTGCCGCACCACATGGGCCGCGTGCTGAACCGCCACCCGCCGCGCTGCCCGGTGGCCTTCATCGGTGGTACGCGATCGGCGGAAATCCGCCAGGCCGGCCTGGCCGCCACGCGGGCGCTGGCGCACGACCGCCTGTCATGGGTCGAGGGTTCGCACCTGTTCCCGATGGAGCGCCCGCTGGACACGGCGCAGGCGGTGCTGCGGCTGCTGGTCGCGCCCGCCACGGCACAATGAGGGCACCCCGAAATCACGCGGCACGGTCTGCCCCGGCTTGCCCCCGGCGACGCCTGGCACCCGACCGCCCTCGCTGTCCGATGCTCCTGCCCTTCCACCCCGTCGCGCCGGGCCGCCGCCATGAACGCGGCGCTGCTCACCGACTGCGCGCTGCAACTGCATTCGGCCGCCATCGAAGTCACCCCCCTGCCCCCGGAAAGACTGCTGGCCCTGGCTGCCGACCCCGTGGCGGCCTTCATCGCGCCAGGCGGCGACGCCTGGGTGGGGCTGGGCGCTGCGCGCTGGCTCGATCCGGCACAGGACGATGCGACCCCGCTCTGGGCCGTGCTGCTGGACGACAGCCCCGACGCCCCGGCGCCGGCCGCCCTGGGCGCGCTGCCCTTCCGCGACGGCGAGACGCCCGACGCCCTGTGGCGCGGCCTCATGCCCGGCGGCCTGATGCTGCCCGAGCAGTTGTACGTGCAGCAGGGCGCGCGGGCCTGGTGGCGCGTCACGCGGCCGCTGCGCGAGGCGGCGGCGCTGCCGGCTCGGCTGGCGCGCGACCGCATGGTGCTGGCGGCGCTGGCCGCGACCGAGGCCCGGCCGCTGCCGCCCTGGCACGCCTTGGGCGAAGGCGGGGCGCCGGCGCACTTTGCCCGGGCCGTGGAACAGGCAGTGCAACGTATCCACAGCGGCGAGCTGGTCAAGGTGGTGCTGGCGCGCCGCGTCGCCGTTGCCTTCGACACCCCGCCCGAACCCGCGGCCCTGCTGGCCCGCCTGGGCCAGCGCCACCCCGACTGCATTCGTTATGCCTGGCGGCGCGGCGGCAAAACCTGGCTGGGCGCCACGCCCGAGACGCTGGTGCAGGTGCAGGGCCGCACCCTGCACACGCATGCCCTGGCCGGCACGCGCAGTGCCGAGCGGGCCGGCGAGCTGCTGGCCTCGGCCAAGGACCGCCACGAGCATGCCATCGTGGTGGACGCCATACGCCGTGCGATCGCGCCGCTGACACTCGCACTGCCGCCGCTGCGCGAGCCGGTGGTCCGCCGCCTGCGCGGCCTGGCGCACCTGCACACGCCCATCGAAGCCACGGTGCGCGCCGAGGTGGACTTCCTGCACCTGGTGCAGGCCCTGCACCCCACGCCCGCGGTCTGCGGCGTGCCGGCCGCGCGCGCCTCGGCGCTACTGGCGGCGCTGGAGCCCGAGCCGCGCGGCCTGTATGCCGGGCCGTTCGTGCGCTTGTCGCCTTATGGCGACGGCCACGCCGTGGTGTCGCTGCGCGGCACGGTCGTCGAAGACCGCGTGGCGGTTATTCCGGCCGGCGCCGGCATCGTCGCAGGCTCCGACGGCGAGGCCGAACTGGCCGAGACGCGGGTCAAGCAGCGCAGCGTGCTCGACGCCTTCCAGGACGGCGCTTGAACGCGGCACCCGACGACCTGCACAGCGCCTGGGCACAGCTATTCGCCGCCGCGCTGGCGCAGTGCGGCGTGGCCCACGCGGTGATCAGCCCGGGTTCGCGCTCCACCCCGCTGGCGCTGGCGCTGGCGGCGCAGCTGCCCTGCACCGTGCTGCACGACGAGCGCGTGGCTGCTTTCTTCGCCCTCGGCCAGGCGCGCGCCAGCGGACGACCCAGCGTGGTGCTGGCCACCAGCGGCACCGCGCCGGGGCACTGGCTGCCGGCGGCGATGGAGGCGCGCGAGGCCGGCCTGCCGCTGCTGCTGCTCAGCGCCGACCGACCCTGGGAAGTGCAGCAGGCCCAGGCCTCGCAGACGGTGGACCAGGTGCGGCTGTTCGGCCATCACGCCCATGCCTTTTTCGAGCTCGGCCTGCCCGACGCGCACCCGGCCGCGCTGCGCGCCGTGACGCGCATCGCCGCGCAGGCGGTGCTGGCGACCCGCTACCCGCTGGCCAGCGCCGTGCAGGTCAATGCACATTTCCGCAAGCCGCTGGAACCGCAGCCCAGCGACGGCCGCGAGCCCTGGCGGACGCAGTGGCAGGCGCTGCGCGATGCCGGCGCGCCGCGGCTGCTGCCGCCGCGCCCAACACCCGACCCGCAGGCGGTGGCGGCGCTGGTGGCCGCGGTACGCGCAGCGCCGCGCGGCGTCGTCGTCGCGGGCCCGGCACCGGCGCCGCGGGCGGCGGCCTGGCGCGCCGCGGTGCAGCGATTTGTGGCCGCCAGCGGTTATGTGCTGCTGGCCGAGGCGACGAGCCAGTTGCGCTTCGGCCTGGACATTGCGGCGAGGCCGCGCTGCATCGGCGCCTTCGACGCGCTGCTGCGTTCGCCCGCGCTGCGCCGGCGGCTGCGGCCGCAACTGGCGCTGGAGATCGGCGCACCGGCGGTGTCGGCGCAATGGCTGGCCTGGTGCAGCGGCGACGATGCACCGGCGCGCTGGGTGCTGCCCGGAGAACGACCGGCCGACCCGGCCGGCGGGGCGCTGGGCATGGTACTGGGGCCGGTGGCGGCGCTGCTGGACGCGGCTGCAGCGGCGCTCGAGACACAGCCTGGCCCAGCGGCGGCCGCTGCCGACGCCACGACCTACGCCGCGGCCTGGCGCGCCGCCGAAGATGCGGCCTGGCAAGCGCGTTCGCAGGCGGTCGCGTTGGTCTCGCGACACGCCGATGGCGATACCGACGCCGATGCGGACGCGCACGACGATACCGGCCTCCTCGCCGGTGCGGCCGCGCACGGCGCCACCGCCGCGTCCTTACAGGAACACGAGGTGGCGCCGCTCCTGCGCGCCGCGCTGCCGCCCGGTGCGGTGCTGGCGATCGGCAATTCCAGCCCGGTGCGCGACCTCGACCACGACCTGCCGCCGGATGCGCAGGCGTTGACGCTGCTGCACCAGCGTGGCGCCGCCGGCATCGACGGCGCTGTGGCTGGCGCCGCCGGCGCGCGCAGCGTGCTGGACGCGCCGATGGCGCTGCTGCTGGGCGACGTGGCGCTGCTGCACGACGCCGGCGGTCTGGCCGCGGCGGCGGCGGTGCGCGGGCCGCTGGCCATCGTGGTGGTGCACAACGACGGCGGGCGCATCTTCGAGCGCCTGCCGCTGGGCCGTGACATCAGCCTGGCCGGAGCCTGTGACCGGCTGTTCGTGGTGCCACACGGCCACGGCTTCGACGGCCTGGCCGCCACCTGGGGGCTGACCTTCGCGCGTGTGGACCAGGCCGCGGCACTCGCGCAGGCGCTGGCGCAGGCGCTGGCGGCCGACCGCCCGATGCTGATCGAGGCCCGCGTCGCCCCCGGTGGCAGCGCCCGGCGCACGGGTCTGCTGGCGGCCATGGCGCACGCGGCCGAGGCGGCCGTGGGCGCGTGAGCGAGCCATGACGCGCCAGGCATCGCCGCCCTGGGCAGCGGGCTGCACGCATCGATCCAAGGGCCGCGGTGGGCCGGCGCTCGTGCTGCTGCACGGTTTCCTGGGTGCGCCCTCGGCGTGGCATGCGGTGCTGGCCGCGCTGCCGAACCACGGCCCGGTCTGGTGCCCGTGGCTGCCCGGTCACGGCCCGGCCGCGCCTGCACCGGCGACCTGGGACGAAACCGTGCTGGCGCTGGCCGACAGCCTGCCGGCAGGCGCCGTACTTGCGGGCTACTCGCTGGGCGCGCGGCTGGCGCTGGCGGCCACGCTGCAGCGGCCCGGGCGGGTGCGCGCCACGCTGCTCGTCGGCGGCCACGTCGGCCCGGCCCGTGCGGCCGAACGCGCCGAGCGCGCGGCACTGGACGCCGAGCGCGCCGCTGCCCTGCGCCGCGGCGACCTGACCGCCTTCGTCGACGCCTGGGAAGCGCTGCCGCTGTTTGCCACCCAGCGTGCCCTGCCGTCCGCAGTGCAGGCGCAGCAGCGTGCCGCGCGGCTGGTGCACGACGCGTTGGCGCTGGCCTGGGCCTTCGAGGTCGCCGGCCTGGCCTGCATGCCCGACCTGCGGCCTGCGGTGGCGGCGTCGCGGCAGCCGCTCGTCTTCCTGACCGGTGCGCTGGACACCCGCTTCGCCGCGCTGGGCGCGTCGCTCGAGCGCCCGCCCTGGGTGCGCCGCCGCAGCGTACCCGGCGCCGGCCACAACCTGCTGCTGGAAGCGCCGGCGGCTGTGGCAGCATCGCTGGCTGACTTGATGGAGCAGGAATGACCGCAGTGGACTGGACCCTGTGCGACCACGGCTATACCGACGTGGTCTACGAGAAAGCCGAGGGCATCGCCCGCATCACGATCAACCGCCCCGAGGTGCGCAACGCCTTCCGCCCGCTCACGGTGCAGGAGATGCAGCATGCCTTTTCCGACGCCCGCGACGACCCGTCCATCGGCGTGGTGGTGCTGCGCGGCGCCGGCGACCAGGCCTTCTGTTCCGGCGGCGACCAGCGCGTGCGCGGCGACGGCGGTTATGTCGGCGACGACGGCGTGCCGCGGCTGAACGTGCTGGACCTGCAGCGCCAGATCCGCACGCTGCCGAAACCGGTCATCGCCTCGGTGGCCGGCTACGCCATCGGCGGCGGCCACGTGCTGCACATGATCTGCGACCTGACCATCGCCGCCGACAACGCCCGCTTCGGCCAGACCGGCCCGCGCGTGGGCAGCTTCGATGGCGGCTACGGCGCCAGCTACATGGCGCGCATCGTCGGCCAGAAGAAGGCGCGCGAGATCTGGTTCCTGTGCCGCCAGTACGACGCGCAGCAGGCCTTGCAGATGGGCCTGGTGAATGCCGTCGTGCCGCTGGCGCAGCTGGAGGCCGAGACCGTGCAGTGGGCGCGCGAGATGCTGGCCAACAGCCCCACCGCGCTGCGCTTCCTGAAGGCCGCGCTGAATGCCGACTGCGACGGCCAGGCCGGTCTGCAGGAACTGGCCGGCAGCGCCACGCTGCTCTTCTACCAGAGCGAGGAAGGCCAGGAAGGCAAGCGCGCCTACCTGGAAAAACGCCAGCCCGAGTTCAGCAAGTTCAAGCGCTTCCCCTGATCCGGCGCGGCAACGTCCCGGGCCCGTTGCCCGCCGGCATGAAAGCGGCGCAGGCGCGTGGCGCATAGACCTCGGCCCGAGGCTGCCCGTATCATGAGCTCATGGCCACCCCTGCAAAACGCGCGTCTCCCTCGAAGCCCGAACGGCCGGTCAAGCCGGTGAAACCGATCAAGGCGATCAAGGCGAGTGAGTCGACCAAGCCGGTCAAGCCGAGCGCGGCGGCCGACGCCGATGCCGAGCCGTTTCTTCGATTCCGTCACCCCGTGGCACTGCGCAAGAAGACGCTGTCGCTGCTGGGCACGCTCGAGCAGGCCGACGATGCCACCGTGCACCGCGACGCGCTGTCGGCTCTGGTCGTGGAGCTGACGAACAGCGGCCTGGACGCCTACTTCATGGCGCCGTTGCGGCGCGCCGGGGCCGGCTTCATCGTCGAGCAGTCGGCGAAGCTGGGGTTGGTGGGCGTGCAGCAGGTCATGGGGTCCGTCGTGCGCCAGATCGTCGGTCGCATGGACGGCCCGCAGTTGATTTCGGTGTCCGTGTCGATCCGGCAGTTCATGCGCTGAGAGGCCGACGCCAACGTCTTCACGCATGAGCGCGCCGGGCCGCCATCGGCCAGAGGCCGATGTCCTTCGGCAGGCACGGACAGTCCGCAGGGACTGTCCGTGTCCGGCCTCAGCTCGCCAAGCGCTCACCCCGGAGCGCGCAGCGCGGAGGGTGGTCCAGTGAGCCTGGCCGCGCCGCTGCGCCTGAGCCTGCAAGCGCCGCGCCGGGTGCCTGCCGGCGGGCTGGGGGTGCGCGGACTGTGGCGCGATCGCGAGGCGGTGCGTATCCGGTTGCAAGACGGCGAAGGGGGCTGGGGTCTGGGCGAGGCGCTGCCCCTGCCCGGCTACAGCCGCGACGATGCCGCGGCGGCCGAGCGCGTGCTGGGCGAGTTGGCGGCCACACTCTCGACGCGAGGCCTTCGGGTGCCGTCCGGGCCAGCGGGTGCCCCCTTGATCGATGCCGTGCTGGCGCCGCATGCCGAGGTGCTGGCGGCCTCGACGAGCGCACGCTTTGCACTGGAGTGCGCGCTGCTGGACCTGCTGGCGCGCCGCGACGGGCGCAGCGCCGCCGCCTGGCTGGCCGGGGGCCGCGCGCTGCAGGCGGTGCCCGTGAGCGTGCTGCTGCCGGAGGCTGAAGACGCTGCCATCGCCGAAGCCGCAGCGGCCGCGGCGCGCGGCCACACCGTGCTGAAGCTGAAGATCGCGCGCCCCGACCGCAGCGCGAGTCAGGAAGATGCGTTGCTGGCCGCCGTGCGCGCCGCGGCCGACGCCGGGGCCGGCGGGCTGCGGCAGGTGCGTTTGCGGCTGGACGCCAACGGGGCGCTGTGCCCAGACGAGGCCGTCCCCCGGCTGACCGCGCTGCGGCGCCATGGGGTCGAGCTGGTGGAGGAGCCGGTCGCCGGCGCGGCGCTGCTGGCCCTGCCGCCGCTGCCGCTGGCCTGGGCGGCCGACGAGTCGCTGGCCGATGGGGCGCTGGCCGACGCCCTGCTCGCCTTGCCGCCCGGGCTCCGACCCGCGGCGCTGGTACTCAAGCCGGCGCAGCTGGGACTGGCGCGCTGCCTGCGCCTGGCCGATGCCGCGGCTGGGCGCGGGGTGGGCGTCATCGTCACCCACAGCCTGGACGGCGACCTCGGCCACGCCGCCGCCTGCGCACTCGCCCTGGCGCTGCCGCAGCCGCCCTGGCCCTGCGGACTGGCACCGCACCCCGGCCTGCGTCACCCGCCGCCGGCCACGCCCTGGCTGCCCTTGCCGACCGAGCCTGGCCTGGTGGCCGTTCCGGACTGGGACCGGGCCGCCTGAACATGCGCCTGTCATTCACCCTGGGCGACGCCTTGCGCAGCGCGGCCCGGCATGCGCCGGGCGACGCGGCGCTGGTCGGCGACGACGGCACGCTCACCTGGGCCGCGCTGGCCGAAAACGTCGATCGGGTTGCGGCCACGCTACGGGCCCTGGTTGCGGCCGACGGGGGTGCCTTCGAAGGCACCCCCCGAGGCGCTGGCGAAGGCGCGATCGAGGGACGCCGCACGGGCGGCGCCGCGCCGCGCCCACACGCCGTCGCCTTGCGCCCGGACCGCGACGACGTGATCGTGCTGCTGGCCCACGCCGTGGCCGGCATTCCCTTGCTGCCGCTGCATCCCGCGCTGCCCGAGGCCGATGCCGCCCGGCTGGCCGCCACGGCCGGTGCGCGGCGGCTGACCCCGGACCAGTGCCTGGCAGACGCAGCCGCCGCCGCGGGCAGCGCAAAGGCATCGGCCTGGCCGCCATCGACGCGCGGGCCGGGGCCCGACGACGACTTGTTCCTGGTGCCGACCTCGGGCTCATCGGGCCAGCCCAAAGTGGCACGGCTGACGCACCGCGCGGTGCTCGGCGCCGCCGCCGCACTGACCGAACGGCTGCCTTTCGGACCGCAGGATCGCTGGATCCTGACGCTGCCGCTGTCGCACGTGGGCGGGCTGTCGGTCGTCGCACGCTGCCTGTGTGCGCGACACGCCATCGTGCTGGTGCCGCGATTCTCCGAAGACGCGGTGTGGACGGCGATGGCGCGCGACGGCGGCACGCGGCTGTCGGCCGTGCCGGCCATCGCCGACCGGCTGCTGCACGCCGACCGGCATGGGCAACTGGCGCGCCTGAGCCTCATGATGCTCGGCGGCCAGGCCGCCCCGCTGGCGCTGCGCCGCGCGCTGGCCGAGGCCGGCGTGCCGGCGGTGGCCAGCTACGGCCTTACCGAAAGCTGCGCCGCCGCCACCTGCGAGTCGCCGGCCGAAGCCGGCCGGCTGCTCCCGGGTTGCGGCACCGCGCTGCGCGGCGTGGCCGTCAGCATTGCCGGCGACGATGGCGCGGTATTGCCCGCCGGCACGCCGGGCCGCATCCGGCTCGCCGGCCCGGCGCTGCTGGCCGGTTATGCCGGCCAGCCCGGCGTCACGGTGCTCGACAGTGCCGGCCGGCTGGCGACCGGCGACCTGGGCTGGCTGGACGACGCAGGCCGGCTGCACGTGCAGGGCCGGCGCGCCGAGGTCATCGTCACCGGTGGCGAGAAGGTGGTGCCCGGCGTGGTGGAGGCGGCATTGCGCGAACATGCCGGCGTGCGCGACGCGGTGGTCTTCGGACGGTCCGACGCGCGCTGGGGCGCCATCGTCTGCGCCGCCGTCGAGGGCCCGGCCGCGCTGCACGACGACGCCACGCTGCCGGCGCTGCTGGCCACGCTGCTGCCGCCCTGGGCGCGGCCGCGGCAACTGGCGGTGTTCGAAGCCCTGCCGCGACTGAATACGGGCAAGGTGGACCGGCTCGGCACGCCGGAGCTGGCGCTGCCGAGCCTGCGCCCGTTTCCGGTGCCGTCTTTCCCCCTCTCCCGCCCCGGCGGGATAGGGCTGGGGTGAGGGTGGGCGGCATCACGACAGGCCCTCGCCCCAACCCTCTCCCACGAGCGGGAAAGGGAGTCGACGCCCTGGAACGGCTCCGACCCGGCGTCAGGCTCCGGTGCCGCCCTCGAAACGCCCCAGCCGCACCGCCGTGCCGCCGGGCTTGAGGTTGTGCGTGCCCGGCATCACGAGCACGGTGTCGTCGTAAGGCGTCAGCCAGACCCGATCGCCGTCCTGCGCGATCGGCGTGCCGGCGCACGGCAGCACCGACAAGCCCACGGTCGGCACCAGGAAGCGGAAGTCCGCGCTGCGCGCCACCACTGCTTCGGTCACGCGCACCAGGCGTTGCACTGGCGGCAGCGGCAGGCGTATGTGTGCCTGCACCCAGGCCGCATCGGCCAGGCCAGCCAGGCCCAGGAAGCGCACCAGCGTGTCCACCGCCACGTCGGCCGCGGCGGCTTCCCAGTGGTAGCCGCATTCCACCAGCAGCGCGCACCGCGGGCTGGCCGGGTCGCCGAAGCCGCCGCGCTCGATCATGCGCAGCCCCGCCGGGTGACCGGTATCGATGAGCAGGTCCGCCGGTACACCGAGTTGACGCGCCAGCGCCGCGTTCTTGTCGACCGTGCCGCACACCATGAGCGGCCGGCAGGGCTCGCTCATCGAGTGGATGTCGAGCAGCAGGTCGGCGGCGTCGACAAAGGGCTGCAACTGCCGCGCGCGCTTCAGCTCGACCGAATCGCGCGCGCCGAACAGCGCTGCGTCGGCCCAGACGCGGTTGAAGTCCTCGTCGACGAAGCGCGACGGGTAAGGGTCGGCGGCGTCGAAGCGCGCATAGGCTTCCACGTTGCCGAAGGCCAGCGTCAGCGTGCCGCGCCGCGGCCGGAAGCCCTGGCGCAGCAGCCAGTCCAGTGCGATGGCGCCGCAGATCTCGTTGCCGTGCGTCAATGCCTGCACCATGACGTTCGGGCCGGGCACGGCGGCTTCGAAGCGGTGCACGAAGTCGACGCCGGTGTTGCCAGCGCGCCAGGGCCTGATGTCGGGCGCGCTGAGTTCGACGGGCAGGGGCAGGTTCATGGTGCGGGCCTTGGAGAAGGACTTCCCGGTGAGAGGGCGCCGCTGCCGAACTGTGCCAGGAGGCCGTCCAGCAGCGCCATCAGGTGCCCCTGCAGCACCTCGAAGCCGGCATGCTTGCGCAAGGAGGCGGGGTCCATGTAAAGCCGCTTGTTCACCTCCAGCTGCAGGCTGTGGCGGCCGCGCGCCGGGTCGGACCAGGCCTGCACCAGCGCCACGCCCTTGAACGGGTCGTTGACCTGCACGCTGTAGCCGTGGCCGGTCAGCGTGTCGCGCACGAATGCGGTGAATTCGGGCGTGCAGGTGGTGCCGTCGCGGTCGCCGAGCACGATATCGGCGCGCGGCCGGCCGTCCACGCCCTCGATAGCCATACTGGTGTTCGGGCCCATCGAATGGCAGTTGAGGTGCCAGACGGCGCCGAAACGCGCATGCGCGCCGTCGAGCAGGCCGCGCAAGGTTTCGTGGTACGGGCGGTGGTAGTGGGCGATGCGCCGCTGCATCTCGGCCACGCTCAGCCGCCGGTCGTAGATGGGCCGGTCGCCGTCCATCGTGCGCCAGATGATCGCCTTGCCGATGCGCGCCTTGGCGCTGGGTTCGAGCGGCTGCGGCCAGGGTTCGGCCAGCAGTTCGGGGTCGATATCGTCGGCGTGGCGGTTGACGTCGAGGTAGGTGCGTGGAAACAGTGCCGCCAGCAGCGGCACGCCCCTGGCCGTGGCTGGCCGGTAGAGCTCATCGATAAAACTGTCCTCGCCCTCCCGCAGTTCGGCCTCGGTGCGCACGCTGCAGAAGTCCGACGGCATGGCAGCCCCTGAGTGGGGCGAATCCAGCACCAGCGGCACTTCGGCAGCGGGCGGGCCATGCACGACGAGAACGGGGGCTTGCATGGCGCGCAGTATCGCGCGGCCAGGATGCGGGGCGACCCGGATGGTGGCTGCCGGGCGACCCGATAGCATCAGTCCGCGTTTTCCCGCACCCACTGTCTTTCGTCCCATGCCATGCGGCACGGTCCACCACTGCCAGGAGCTTCCCCATGCAAGAACGTGAACTGCGCGACCTGATCGAAGACGTCCGCCACGGCAAGCTGCCGCGGCGCCACTTCATCCGGCAGATGGTCGGCCTCGGCCTCACCGCGCCGATGGCTTCGATGATGCTCATGCATTCGGGCATCGCGCAGGCCCAGACCGCCCTGCCCTACAAGCCCACCAAGCGCGGCGGCGGCGGCGCGCTGAAGGTGCTGTGGTGGCAGGGCCCGGTGCTGCTGAACCCGCAATTCGCCACCGGCACCAAGGAACAGGAGGGCTCGCGCATCTTCTACGAGCCGCTGGCGGCCTGGGACGCCGAGGGCAACCTGGTGCCGATCCTGGCGGCCGAGATTCCATCGCGCGACAACGGTGGCCTGTCGGCCGACGGCAAGAGCGTGACCTGGAAGCTGAAGAAGGGCGTGCAATGGCACGACGGCCAGCCGTTCACGGCCGACGACGTGGTCTTCAATTGGGAATACCACAAGGACCCGGCCACCAGCTCGAGCTGGATCAGCACCTACCGCGACATCAAGGTCACGAAGGTCGATTCGCACACGGTGAAGGTCGACTTCCCGAAGCCGACGCCGTTCTGGGCCGAGCCTTTCGTGGGCACGGTGGGCATGATCATTCCCAAGCATGTCTTCGCGCCGTATATCGGCGCCAAGTCGCGCGAGGCGCCGGCCAATACGCGGCCGGTGGGCACGGGGCCGTACAAGATCGTCGACTTCAAGCCGGGCGACCTGGTGCGCGCCGAGATCAACAACAGCTACCACATCGCCAACCGGCCGCATTTCGACACCTTCGAGATGAAAGGCGGCGGCGACGCGACCAGTGCCGCGCGCGCGGTGCTGCAGACCGGCGAATACGACTTCGCCTGGAACCTGCAGGTCGCCGACGAGGTGCTCAAGGGCCTGGAGGCCGGCGGCAAGGGCAAGGTGGCGGTGGTGCCCGGCGGCAACATCGAATTCATCCAGCTCAACGTCACCGACCCCTGGAACGAGGTGCAGGGTGAACGAGGCCATGTCAGCAGCAAGCACCCGGCCTTCAGCGACAAGGCGGTGCGCGACGCGATGGCGCTGCTGGTCGACCGCAAGAGCGTGCAGGACTTCATCTACGGCCGCACCGGCGTGGCCACGGCGAACTTCCTGAACAACCCGCCGCGTTTCCGCAGCCCGAACCTGAAGTTCGAATTCAACGTCGACAAGGCCAACCAGATCCTGGACGCCGCGGGCTGGGTACGCGGCAGCGACGGCATCCGCGCCAAGGGCGGCACCAAGCTGAAGTTCGTCTTCCAGACCTCGGTGAACAAGCCGCGCCAGGATACGCAGGCCATCGTCAAGAGCGCCTGCAGCAAGGCCGGCATCGACCTCGAACTGAAGAGCGTGACGGCGGCGGTGTTCTTCGGCGGAGACCAGGCCAACCCCGACACCTACACCAAGTTCTGGGCCGACATCCAGATGTACACCACCACCATGACGCAGCCCGACCCGCAACTGTTCATGGAGCAGTACTGCAGCTGGGAGATCGCGCAGAAGGAAAACAAGTGGGCCAAGCGCAATATCCTGCGCTGGAAGAACGACGAGTACGACGCCGCCCACCTGGCGGCGCAGAGCGAGCTCGACCCGATGAAACGCGCGGCGCTGTTCATCAAGATGAACGACCTCATCGGCAACAGCAACCACATCATCCCGGTGGTCTTCCGCCCGCGCGTCTCGGCCACCAATGTCAAGCTCTCGGCGCCGCTGTCGGGCTGGGACAACGACATGTGGGCGCTGGCGCACTGGTACAAGGAATCCTGACCGCGGGCGGATGACGCTGCTGCAGGGCGATCACTCGAACGCGCGCTGAAGTCGCCTTGGGCACCTACATCCTGCGCCGGCTGCTGATCGCGGTGCCCAGCCTGCTGGGCATCAGCGTCGTGCTGTTCACGGTGCTGGCGCTGGCGCCGGGCGACCCGTTCGAGGAACTGGCCACCAATCCCAACGTGCCGCCCGAGGTGCGCATGGCGCTGCGCGCCTCGCTGGGGCTCGACGACCCGGTGTGGCAGCGTTATATCCACTGGCTCACGAGCATGTTCAAGGGCGAGTGGGGTTTCTCCTTCGTGAGCCGGCTCGACGTCGACACCCTGATCCTGCAGCGACTGCCGGTCACCATCGCCGTCATCGGCCTGAGCCAGCTGCTGGCGCTGCTGATCGCGCTGCCGGTGGGCATCCTGGCGGCAGTGAAGCCCTATTCCTGGTTCGATCGCATCGCCAGCACGCTGTCGTTCATCGGCTTCTCGCTGCCGACCTTCTTCACCGGCCTCTTGTTCATCCTGTTCTTCAGCATCACCCTCGACTGGTTTCCATTCGTCTTCCAGGGTGAGGTGGCGGCCACCGGCTTCCGCTGGTGGGTGGTGCAGTTCAAGCAGGCCATCATGCCGATCATGGTGCTGGGCCTGTTCCAGGCCGCGAGCTGGATGCGCTACGTGCGCTCGAGCGTGCTCGACGTGGTGCGCCTGGACTATGTGACCACCGCACGCAGCAAGGGCCTGAAGGAGCGCATGGTCATCCTCAAGCACGTGGTGCGCAATGCCTTGATCCCGGTGGTGACGCTGGTGGCGCTGCAGGTGCCGGGCATCTTCGGCGGCGCCATCGTCACCGAGCAGATCTTCCGCATCCCCGGCATCGGCAGCCTGCTCATCGACAGCATCCTGCGCAACGACACGCCGGTGATCATGGCCGTGACCTTCGTCTTCGCCTGCCTGGTGGTGCTGTTCAACCTGGTGGCCGACTTGCTGTATGGCTGGCTCGACCCCCGCATCTCCTATCGGTGAGGCGGCGGGCGGGCGCAAGCCCGTCAGCACCTCGCCCTGGGCCGAGGCCTGGCGGCGCTTCAAGCGCCACCGCCTGGCGCTGGCCAGCCTGTGGCTGCTGGCGCTGCTGTCGCTGGTGGTGCTGCTGGGGCCCCTGGTCTACCAGGTGGGCATCAACGACATCGATTTCACGGCGCGCATGAAAGGCCCCTCGGGCGCACACCCGCTGGGCACCGACGACCTGGGGCGCGACCTGCTGGCGCGCATGCTCTACGGCGGCCGCATCTCGCTGGCGGTGGGCTTCGCGGCCATGTTCACAGGCATCCTCATCGGCATCGTCATCGGCGCCATCGCCGGCATCTCGCGCGGCTGGGTCGACACCGTGCTGATGTGGGTCACCGACCTCTTCCTCAGCCTGCCCACGCTGCCGGTGCTGCTGCTGCTGATCTTCTTCTTCCGCGACGCGCTGAAGAGCGTGTTCGGGCCCGAGGTGGGCATCTTCCTGCTCATCGTGCTGGTCATCGGGGGCTTGAGCTGGATGCCGGTGGCGCGGCTGGTGCGGGCGCAGTTCTTCAGCCTGCGCGAGAAGGAATTCGTCGAGGCCGCGCGCGCCCTGGGTGCCAGCGTGCCGCGCCAGGTGGTGCGGCATATCCTGCCCAACGCGCTGGGGCCGGTGATCGTGGCCGCCACCATCAACATTGCCGCGGCGATCATCGCCGAGAGCACGCTGTCCTTCCTGGGCCTGGGCTTCCCGCCCGACATCCCCACCTGGGGCCGCATCCTCAACGACAGCCGCGACTACCTGGACATCGCCACCCACTGGGCGCTGTTTCCGGGCCTGGCCATCTTCATCGCCGTGTTGACGATCAATTTCATCGGCGACGGCCTGCGCGACGCGCTGGACCCCCGCCGCGTGTTATGAGCCAGCGCCTGCTCGACATCCGCGGCCTGAAGACCCACTTCAAGACCGACGACGGCTGGTTGCATGCCGTGGATGGCGTGGACCTGTTCATAGCCGCCGGCGAGACGCTGGGCGTGGTCGGCGAGTCGGGCTGCGGCAAGAGCGTCACCGCCAAGACGGTGATGAAGCTCATCGACATGCCGCCGGGCAGGATCGTCGCCGGCCAGGTGCTGTGGAAGGGCCGCGACCTGGTGCCGCTGCCACCCGACGAGATGCAGAAGATCCGCGCCAAGGAGATCGCCATCGTCTTCCAGGAGCCGATGACGAGCCTGAACCCGGTGTTCACGGTGGGCGAGCAGATCGCCGAGAGCGTGCGCCTGCACGAGGGTTTGTCGCGCAAGGCGGCGATGGAGCGCGCGGTGGAGATGCTCAGGCTGGTGCACATCCCCATGGCCGAACGCCGCGTGCGCGACTACCCGCACCAGTTCAGCGGCGGCATGCGCCAGCGCGTGATGATCGCCATCGCGCTGGCCTGCAGCCCCCAGCTGCTGATCGCCGACGAGCCGACGACGGCGCTGGACGTCACCATCCAGGCGCAGATCCTGGACCTGATGGGCGAGCTGAAGGACCGCCTGGGCATGGCGGTGATGCTGATCACGCACGCCATGGGCGTGGTGGCCGAGACGGCACAGCGCGTGGTGGTCATGTACGCCGGCAAGGTGGTGGAGGAAGCGTCGGTGGAGGCGCTGTTCGCGCGCCCGCGCCACCCCTATACGCAGGGACTGATCCGCAGCATCCCGCGCATCGACACCGCGGCCACGCACAAGGTGCGGCTGGAGGCGATTCCGGGCACCGTGCCCAAGCTCATCGAGCCGGCCGAGGGCTGCCGTTTCGCCGGCCGCTGCGCCCATGTGAGCGCCGAGTGCCGCAGCGCCACGCCGCCGCTGGTGGAAGTGGCACCGGGACACAAGGTGGCCTGCATCCTGGAGACCGCCTCGTGAACGCGCCGGCACCGAACCCGAAACTGCCCGCGGCGAAACGGCTCGACCTGCCCTTACTCAAGGTCGAGAACCTGGTCAAGCGCTTCCCCATCAAGGGCGGCCTGTTCTCGCGCGTGGTGGACCATGTGCATGCCGTGGACGGTGTCAGCTTCGAACTGGCCGCAGGCGAGACCCTGGGCGTGGTGGGTGAGAGCGGCTGCGGCAAGAGCACCACCGGCCGCTGCGTCCTGCGCCTGATCGAACCGACCTCGGGCGAGGTGACCTTCGCCGGACGCAGCGTTACCGGCGCCGGCAAGACCGAGCTGCGCGCGCTGGCGCGCGACATGCAGATCATCTTCCAGGACCCGTATGCGAGCCTGAACCCGCGCATGACGGTGGGCGCCATCATCGGCGAGGCGCTCACCATCCACAAGCTGACGAAGACGCCCGGCGAGTACCACGAGCGCATCGTGCAGCTGCTGGAAACGGTGGGCCTGGCGGCCGACCACATGCGGCGCTTTCCGCACGAATTCAGCGGTGGCCAGCGACAGCGCATCGGCATCGCACGCGCGCTGGCGGTGAGGCCGAAGCTGATCGTCTGCGACGAGGCGGTGAGCGCGCTCGACGTCTCCATTCAGGCCCAGGTGATCAACCTGCTGGAAGACCTGCGCAGCCAGTTCGACTTGAGCTATGTCTTCATCGCGCACGACCTGAGTGTGGTCGAGCACATCAGCCACCGCGTGGCGGTGATGTACCTGGGCCGCATCGTCGAGATCGCACCGAGCAAGGCGCTGTACACGAACCCCTTGCACCCCTACACCGAGGCGCTGATGTCGGCGGTGCCGATTCCCGACCCGAGCATCAAGCGCAAGCGCATTCCGCTGCAGGGCGACGTGCCCAGCCCCATCCACCCGCCCCAGGGCTGCCACTTCCACACCCGCTGCCCGATCGCGAAACACCCGCTGTGCAGCACCGAGCAGCCCATGCTGAAGCAGAGCGGCGAAGGGCACTGGGTAGCCTGCCATTTGCGCGGATAGATGGCTCAACCAGTGGACGTGCATCGACGGTATCGATCGATGGTGCGGCTGCGCGGCACGGAAGCACGGATGCGCGGCAAGTTGGGACGGCGCGGACAGGCGGTGCGGAGCGATGATCGTATTCAGGCGACGCAGCCTGGCGGAACGCCCCGGCCGCGTGCCGCGCCGCCGCTGGCGGCCGCTCCCGTCGCAGCCGCAAAGGGTGGCGCCGGCGCGAGATGCCCCGGTGCGCCGCCCAGTGCGTCGAGCGGGCTGCGCACCGCGCCACCGCCCATGCGCAGCACATGCGCAGCACATGCGTATAGATCAACGTGGTGCTGACGTCGGCGTGACCCAGCAGTTCCTGCAGGCCCCTCGTCGTTTCGTGTGGAATCCAACAGTCAGAATCGCTGGTCGTCGTCGAGCCCCGGTCACCCGGCCACCGGCCGAAAAACGCGGATCCTGGGCGAGAGCTTGGCTCGAAGTTCCCGGTCGGCGACTCGGATGTCGTACTCGGACTGCAGGTTCAGCCAGAACCGGGCCTCCATGCCGAAGAACAACCCGAGCCGAAGCGCTGTATCCGCGGTGATGGGGCGCTGGCCATTCACCAGTTCGCTGATCCTGCTCGGCGAGACATCGATGTTCGCCGCAAGTTGGCGGGCACTGATGCCCATGGGCTTCATGAAGTCCTCGAGCAGGATCTCGCCCGGATGAATCTCGTCAAGCAACTTGGCCATGTTTCAAAGTCCTAGTGGTAGTCCACGATCTCGACGCTGTGCGCTCCGTCGGTCTTCCAGACTCAATGAGCGGTCGGTCACCGGTCATGTTGAGAAAGCAGATCCCTTTGACAGCGGTCGTTTGCGAGCGGCAAACGCCGATCTGGACGCGACGCGGCCAAGCGGCTGAATCCGAGGGCTCGCGACCTGACAGCTGCTGACGCGCTCTTGACGGCCACCCATCCAAATCGCAGGTTCCAGAGCGACCGTTGAGAAGGGACGGGCGAGCAACCGCCGCACGATGCCTGCCGATTTCGTCCTGCTCGTCGGCGAGGTACTGCACGGGTGCCGAGTTGCAACGGATCTCATGGGCGTCCGGCCAAGCAGTTGGCCACAGTGTTTCGAGCGGCGCGGCACGCCCCGGACCGACAACGCCATCAGGGCGTGTCGTCTGTGAGCCGCCGTGGCACCGCTGACACGCGCCACACTCGGGCGCATAGCGTTCGGGCAGACATCGTCTTGTTGCCGGGAATGGAGCGCGACAGGAGCAGCGCCCGTGGCTCACCACAAGAGCCGCTCCTACCATGTCGGCAGGTCTGAGCCCGGTCACTTGACCTTGAAGTCGAACCGTGGGTGGCAGTCGAGACAGAAGTTCACCGACTTCTCGTGCTGCCGATGGCAGAGTCCGCAATCGGCCTCGGTGCCGTAGTGGCGCGACTCGTGCGGATTCACCGGCTTCACGTTGGCGGTCGATGCAGCCAGGGCCTTGGAGTCGCCGTCGGCATGACAGCTGAGGCAGGTTTCCATCGACACCGGCTCCGACTTCTTCGCTTCCCCGTGACACTTCACGCAGCGCACGCGATTGTCGGCATGCAGCTTGCCGAGCGGCCCTTCCGTCGTCCTTGTTGCGTCTTGAGCGCCGACTGCGCCGGCAAGAAAGACGCCCACCATCAAGGCGAGTGTGGCCGACAGGAAGTTGCGCAAGGATTTGTCGCTCATTTGTTTCCCCAGTCCTGAACATGGCGCCGAGAACGGCAGGGCCCGTTCGCAGCCGATTCGATTGACATTGACCGTCCCCTTCGCCCCTCGGGCGATCGAAGCTCTGCCCCTCGGGCAATCAAAGCTTCGCCACATGACGTCCGGCCAGGTAGCCGAAGGTGTAGCAGCGGCCCAGGGACAGGCCGAAGACGGTGAGCGGGTAGTCGACGCCGCCGTAGAAGCCGCCGCCCAGGTTCCCGATCAGGTATAGGCCCTGGATGGGCTTGCCATCGGCGTCCAGGGCCTGATGGTTCTCGTCGACCAGCATGCCCGAGGTGATCGCGGAGACACGGACTCTGCGGTGAATGCCGTAGAAGGGCGGCTTGACGACGGGAATCAGCCGGTCGGCGGGCTTGCCGAAGTCGTCGTCCTTGCCAGCGGCAACGAGTTCGTTGTAGCGCCTGACGGTCGCCGCCAGGCCCGCGGCGTCGATCCCGAGCTTGCCGGCCAGTTCCTCGAGCGTGTCGGCCACATAGGTGTTGACCTGCGACGGGAAGACGCCCTTCTTCGGGGTCGGATCTTCGGGCATGTAGTTTTTCAGGCCCTCCGGCGGCACCAGCCTGCCCGGCCAGTTCGCGGCCCGCGTCATGTAGTCGGCATCGAAGATCTGGCAGTAGTGCCCGGCGTCCTTCGCATCGCGCAGGTAGTTGTTGAGCAGGGACATCTCGACGCTCTCGTTGACGAAGCGCCTGCCCGCCCGATTCACGGCCAGGAAGGGCATGTCGCACATCGAGGCCGGGCCGGCGTCGAAGTCGTGCAGCATCTTGGTGTGGCCGATGGGCTCGATCACGCCGCCGGCCCAGTAGGCCATGGCGAAACCGTCACCGGTGCGGTCCATCTGCTTGCGGCCGAAATGCTTCAGGTCGGGGATGAAGTAGTCGCACATCGCCTTGTTGTTCTGGTAGTCGCCGGTGGCCACGATGACGCCCTTGGTGGCCAGGAACTTCCTGTACTTGCCGTCCTTGCCCTTGGCGATGACGCCCTTGACCTCGCCGGCGGCGTTCTGCACCAGTTGCTCGGCGGGCATGCGGAAGAAGAACTGCACGCCGGCCTTCTGGGCCACCTGGGCCAGGGCACGCATGCCGTCGCCCGTGGTGTAGGGCTTGGGGCCGAAGAACGACGTGACGTAGTTCAGCGTATAGCCATTGAGTTTGCGGATGGCGAACTGCGGTGCACTGCCCTGGTCGACGACTTGCGCGCCGCCCTGCTTGGCGCGGTCGATGACCCAGCGCACGGCCTCGCCCGAGTGGTAGGCCCATTGCCGGATGAGCGCCGGGTTGCAGCGGTGGTTGTTGTCGTTCAGGAGCTTGGCGACCAGCGCCTCGATGCCGGCCTTGTCGCTGGTGGCCAGGTCGATCCCCGAACCGGTATTGCCCTGCGACATCGGCATGGGGTGCTTCTGGATCACGGCGACCTTGGCGCCGCTCTCGGCGGCCGCGAGGGCCGCCGGAACACCCGATGCACCCGCGCCGACCACGACGACGTCGAAGCTCAGCGTTTCCTTGATATCCGCGTCGGCAATCGGCCTGGGCTTGGGCAGAAAGGACAGTGTCGCGCCGCCATCGGAACTGCGGGCGAAATTGCCGCTGCTGTCCACCGCCGCGCCAGCAGCTTCGGCGGCCAAGCTGGCCAGCCCGAGCGCACCGACGCCCGCGGCACCGGCAGCCGTGCGCGAAAAGAAGCTCCGGCGCGAGATGCCGTGGGCCAGCACGTCCCGGGTATAGCCGTCCATCCCTTTTGTCGCCAGCGATCGGTCCTTGCTCATCGTCTGCTCCTCGAAGTGACGCGGCGACACCTGCAACCGAACCCGGTCGCCAGATCACCGCATCTTGGTATAAACCCTAATCTCCAATCGATTGTGGGAGGGGAGTGGGCATTGATCCAGTCGCTTTTTGGATGGTCGGATAAGCCCCGCGAATAGCATTGGGCTGCTTCAGCGTCCCCGATCGAGACCGTTGCCGTGACCCATCCGCCTTCGCCCGCCGTCATGTTCTCGCGCCTGATGGCCAAGGCGCGCCTGCGGCACCTGCAACTGCTGGTCGCGGTGGCCGATCAAGGCAACCTCAAGCACGCCGCCGAGGAAGTGGGGCTCAGCCAACCGGCGGCGACCCAGGCCATCGCCGAACTGGAGCAACTGCTCGAACTGAGGCTGTTCGAGCGCCACTCCAAAGGCATGCGTCTGGCCGCGGCTGGCTCGATCCTGATCCCGGTCATTCGCAACATGCTGGAGGCGCTGCAGGCCGCGACGCAGGCGCTGGCCACGCTGCAGGAAGGCGCGAGCGGCCTGCTCCGGGTCGGCGTGATCACGGCGGTCGCTTCGGCCGTGCTGGGTGAGCGCGTGCTGCGTTTCTGTGCCCGCCACCCGGACATGCGGGTGGAGATCATCGAGGACGCCGCCGAACACCTGGTGCAGGAACTGTTGTCCGGCAGCCTGAACCTGGTGCTGGGCCGGCGTCCGCAACCCTTGCCCGCGAAGCTGCGCTTCGAGGCCCTGCGACCCGACGAAGCCATCGTCATCGCCGGCCCGCTACACCCGCTGGTCGGGCGCCGGGGACTGAGGCTCGAAGATCTCGGCGGCTACGCCTGGATGCGCGCGGCGCCTGGCGTGTGGACGCGCGAGATCTTCGACGCGCTGTTCGAGGACGCTGGCATGCGTCCGCGCCTGCACCAGGTGTCGCTCGCCTCGCTGGGACCCTTGCCGGAGATCCTGAGCGACAACCAGACCATCGCGATGGTCCCTGCCGGCATCGGTCGTTCACTGGTTCGGTGGAACCTGGCGGTGAGGTTGGACGCGCACCTGGGCACACCTCGCGGCGAGATCGGCGTGTTGTGTGCGGCCGAATCGATGGAAGACCCGATCTGCCTGGAGTTCATGGCTGCCCTGCGCGCGGAGTCCGAGGGCGAACCTGTCCTGAGCCGCGTCATGCGGTGAGCCGGGTCTGACCCACACGAGAAATCACCGAGCCGACGTCTTCCCTGCTGAGGACCGGCGCCGGCGCGACAGTGGAGCCGCGTCGGCTTCGGCCTCGGTGACGTCGGCGGGCGCGCTGCCGAGTGGCCGAAGCAGCGCGTCGAGCACGTCGTAGGCCCGCTGCAAGGTTTCGACCCCCACCTTCTTCTCGATGCTGGCATAACGCTCTTCGATCATCGGAATCATGCGGCGCCCGAGCTGGCGGCTGCGTGCGGTGACGGAGACGCGGACTCGGCGCTGGTCGTCGGCCATCCGCTCGCGGTCGACGAGGCCGGCCTCCTCCATTCGCAGCAGCACGCCGACGATGCTGGGGCTGGATATCTGGCACAGCTCGCACAACTGGCGTGGTTCCAGCGGCCCGTGCGTCAGCAGCGCCCGGATGATCCGCCATTGCTGTTCCGTCACGCCGTTCTCGTTCAGGATGGGCCGGAACTGCGCCATCAGCGCTTCGCGCGCCTGCAGCATCAGCTGCGGCAGATTGCGGTGACGCAATGGGGTCGACATGCTCTTTCCTCGCTGGTGTTTCGATCGGCTCTGGCGGGCGTCAATGACGTCTTGGCTCACATCATAGTGAACTTGCGTCGCGCAGCGATGCATCGACCAGGCGCTGCCGATCGGCGGCTGGAACGCCATCCAGTCTCAGGGTAACTCCTGAGTTCGCAACCAGTGCCGACACTTGACTTACTCACATCGCAGTAAAATAATCACGCACATGTTAGCAAGACAGCGACTCGAGATGACAAGCCGGTCGCCAACCCAGATCCATTCACGGAGACAAACCCCATGCCGACTTCCCGCACCCATGTCAGCCGCCTCGTCTGTGCTGCCCTCACCCTGGCTTCGTCCAGCCTGTACGCGCAGGCGGTGACGCTCAAGGTTTCGCATTTCCTACCGCCGAACTCCAACTACCAGAAGGGTGTGCTGGAGCCGTGGTGCGACCGGCTCGCCCGGGACTCCGCCGGCCAGCTGAAGTGCCAGATCTACCCCGCCATGCAGCTCGGCGGCACGCCGCCCCAGTTGGCCGACCAGGTGAAGAACGCCGTGGCCGACATCGTGATGACCTCGCCCAGCTATTCCTCCGGCCGCTTCCCGTACACCGAGGCGCTGGAACAGCCGTTCACGCTGCCGCCCGGCGGCCTGGCCGGCAGCAAGGCGATGTGGGAGTACAGCCAGAAGTACGCCACCAAGGACTACGCCGACTTCAAGCTGCTGGCCATGTTCACGGGCAGCGGCATCATCATGAGCACGTCCAGCAAGCCGATCCTGACCGTCGAAGGCTTCAAGGGCGTGAAGCTGCGCAGCCCCTCGCGCAGTGCGGCCAAGTTGCTCACCGCGCTCGGCGGTGCGCCGGTCAACATGCCGCCGGCGCAGATCACGGAAGCGGTCGCCAAGGGTGTGGTCGACGGTGCCATGGCGACCTGGGAGCTGGTGCCCGCGGTCAAGCTGCAGGAAGTGACGAAGTACCACATGCAGGGCCCGGCCGACCAGGCGGCCTTCACCCAGAACCCGCTGGTGATGCTGATGAACAAGGCCCGGTACGACGGCCTGCCGCCCGAGCTGAAGGCCGTGCTGGACAAGGCCAGCGGGCCCGCCCTGGTGGAACTGGCCGGCGCGGCCTGGGACAAGGCCATCGTCGACGGCCGCAGGATCGCCGGCGACGCCGGCAACAAGACCCTCACCGTCAAGCCCGAGGACTACGAGGCGATGCGCAAGATGTCGGCTGCGGTCGAGGTGGAGTGGGCCAGGGACGTGGCGGCGAAGGGGCTGGATGGGGCGATGCTGGTCAAGGAGGTCCGGGCCCTGGGTGCCAAGTACATGAAGTGATCCGCTGCCACCACCCCAGGGGTTCACACCATGGCTGAAGTCATCGAACGCGAGGGCGCCGCCGCACAGGTGTCCCGGCGGGGGGTCGGACGGCTGCTCGATCGCCTGGCGACGGGGTTCACGATGCTGGGCGGGCTGACCTTCTGCGTACTGATCGTGATGTCGATCGTCTCCATCGTCGGGCGCAAGCTGTTCGCAGCCCCGGTGCAGGGTGATGTCGAGCTGATGCAGATGGGCGCCGCCGTCGGGGCGGCCGCCTTCCTGCCGCTGTGCGAGCTGTACGACCACAACGTCAAGGTCGACGCCCTGACCGGCTGGATGAGCGACCGCGGCCGGGCGGTGCTCGACTCGGCGGCACATGGGCTGCTGACCGTGGCCGCCGTGCTCATCAGCTGGCGCAGCGCGCTGGCCGCGGTCGACGGCCACTCGTCGGGCGAGGTGTCGACCTTGCTTTCCGTGCCGATGTGGCAGCCGGTGGCGCTGCTGGTGCCGAGCTTCGTGCTGCTGGCGCTGTGCGGGCTGTACCGCACGGGCGGGGCGCTGCGCAAGGCGCTGGGGAGCGCCTCGTGAGCGGACTGGGTGGCATGAGCGGCCTGGGTGGCATGAGTGGCATGGCGATAGGCCTGACGATCTTCGCCTGCCTGATGTTCATGCTGGTCTTGCGCATCCATGTCGGTATCGGCATGTTCTTCGCAGGCGCGGCGGCGTTCCTGGCCATCAACCACGGTGATGCCAACGCGCTGCTGTTCACGCTGAACAATTTCGCCTATGCCCGCTTGTCCAATTACGACCTGGCGGTCATTCCGCTGTTCATGCTGATGGGCCAGTTCGCCACCAACGGCGGGCTGTCCACGTCCTTGTTCCGCTTCGCCGCGGCCTGCATCGGCCACTTCCGCGGCGGGCTGGCGATGGCCGCCACGGGCGCCTGCGCGGGCTTCGGCGCCATCTGCGGCTCGTCGCTGGCCACGGCGGCGACGATGGGCCAGGTGGCGTTGCCCGAGTTGCGCAGGCACGGCTACTCCGGGCGGCTGGCCACCGGCACGCTGGCCGCTGCAGGCACGCTGGGCATCCTGATCCCGCCGTCGGTGCCGCTGGTCATCTACGCCGTGTTGACGCAGGAGTCGATCGGCAAGCTCTTCGTTGCCGCGGTGATCCCGGGCCTCATCGCGACGCTGGGCTACATGATCGTGATCCGCCTGTCCGTCACCTTCGACCCCGCCTGCGGGCCGGCCGGCGACAGGGCGAGCTGGTCACAGCGCATGGCTTCGCTGGTCGAGGTGCTGCCGGTGGTCGGCGTGTTCCTGGTCGTGATCGTCGGCATCTACGGCGGCTGGGCCAACCCGACCGAGGCGGCGTCGATAGGCGCGGCCGCCTGCGGACTGCTCGCCTTCGTGCGCGGCGGCATGCGCTGGCCGGGGCTGCGTGCCAGCATCATCGGCACCGGCCACGCCACGGCGATGATCTACATGGTGCTGCTCGGTGCCGACGTGCTCAACGCCGGCCTGGCCATCACGCAACTGCCTGGGGAACTGGCGAACTGGGTCAAGGACAGTGGCTTGGCACCAATGCTGGTGATGGCGGCGATCCTCGTCATCTACGTGCTGCTCGGCTGCGTGATGGACTCGCTGGCGATGATCCTGCTCACGATCCCGATCTTCTACCCGGTCGTGATGGGCCTCGACTTCTACGGGATGCCGGCAGTGGACAAGTCGATCTGGTTCGGCATCCTGGCGTTGATGGTGGTCGAGATCGGCCTCGTGCACCCGCCGCTGGGCATGAACCTGTTCATCATCCAGAAACTCGCCAAGGACACGCCATACATGGAAACCGCCAAGGGCGTGATGCCCTTCCTGGCCTCGGACCTGTTGCGCATCGTGCTGTTGTTGCTGGTGCCCGGCATCTGCCTGTGGCTGGTGCACCTGAACGCCTGAGCGCGGGAACGGAGGACTCGCGATGATCTTCATGCTGGAACAGGCGCTGGCGCACCCGCAGGGCGAGCCGCTGGCCACCGAGCGGTCGGTCGACCACTGGCAGGCGCTGGCGGCGACGCCCGGCGAGGGAGCAGCCTTCCTTCCACCCACCCGCGGCACGGTCTACGGCACGCTGCTGAACCATCTCGACGCGCTGGCCGCATTGGGCGACCAGGTCCATGCCGCACCCTACAAGGCGCCGCCCAGGGCTCCCATCCTCTACATCAAGCCGCGCAACACGGTCGTCGGCCACCGCGTCCCGGTGGTCGTGCCTGCCGACGCCGCCGAACTGGAGATGGGCGCCACGCTGGGCGTCGTGATCGGGCGCACGGCCTCGAGGGTTGCCGAATCCGAGGCGCTGGCCTGCGTGGCCGGCTACACCGTGGTCAACGACATCAGCGTGCCGCACGCTTCGGTCTACCGGCCGTCGATGCGCTTCAAGTGCCGCGACGGCTTCTGCCCGATGGGCCCGGCGATCGTCGCGCGCAAGGGGGTGGCCGACCCCGACGCCCTGGTCATCAGCGTCACGATCGATGGCCAGACGGTACAACGCAGCAGCACCGCCGGCCTCGTGCGACCGGTTGCACGACTGATCGCCGACGTGACCGAGTTCATGACGCTGTTCCCCGGCGACGTGCTGACGGTCGGCGTGGCCGCCGGTGCGCCGCGCGCCCGGGCCGGCCAGACGGTGACGATCACGATCCACGGCGTCGGCCGGCTCGAGAACACGCTGGTCACGGAGGATTCAAAGTGAAGCGCGCCAGAGTCGCCTACAGCGGCGCGATCCACGACGCCACCGAGCATCCGGCCGGGCTTCGGCTGGCCGACGGCCGTGTGCTGGCCGAAGACGCGGTGGTCTGGCTGCCGCCGTTCGAGGTCGGCACCGTCATCGCACTGGGCCTGAACTACGCCGACCACGTGAAGGAGCTGTCGAAGGAACTGACGGTCACGGCCAAGGACGAGCCGCTGGCGTTCCTGAAGAGCCCGGGCGCGCTGATCGGCCACCGCGGGCAGACGCGCCGGCCCGCGGACGTGACCTTCATGCACTACGAGTGCGAACTCGCGGTGGTCATCGGGCGCACGGCGAAGAACGTGAAGCGAGAAGACGCGATGCAGGTGGTGGCCGGCTACACGGTCGCGAACGACTACGCGATCCGCGACTACCTCGAGAACTACTACCGTCCGAACCTGCGTGTGAAGAACCGCGACACCTGCACCGTGCTCGGCCCGTGGCTCGTCGATGCGGTCGACGTGCCCGACCCGCACGACCTGGCGCTGCGCACGCTCGTCAACGGCCAGGTCACGCAGCAGGGCAACACCAGCGACATGGTCGCCGACATCCCGGCACTGATCGAGTACCTCAGCTCGTTCATGACGCTCGGCGCCGGCGACGTGATCCTGACCGGCACGCCCGACGGCGTGGTCAACGTGAACGCCGGTGACGAGGTGATCACCGAGATCGACGGCATCGGGCGCCTCGTCAATACCATCGTCGGCGACACCCTGTTCGGCCGCTGAACCCCAAGGACAAGACCATGCGAATTCATCACCTCATCGATGGCAAGGCGGTCGAAGGCCACGACTACTTCGAGACCGTCGACCCGGCGACACAGGACGTGTTGGCCGAGGTCGCGGCGGGAACGGCGGCCGAAGTCAGCCTAGCGGTGGCCGCGGCCAAGGCGGCCTTTCCGGCCTGGGCCGCACGTCCGGCCACCGAGCGCGCCGCGCTGATGCGCAAGCTCGGCGACCTGATCACGCGACACGTGCCCGAGCTGTCCGAGACCGAAACGCGCGACTGCGGTCAGGTGATCTCGCAGACGCGCAAGAACCTGGTGCCGCGCGCGGCCGACAACTTCCACTACTTTGCCGAGATGTGCACCCGCGTCGACGGCCACACCTACCCGACGCCGACGCACCTGAACTACACGCTGTTCCACCCGGTCGGCGTGTGCGCGCTGATCAGCCCGTGGAACGTGCCGTTCATGACCGGCACCTGGAAGATCGCGCCCTGCCTGGCCTTCGGCAATACCGCGGTGCTGAAGATGAGCGAGCTCTCGCCGCTTTCGATCTCGCGCTTCGGCGAACTCGCCACCGAGGCCGGCCTGCCGCCGGGGGTGCTCAATATCGTGCACGGCTTCGGCAAGGACGCGGGTGAGCCGCTGTGTGCCCACCCCGACGTACGTGCGATTTCGTTCACCGGGTCCACGGCCACCGGCAACCGCATCGTGCAGTCCGCCGGGCTGAAGAAATTCAGCATGGAACTGGGCGGCAAGAGCCCGTTCGTGATCTTCGACGACGCCGACATGGCGCGCGCGCTCGATGCGGCCATCTTCATGATCTTCAGCAACAACGGTGAACGCTGCACGGCCGGCTCACGCATCCTGGTGCAGAAGTCGATCTATGCCGAGTTCGCACAGAAGTTCGCCGAGCGCGCCCGGCGCATCACCGTCGGCGACCCGATGAACGAGAAAACCATCGTCGGGCCGATGATCAGCCAAGCCCACCTGGCCAAGGTGCGCGGCTACATCGAGCTCGGGCCCAAGGAAGGCGCGACGATGCTCTGCGGCGGCGTCGACGCACCCGACCTGCCGGCGGCCATGCGCCGTGGCAATTTCGTCAAGCCGACGGTCTTCGCCGACGTCGACAACCGCATGCGCATCGCGCAGGAAGAGATCTTCGGCCCGGTAGCCTGCCTGATCCCTTTCGACGACGAGGCCGACGCTATCCGCCTGGCCAACGACATCGCCTACGGCCTGAGCAGCTATGTGTGGACCGAGAACCTGGGTCGAGCCCACCGCGTGGCCGCCGCCATCGAGGCCGGCATGTGCTTCGTCAACAGCCAGAACGTGCGCGACCTGCGCCAGCCCTTCGGCGGCACCAAGGCCAGCGGCACCGGCCGCGAAGGCGGCACCTGGAGCTACGAGGTCTTCCTCGAGCCGAAGAACGTGGCGGTATCGCTGGGCTCGCACCACATTCCTCATTGGGGACTCTGATGACACTGACACGACGCCACTTCAACGCCGGATGGTTGGCCGGCGGACTGCTTCCCTGGGTGGGCGGGTGTGCAAACACCGCGCAGGGGTTCGACGCGCAGTCCAACGTGCTGACGGTTCCGCAGGGGGCGCTGCAAGGCCGCGTGGACAACGGTATCCACAGCTTCAAGCGCATCCCGTATGCAGCGAACCCTTATGTCCCTGAGCGAGCCTACGCGGCACCACAGCCCGCGCCGTCGTGGAGCGGCCTGCGCGATGCGACCCGCTTCGGACCGATGCCTCCGCAGCCCTCGCGCGGCGCGCCGCAGACGATGGTGGGCGAGCCTGACGACCTGTGCCTGAATATCTGGACGCCCAGCATGGATGCGGCCGCAAAGCTGCCGGTGATGGTGTGGATTCCGGGCGGCGCGTACATCCGCGTCGATGCCTCAGAGCCCTGGTACGACGGCAGCGCATTCGCACGCGACGGGGTGGTGCTGGTATCGATCAACTACCGCGTCGGCGCGCACGGCTTCCTGGTTTTGCCCGATGCGCCCAGCAACCGCGGCATCCTCGACCAGATCGCCGCGCTGCAATGGGTGCGCGACCACATCGCCCATTTCGGCGGCGATGCGTCGCGTGTGACGGTGTTCGGTCAGTCGGCGGGTGCGAGTTCGGTCGCCGCGCTGCTCGGCGCGCCGGCGGCGAGGGGGCTGTTCGCGCAGGCCGCGCTTCAAAGCCCGGCGCAAGGCTATCTGACCCTGGCGCAGGCGGCCCGCGTGACGCCCGCCTTCGCGCAGGCACTGGGCGTGAGCGCGACGCGTGACGCCTTCGCCCGCATCGGCCTGAAGACGCTGATCGACGCGAGCATCAAGCTCGATGCGGCGGCCGCCGACGCCAGGGTCTGGAGCGAACTCGCGTACACCAAGATCCTGCAACCGGTGATCGACGGCGTGGCGATGAGGCAGCCGCCGGCGGCACAGCTCGCGGCAGGCGCATCGAAGGACGTGCCGATCCTGATCGGGAGCAACGACGAGGAGTTCAAGCTCTACCTCGTGCCCGGCGGTGCCATCGATCGCATCCCCGAGCCGGCCGTCGCCGGCATGGTCGCGACCTTGAAGCTGCCGCCTGAGATGCCCGCCGTCTATCGCGTCGGCCGTCCGAACGCGACACCGGGCGAGGTCTTCTCGGCGATCAACTCCGACTATGTGTTCCGCAACGCCGCACAGGCGCAGGCACTGGCGCACGCGAAGGCGGGCGGCGCGCCGACCTACGCCTACCAGTTTGGCTGGCGTTCGCCGCAATTCGGCGGCAGGCTCGGTGCCGCGCATGTGCTCGACGTACCATTCGTATTCGACACGCTGCGCACGCCGCCGGCCCTGGGTTTCGTCGGCCCCGCGGCGCCACAGGAACTGGCCACACGCATGCATGCCGCCTGGGTGGCCTTTGCGAAGACCGGCAAACCCGGTTGGCAAGCCTACGACGATGCCGGGCGCACCGTGATGCGCTTCGACACCGTCTCGACGACAGTGCGCGAAGGCGGAGAGCGCGAACGGGCGCTGTGGTCCTCGGTCGTCTACTGATTGATGGCCCTGCAACCCGCGCCGCTCGTCGGCACCGGGTCGGGGTCATTACCCACCTGCCATTCACCAAGGAGAACCAACATGGGCAAAGTTGCTCTCGCCGCCAAGATCACGCATGTGCCGTCGATGTACCTGAGCGAACTCGACGGCCCGCGCAAGGGCACCCGCCAGGACGCGATCGACGGCCACGTCGAGATCGGCCGCCGCTGCCGGGAACTCGGCGTCGACACGATCGTGGTCTTCGATACGCACTGGCTCGTCAACGCCAGCTACCACATCAACTGCGCGCCGAAGTTCGGTGGCACCTACACCAGCAACGAGTTGCCGCACTTCATCAGCAACCTGGCGTACGCGTTCCCCGGCAACCCGGAGCTCGGGCAGTTGCTAGCCCGCGTCTGCAACGAGCACGGCGTGGAGGCGCTGGCGCACCCCGCGACCACGCTCGGCCCCGAGTACGGCACGCTGGTGCCGATGCGTTACATGAACACCGACCAGCACTTCAAGGTGGTCTCGGTGTCGGCGCTTTGCACGGTCCACTACCTGAACGACAGCGCGCGCCTGGGCTGGGCGATGCGCAAGGCGGTGGAGGAGCACTACGACGGCACGGTGGCCTTTCTCGCCAGCGGCAGCCTGAGTCACCGCTTTGCGCAGAACGGGCTGGCACCCGAATATGCCTTCAAGATCTGGAGCCCCTTCCTGGAAACGCTGGACCACTCGGTGGTGGACCTCTGGGAGCGCGGCGACTGGAAGACCTTCTGCGAGATGCTGCCCGAGTACGCGAGCAAGGGCCACGGCGAAGGATTCATGCACGACACGGCGATGCTGCTCGGCGTGCTGGGCTGGTCGGCCTACGACGGCCAGGCCGAGGTGGTGACACCGTACTTCGGCGCGTCGGGCACCGGGCAGATCAACGCCGTCTTTCCGGTCACGCCGCAGGACGGCCATGCGGTGCCGAAGGCGGTGGCCTCCGCGGCGGATGGCTTCTCGACCGTCGCGACGCGGCTGTAGGCCAAAAGGCAGCACGGTCATGCCCCACCTCGTCATCCTCTACAGCGGCAACCTCGATGCGCGCACGGACCTGTCGGTGCTCTGCCGCAGCCTGGCCGATGCCATGCTCGCGCAGCGTGACGAAGCCGGTCAACCCGTCTTTCCACCCGGCGGCACGCGCGTGCTGGCCTACCCGGCGCCACACTTCGCCGTCAGCGACGGCGGTGCCGCCGGGCGCGCCGCCGGTGGCGATGGCGACTATGGCTTTGCCTACCTGAACCTGCGCATGGGCCGCGGCCGCAGCGAAGCCGTGCAGCAGGGCGTCGGCCGCGCGCTGATGGCCGTGGCGAAGGTGCATTTCGAGCCGATGATGGCCGCGATGCACGTCGGCGTCACCTTGCAGATCGACGTCGGCGCCGAAGTCTTCGACGCCAAGCACAGCACGCTGCACCCCCTCTTCAACAAATCCGCCTGACCCATGCTGCCGCAAGACATCATCGCCCAGCTCGCCCGCGAGCTCTACGACGCGCGCAAGAGCCGCACCCAGGTGCGCCACTTCTCGAAGCGCTACCCGGAGATGAGCATCGAGGACGGCTACGCGATCCAGCGCGCCTGGGTCCGGCTCGAACTGGCCGACGGCCGCAGCATCAAGGGCCGCAAGATCGGCCTGACCTCGCGCGCCATGCAGCAGGCCAGCCAGATCACCGAGCCCGACTTCGCGCCGCTGATGGACGACATGTTCTTCGACCAGGGCAGCGACATCGCAGTCAGCCGCTTCATTGCCCCGCGCGTCGAGGTCGAGCTGGCGTTCATCCTGGGCAAGCCGCTGCAGGGCCCGGGCGCGACGCTGTTCGACGTGCTCTCGGCCACCGACTACGTGACCCCGGCCATCGAGATCATCGATTCACGCATCGAGCAGTTCGACCGCGAGACCCGGGTCATGCGCAAGGTCCAGGACACCATCAGCGACTTCGCCGCCAATGCCGGCATCGTGCTCGGCGGCCGGCCGGTGCGACCCGACGCCGTCGACCTGCGCTGGGTGGGCGCGCTGCTCTACAAGAACGGCATCATCGAGGAAACCGGCCTGGCCGCCGGCGTGCTCAACCACCCGGCCACCGGCGTCGCCTGGCTGGCCAACAAGATCGCGCCCTACGACGAACAGCTCAACGCCGGCGACGTGGTGCTGGCCGGTTCGTTCACGCGGCCGACGCCGGCCCAGGCCGGCGACAACTTTCATGTCGACTACGGTCCGCTGGGCTCGGTCGCCTTCCGCTTCGTCTGAAGGTCGGTTGATGCAGACGCCTATCAACCCCTTTAAGCGGGCACTTCGCGAAGGCCGCGTGCAGATCGGCCTGTGGGTCGGCCTGGCCGATGCCTATGCCATCGAAGCGATGGCCGGCACCGGCTTCGACTGGCTGCTGATCGACGGCGAACATGCACCGAACGACCTGCGCACCGTGCTCGGCCAGTTGCAGGCCGTGGCGCCCTACACCACGCACGCCATCGTGCGGCCGGTGATCGGCGACGTGGCGCTGATCAAGCAACTGCTCGATGTCGGCGCGCAGACCTTGCTGATTCCCGTGGTCGAGAGCGCCGAGCAGGCGGCCACCCTGGTGGCGGCCACGCGCTACCCGCCGCGCGGCATCCGCGGCGTGGGTTCGGCCCTGGCGCGTTCATCGCGCTGGAACCAGATCGGCGACTACCTGCACACCGCGGACGAGCAGATGTGCGTGCTGCTGCAGGTCGAGACCCGGAAGGGACTCGACAACCTGGCCGCCATCGCGGCTACCGAGGGCGTGGACGGTGTCTTCTTCGGTCCGGCCGACCTGTCGGCGTCGATGGGCCTGCTCGGCCAGCCGGGCCACCCGGAGGTGCAGCGCGCCATCCTCGACGGCATCGCCGTCGTGCGCGCCGCCGGCAAGGCAGCGGGTGTGCTGTCGGCCGACCCGAAGCTGGCACGCCTCTACCTCGATGCCGGCGCGCTGTTCGTCGCCGTCGGCGTCGATACCAGCTTGCTCACCCGCGCGTGTCGCGAACTGGCGGCTGCCTATAAGCATGGCGACGACAGTGCGGCGTCGGCGGTGCCTACCACCGGCGGCACGTATTGACGCCGCATTCGGCACCGGCGGGTGCTGGCTTGGCGTGCCCCCGTACCCCATGAACGCGCCCTGCATTTCCACCTCTGCCCTGAAGCGAACTCCCATGCTCGAGTTGAATGACCCTTCCCTGCTGCGCACGCAGTGCCTGATCGACGGCGCGTGGATCGGTGCCGATGACGGCCGCACGCTGGCGGTGAACAACCCCGCCAGCGGCGAGAAACTGGCCACCGTGCCCGATGCCGGTGCCGCCGAGACCCGCCGCGCGATCGAAGCCGCCGAGCGGGCCTTGGTCGACTGGAAGGCGCAGACGGCAGAAGCCCGCGCCCGTGTGCTGCGCCGCTGGTTCGACCTGATGCTGGCCCGCCAGGAAGACCTGGCCCGCATCATGACCAGCGAGCAAGGCAAGCCGCTGGCCGAGTCGCGCGGCGAGATCGCCTACGCCGCCGCCTATATCGAATGGTTTGCCGAAGAGGCACGCCGCGTCTACGGCGACCTGGTGCCCTCGCCCTGGGGCGACAAGCGCATCGTCGTCACCAAGGAACCCGTGGGCGTGTGCGCGGCAATCACGCCGTGGAATTTTCCATCGGCGATGATCACCCGCAAGGTGGCGCCGGCCCTGGCCGCCGGCTGCACCATCGTCGTCAAGCCGGCCTCGCAGACCCCGCTGTCGGCACTGGCACTGGCCGAACTGGCCTTGCGTGCCGGCGTGCCGGCGGGTGCCTTCAGTGTCGTGACGGGCAGTGCGACGGCGATCGGCGGCGCGCTCACCGCCAGCCGGGTGGTGCGCAAGCTCACCTTCACCGGCTCGACCGAGGTCGGCCGCCTGCTGGCCGCGTTATGTGCACCGACCCTCAAGCGCCTGTCGCTCGAACTCGGTGGCAACGCACCCTTCATCGTCTTCGACGATGCCGACCTGGACGCCGCCGTGGCCGGCGCGATCGCGTCGAAGTTCCGCAACACGGGCCAGACCTGCGTCTGCACCAACCGCCTGCTGGTGCAGGACGGCGTCTACGACCGGTTCGCCGAGAAGCTCGGCCAGGCGGTGGCGCAGCTTCGCGTGGGCAACGGCATGCAGGCCGAGGTGTCGCAGGGGCCGCTGATCGATGCGCCTTCGCTGGCCAAGGTCGAGGAACTGGTGGCCGATGCGCTGGCACAGGGTGCGCGTTGCGTCGCGGGCGGCCGGCGCCACGCTTTGGGCGGCACCTTCTACGAGCCCACCATCCTGGCCGATGTCACGCCGGCGATGAAGCTCGCCAGCGAAGAGATCTTCGGCCCGGTGGCGCCGCTGTTCCGTTTCAGGACCGAGGCCGAGGCGATCGCCCTGGCCAACGACACCGAATTCGGGCTGGCGTCGTACTTCTTCTCGCGCGACCTGGCGCGCGTCTGGCGCGTGGCCAGTGCGCTGGACGTCGGCATGGTGGGCATCAATACCGGCGTCATCAGCACGGCCGTCGCACCGTTCGGCGGCGTCAAGCAGTCGGGCATGGGGCGCGAAGGCTCGCGCTACGGCATCGAGGGCTATATCGACACCAAGTACCTCTGCATGGGCGGCCTGTGAACGCCCACCACGGCGCTGGCGGGCACCGGCCCTGAAGCGAAGCGTTTCCCCCAACCCATGAACCCAGGAGAACATCATGGCTGAACCCTCACTGCCCGCTGCCGCCGCACCGCGCCCGAGCCGCTACTCGCCCGAGGAGTGGGACGCCCGCGTCCGCCTTGCCGCGGCTTACCGCATCTTCGATCACCTGGGTTGGGGTGAGCTGATCTACAACCACATCTCGCTGCGCGTGCCAGGCACCGAGCCGCACTTCCTGATCAACCCCTTCGGCCTGCACTACTCCGAGGTGCGCGCGTCCAACCTGGTGAAGGTGGACGTTAAGGGCAACATCATCGGCCACAGCGACTGGCCGATCAACCCGGCAGGCTTCACCTTCCACGGCAAGATCCACGAGCAGGTGCCCGACGCGCACTGCGTTATGCACGTCCACACCACGCCGACGATGGCGGTGTGCTGCCTCGACGAAGGCCTGTCCTACACCAACTTCTACGCCGCGCAACTGTTCGGCAAGGTCGCCTACCACGAGTTCGAAGGCATCACCGTGCATGCCGACGAGGGCTCGCGCATCCTCGACAGCGCCGGCAGCAAGCCGGTGCTGCTGCTGCGCAACCACGGTCCGGTGACGATGGGCCACACGCTGGCGCAGTGCCTGAGCCTGATGTGGCTGATCAACCGCGCCTGCGAGGTGCAACTGGCCACGCTGAGCATGGGCAAGCCGCGCGCGATCGCGCAGCCGGTGCTCGAGAGCTGCGTGCGCGACTCGCTGAACTTCGACCCCAAATACGGCGCCGGGCAGGACGCGTTCGACGCGCTGCAGCGCATCGTCGACCGCATCGACCCGACCTATCGCAGCTGAGGGCGCGCCGCGGCGGCCACGGCATCGCGGTCAGGGTGCAGGGCAACCATCACTGTGATTGCCTGCCGGTGATCCTGAGCCCCGAGGAAGTCGGCCGCCTGATCGCCGCCGCCCCCAACCTCAAGCACCAGGCCGCCATGTCGGCGGCCTACGGCGCGGGCCTGCGCGTCAGCGAGGTGGTTTCGCTCAAGGTCGGCGACATCGACGGTGAGCGCATGACCCTGCGCGTGGAGCAGGGCAACTCTTCGCCGTACGCCTTGGCCACGTCGTCGTAGAACATCGGCTCCAGCTCCGGACAAGCCACCTTGTCGATGCAGGCGCGGCCGCCGTGGAAGTGCAGCATCGTCGGGCTGGAACTTGACGATCTCGCTGATCGTCTTGTCCTCGGCCGCGCGCAGCTGCTCGGCGCTGATCGTCTTCTGGTTGAGGAATGGGTCGCGCGCGTCGAGCAGGGCCTTCGGCGCAGGAAGCTGCCGACATGGTCGGCTCGGAAGGGCGAGGTGGTGCGAATGCTCATGGCGGTCTCTCGCATCGTTGGTCTTGCAGGCCGAAGGGTGGCACATCTCAAAACCCATACGTGGAATACAGCATCATCCGATGCTTTAGTGCTTACCCTATATTTTTCGGCGTAGTTTCTGAAGAAAATCCGCTTTCTGTATACATCCCGTATCCCGCGACCGCCATGAAGCCCTTCCCGCTGAACGCTTGGTATGCCGCCGCCTACGATGTCGAAGTCAAGGCCGCGCTGCTCGGCCGCACCATCTGCGGCCAGAAGATCGTCATGTTCAGGCGCAAGGACGCCAGCGTCGCCGCGCTGGAAGACGCCTGCTGGCACCGGCTGCTGCCGCTGTCCAAGGGACGGCTGCGCGACGACCAGATCACCTGCGGCTACCACGGCCTGGTATTCGACGGCGAGGGCCGCTGCACGCACATGCCCTCGCAGGAGACGCTGAACCCGTCGGCCTGCGTGCGCGCCTTCCCGGTGGTGGAAAAGCACCGCTTCGTCTGGGTCTGGCCCGGCGATCCGGCACTGGCCGATCCGGCGAAGATCCCCGACCTGCACTGGAACGATGACCCGGCCTGGGCCGGCGACGGCAAGCTCATCACGGTGAAGTGCGACTACCGCCTGGTGCTCGACAACCTGATGGACCTGACGCACGAGACCTACGTACACGGCAGCAGCATCGGCCAGCTGGCCGTGGCCGAGGCGCCCTTCGTCGCCACGCACGGCAACCGCACCGCCACCGTGACACGCTGGATGGAGGACATCGACCCTCCCCCCTTCTGGGCCGGCCAGCTGAAGCACGCCACCGGCTACGAGGGCCGCGTCGACCGCTGGCAGATCATCCGCTTCGAAGCGCCCTGCACCATCGCCATCGACGTGGGCGTGGCGCCGGCAGGCAGCGGCGCGCCACCCAAGGACGGAAGGCCCGGCGACCGCTCCAAGGGTGTCAACGGCTTCGTGCTCAACACCATCACCCCCGAGACCAACAAGACCTGCCACTATTTCTGGGCCTTCGCGCGCAACTACTGCCTGGGTGAACAGCGTCTGACGCACGAGCTGCGCGAGGGCGTGTCCAGCATCTTCCGCGAGGACGAACTGATCCTCGAAGCGCAGCAGCAGGCCATCGACGAACGCCCCGGCTACAGCTTCTACAACCTGAACATCGACGCCGGCTCGATGTGGGCGCGGCGGCTGATCGACAACATGGTGCGCGCCGAGACCCCGGTGCACGAGCGTCCCGGCGCAATCCCGCTGCGCGCCGCCTGATGAACGCCACTGCGGACCTTGCCGAACCGTCGCAGACGGTGCGCGTGCAGTTGCGGCTGCGCGAGCTGATTCTCGGCGGCGAGCTCAAGCCCGGCGCGCGCATCGCCGAGCTGACGCTGGTGGAGCGACTGGGTGCGTCGCGCACGCCCATCCGCATGGCGCTGGTGCGCTTGCAGGAAGAAGGCCTGCTCGAGGCACTGCCGCACGGCGGCTTTTCGGTCAAGGACTTCTCGGAGTACGACATCCACGACGCCATCGAGCTGCGCGGCACGCTCGAAGGACTGTGTGCGCGGCTGGCCGCCGAGCGCGGCGTCAGCACCGTGCTGATGACCGAGGCACGCGACTGCGTCGAGCAGATCGACGCACTGCTGGCCGCGCCCAGCCTGAGCGAAGAATCCTTCACCGGCTACGTGCTGCACAACGGCCGCTTGCACGACCTGCTGGCCGAGATGTCCGGCTCGGACATGGTGCGCCGCCAACTGGAGCGCGCCAAGACCCTGCCCTTCGCCTCGCCCAACGGCTTCGTTCTGGCGCGTTCCACCGGAGCCGATGCGCGCGGCGCGCTGGTGGTGGCGCAGGCGCAGCACCGCGGCGTGCTCGACGCCATCCGGCAGCGCGAAGGTTCACGCGCCGAGAGCCTGATGCGCGAACACGCACGCATCGCCCACGGCAACCTGCGCGCCGCACTCGCCGACCACCGCAGCTGGCAGCGCGTACCCGGTGCCAGCCTGATCCGCCGCCGCCCATCCCGCTGACCCATGAAACACAACGCTCAGTGGCATAGCGCCACCATCCGCGCGCAGCGCGACCTGAGCCCCAGCGTGCGCGAGTTCGAGATCCGCCCCGAGCGCGGCGTGCGCCCCTGGAGCGTGGGCAGCCACCTCGACCTGCGCGTGGTGGTCGACGGCCGCGAGGAGAAACGCTCGTACTCGCTGGTCGGCCTGCCGCATGCACCAGGTGACGCGCCCGGCGCCGACGAGGTCTACCGCATCGCCGTGCGCCGCGCCGAGCCGGGGCGCGGCGGCTCGCGCTGGCTGTGGGGCCTGCAGACCGGCGACGAGCTGCTGATCGGCGAGCCGAACAACCACTTCGAGATCGGCTGGCAGGCCCCTTACACGCTGCTGGTGGCCGGCGGCATCGGCATCACGCCGATCCTGGGCATGGCGCTGCAGCTGGCGCAGCGTGGCGCGCCGCTGCGCATGCTCTATGCCGCACGCTGCGCCGACGAGCTGATCTACCGCGACACATTGCAGGCGGCGCTGGGCGAGCGGCTGCGCACGCTGCGCAGCGACGCCGGCCAGCGCATCGACCTCGACGCCGAGATCGCCGCGCTGCCGAGCGGCGGCCAACTGGCGCTGTGCGGCCCGCTGAGCCTGATGGACGCCGCACGCGCCGCCTGGCAGCGCAGCGGCCGGCCGGCCGCCGGGCTGCGCTTCGAGACCTTCGGCAACAGCGGCCAGCATGCCGCCGAAGCCTTCTGGGTGGAGCTGCCGCGCCACGGCCTGCGGTTCGAAGTGCCGGCCGGCCGCAACCTGCTGGACATGCTGGAAGAACATGGCGTGCAGGCGCTGTCCGACTGCCGGCGCGGCGAATGCGGGCTGTGTGCGATGGACATCGTCCAGGTGCAGGGCACGGTGGACCACCGCGACGTGTTCTTCAGTGCCGCGCAGAAGCAGGCGAATGAACGTCTGTGCGCCTGCGTCTCGCGCGTCTGCGGCGGCGGCGTGGTGCTGGATTCGGCCTTCCGCCCCGACTGACTGCGGCGCAGCCGCAGTCGCGCAATACCACCTGCCGGTCGCGCAGAGCTAGGGCTGGGCGGGCGTCACAGGGGCGCTGCGCCGTGACGGACAGGTCGCCGGCCCGGTGCTCGTGTGTCCAGATCCCGCGGCGTCATCGGGACAGTCGCCGCGACGCCGACGAACGCTTCATCCGTACGAAAGGCACGACTCGTGCCCAAAACTCCCCGCGGTGGGTGCCATCGGCGCTGGTCAGTCTTGCACCACGGCCTGCCTGACGAGCGTGGGCAGATCGTCGTCGCGGTGGAAGCCGGCGGCATCGGCTGCGGCCGTCGCCAGCTGCGGAAAGCGGCCGAACAGCGATTCGATCCGCTCCTGCGGCGCGTAGCTCACGCGGTCCCGCACGCCCGTCCCGTGCACCGACGCGATGGCGTCCACGAGCTGCGTCATCGAAAAGTGCAAGGTCGGCAGCGTGAAGCTGCGGCCTGCGACCAGCGACGCCGCTGGCAAGGTCGCGGCATGCAGGAGGTTCGTCAACACGCAGGGCAAGGACGACGCCCAGGTGGTCGCCGCCGGCGACATGGGGCAGGTGAATGCCCGCCCGGCCGCCAGTTCGCGAACCATGTCGCTCAGGAACGCCGAGAGCTGCCCCGTGCGTGCCGGCGGCCGCGCCAGCACGCCGGGGATGCGCAGCGAACGCCCGTCGATCCAGCCATGGCGGCTGAAGTCCGCCACCAAGATCTCGCCGACGAGCTTGTGCGCGCCATAGGTCAGCAGCGGCCGCAGCGGCGTGTCGTCGTCGACAGGCCCGGTCATCGCGCCGAAGACCGCGATCGTGCTGGCGAAGACGAACACCGGCGCGCGTCCGCCAGCCTCGACCTGTTTCTTGCCGGCTTCCAGCAGCACCAGCGTCGCGTCCAGGTTGACGCGGCGTGCGAGTTCGTACTGCTGTTCGGCCATGCCACCGGGGATGCTGGCGAGGTGGAAGATCAGGTCGACAGGCGACTCGTCCAGCGTGTGCCTCAGCCAGGCAACGTCGGCAAGGTCGCCCGCAACGGGACGCACGAAAGGCGCCATGGGCGGGTCGTCCAGAGTCAGGTCGAGCAGCGAGAGCCGGGTGAGTGGTGCACCGCCGAGCTGCGCCTGCCGGCACAGGCGCCGGGACAGCGCGCGCCCGATGAAGCCGTTGGCGCCGGTGATCAGAACGTGCATGCCGCCGTCCTGCGTCAGGATGCCGATACGACGCGCTGGTCGATGACTCCGAATGGCCCGTCGCGCCCGTCGTCGAAGCGCGCCTGCATGCGCACGCGGTCGCCGAAGCGCATGAACGCGGTGCGGATCTCGCCCTGGTCGATCTTCTCGATCACGCGGCGTTCGGCGATGCAGGCCGAGCCGGCGCCGCGCGAGACATTGGAAACCGTTCCCGAGCCGACGATGCTGCCCGCCGCGAGCCGGCGCGTACGCGCCGCATGCGCCACCAACTGCCCGAACGAGAAATTCATCTCGCCGCCGTGCGGCTCGCCGAAGCGCTCGCCGTTCCATTGCACATGCAGCCGCATCTGCACGCGGCCGTCGCGCCAGGCCGCGCCCAGTTCGTCCTGCGTCACCGCCACCGGCGCAAAGGCGGTGGACGGCTTGGCCTGCAGGAAGCCGAAGCCGGTCTTCATCTCGTGCGGGCCCAGGGCGCGCAGGCTCCAGTCGTTGATCTGCACGACCAGGCGCACCGCTGCCAGGGCCTCGTCGGGGGTGGCCGCCATACGCACCGGGCCGCAGACCACGCCGAACTCGCCTTCGAAGTCGATGCCGTCGGCCTCGCTGGGCAATGGCACATCGTCGTGCGGGCCGAGGAAATCGTCGCTGGCACCCTGGTACATCACCGGCACGGTGTCGAAGTGCGGGATCGGCGGCGTGTTGAATGCCTGCTCCATCAGCCGGCCGTGGTTGAGGAAGGCCGAGCCGTCCAGCCACTGCGGGGCGCGCGGCAGCGGTGCGGCGCAGGACTTGGGATCGAAGGGCTTCGCCTCGCCGCAACGACCGTCGTTCAAGACATCAGAGAGGCGCCGCAGGGCCGCTTCGCATTCGTCCCAATGTTGCAGGGCATGGATCAGACTGGGTGCGATCGCGCCAGCTTGCACGGCACGCTGCAGGTCGTTCGAGACGACGAGCAGGCGCCCATCCAGGCTGCCATCGCGCAGGGTGGCCAGTTTCATGGCAATTCCTTCGAGAGTGGGTTGTCCGCAGCTTGAAAATCACCTTCGCGGCGCATCGAAGCCGGAGCGGATCAGCGTGCCGCCAGCGCCTGCGCGATGGCCGGGTCGTAGCGGCCGTCGACCAGGACGAACAGCATGCGGCAGGGCCGGCCCGAGCGGTTGGCCCACGCATGGTTGGTGCCGCGCTGCACGACGACGCTGCCGGGCTTGAGTTGCACCTCGCTGTCGTCGAGCACCAGCGTCAGCTCGCCTTCGATGACGATGCCGTAGTCCAGCGATTCGGTGCGGTGCATCAGTGGGTGCGGCGAATCGGCCTTGACGGTCGAGGCCGCGACGTCGCCGATCTGCGTGAACGCTTCCTTCATCTTCCCGGCGCCATGGGTCATCAGGTCCGCGCTGTCCGGCGGGATGTCGACGAAGCGGATGCGCGTGCCCTGATTCGGCGGCGGCAGCATCAGCGGGCCGAGCGTGGGGTCTGCGCCGTTGTCGACAGGCACCGGCATCCCTGCAGTGCTCCAGACTTCGTGGAAGACGGTGCCGGGGATGGCGGCGATCTCGACCACCGTGGGCAGGGGCCCTT
>Ga0073899_10000175_pt1 | contig 58556 bp, 73 predicted proteins | sample KloWWTmetaKNB5Ph_FD_88975 | JGI IMG/M metagenome (GOLD analysis project Ga0073899, IMG submission 88975) | Active sludge microbial communities from Klosterneuburg, Austria, studying microevolution and ecology of nitrifiers - Klosterneuburg... | ecosystem: Engineered > WWTP > Aerobic digester >... | reverse complement strand
TGTCCTGACCGCTTTCTCACCTGCTCACGCCAGCGCCACCGACGACGTTGGCTACGTCAACCAGATGATCGACGGGGTCTCGCTGCCGATCTTCATCCAAACCGCCGACTCGCCATGGCGCGATAGTCGGTTTGATTGGTCGACCGACCTATGTTCGGCACCGCTGATCGGCAGCACGGGAAGGTCGTTCGACTTCACCAACCCCTGCCGACGCCACGATTTCGGCTACCGCAATCTGAAGTTGATCGAGTCGCGCTCGGGCCTCGATGCCTGGAACTCGTCGTCGAAGCTGCGCGTCGACCAACGCTTCCTGGCCGACATGCGCGCCCATTGCGACAGCCGTGGCTGGTTAACCAGGTCATCGTGCCGAGCGTGGGCGCTGACGTTCTATTACGCCGTTCGCCAGTTCGGCTGATCGTCGGTGGTGCGCCAGTTCGCTGGCGCACCACCCCCGCGATCGGTGTCTAGGTTGGGCCGATGGCCAAGAACGAATTCGGCGAGCCGGCGGTGATCGACGTTGAAGGTTTCGACGTGCGCATCTCTAACCCGCAGCGGATCTACTTCGCCGCCTGCGGCGAGACCAAGCTGGACCTGGCCAACTACTACCGGGCAGTCGGACCGGGAATCGTCCACGCGTTGCGCGACCGGCCGTGCATGCTGCATCGCTTTCCCGACGGCGTCGATGGCGACAAGGTCCACCAGAAGCGGCTGCCGCGCGGCGCGCCGCCGTGGATCGAAACCGTGCGCCTACATTTCCCGCGGTGGAATCAGCACGCCGACGAGTTGTGTGTCACCAAGTTGGCCGACGTGATCTGGGCGGTGCAGATGAGCACCGTGGAGTTCCATCCATGGAACAGCCGCCGTGCGCATGTCGAACAACCAGACGAATGGCGCATCGACTTGGACCCGATGCCAGACGCCCCGTTTGATCGAGTTCGCCGCGTCGCCCACGTGGCCCGCGGCGTGCTCGACGAGCTGGGCGCCGTCGGCTGGCCGAAGACCAGTGGCGGCAACGGACTGCACATCTACGTGCGGATCAAGCCGGACCATGGGTTCAAAGACGTTCGCCGGGCGGCGTTGGCCTTCGCCCGCGAGGTGGAACGTCGCGCCCCTGGCGATGTCACCACCACCTGGTGGCGCAAGGACCGCAACCCGGCAGCCGTCTTCGTCGACTACAACCAGAACGCCCGCGACCACACGATGGCGTCGGCGTATTCGGTGCGCGGCAACCCGGATGGGACCGTGTCGACACCGATCCGTTGGGACGAGCTCGACAGCGTCGAACCGCAGCACTTGACGATCGCCACGGTGCCCCAGCGGTTCGCCGAATTTGGCGATCTGGCGGCCGGGATCGACGACGCCGTGTTCGACATCAGCGAACTGATGGACTGGGCCGAACGTGACGAGGCCGCCGGTGTGGCCGCGCCACCGGATGCCGACGATTAGGCGCTACCGCACGCCGACGATGATGCGCCGGCGGACGGCGACGACCGGAAGCCGACGACCGAGCTCCGGCGGATTCGCATCGGCGGTTCGCCTTGCGAAGAGCTCTCGCTCTACCAGTGCGGGGGTGGTGGGCCGGCGATACCCAGTGTCAAACGCAGCAGCTGCGTCAGGATTCGGCCAGTCGCGCCCCACACCGTCTCATCGTCGAGTTCGTAGAAGTACATCGTCAGCTCGTCGCCCGCGGCGAGCGCCCAGCGTTCCTCGCGGAACGTGTCCGGCCGAGTCAGCTCCGCCAGCGGCACCCACAGCACTCGATCGACCTCGCCAGTAGCGGGATACACCGGCACATCGCGCTGGGTGGTGGCCACCACCGGGACGATGTAGCTACGGCTGACCACGGTGTTCAACGGATCGAGCTGGCCGATCAATTCGACATCATCCGTGGGCAGGGCGACCTCTTCATTGGCCTCGCGCAGCGCAGCGTGTTCGAAGGTCTCGCGCGGGTCCAGTCGTCCTCCGGGAAAGCTGATCTCGCCGCGGTGGCTCGACAGCGCCATCGACCGGCGGGTCAACAACACTTCGGCACCAGCGGGTCCATCGGCCAACAGCACCATCACCGCCGACAACCGCGAATCCGGGTAACGCGTCTGCAGCGGGGTTGTGCGATGATCCGCCACCGCCTCGACCACACGTTCAACGGTCAGGGTGCCATCAGGCCAGGGGTCGCCAGGATGCACACGCGCCGACGCCGGTCGAGGAATCTGCTGATTCCCGCCTGGACGCCATGGACCAGCAGGACGAGGATGAGACACTCCCACCCAAGCTATCCAGCGGCCGCGGGCCTCGCGTCAGCCAGTCGACTTCGGTTTCCGGTCCTGATACGCCCGCACACCTTTGCCAACTATCCGCCCGGCTCGGCGGCCAAACTCGGTGCTGCGATCGACTGCTGCGCTCGATCCGCCCGCCGTCGCCGTTGGCACCGAGGTAGTGGCCCGCCGCTGGGCCCGGCTGGGGCGCTGGGCGTAGCTGCTGTTCCACCACACGAACGCGTGAACAAAGGCGATCCCGGCGAGCACGACCCGCGTCCCGGATTCGACCGAAATCCACGGCTGGACAGCCGCAACGACCTCGACGGCGATCACCCCAACGTCGATCCAGCGGTGCAATCGTCGAGGGATCAGCTGAAAGCCAGCGATCGGACCCTGGGTGAACGCCGCGTGGGCCATCACGATCCCGCCGACCGCCGCGGGGACGACGGGCGTCGGGCTCTGCAAGCCCATCATCACCAGCGCTCCGCCGAGGATGTATTCGACCAGCTGATGCATCCAGAACGGCCGGCCGACTCCCACCCTCGAGAACCTACCGCGAGCGATAGGTCTCGAGCGTTCGTCGGGTTCATAGAGAGCCGACGGCCCCGAACCACAACCGAGGACTCTCGGGGGCTCGGGGCCGTCTTGGTACTGCTGAGCTTAGGCCGACTCCGGTCAACGTGACCAGGGCCGAAAGGTGGGACTTTTACATCATCCCCATGCCGGGCATGCCGCCACCCATCCCGCCACCGGGCATTGCCATCGGCGGGTTCTTCTCGGGCTTGTCGGCAACGAGGCATTCGGTGGTGAGCACCAGGGCGGCGATCGACGCAGCGTTCTGCAACGCGGCGCGGGTCACCTTGGCCGGGTCGATGATCCCGGCCTTGGCCAGGTCGGTCAGTTCACCGGTCGCCGCGTTGAGTCCCATCGAGCCTTCGGCAGCTTCGACGTCGCGGACCCACAGCGAGCCTTCCAGGCCAGCGTTATCGGCGATCAGCTGCGCCGGGGCGGACAGCGAGTCGTACACCAAGCGGGCGCCGGTCTGCTCGTCGCCGGTCAGCGACTCGACAACCTTGGCCACGCTGGGGCGCGACCGCAGCAGCGCAGTGCCGCCACCGGTGACGACACCTTCCTCGATCGCCGCACGGGTCGCCGAGACGGCGTCTTCGATGCGGTGCTTCTTTTCCTTCAGCTCGACCTCGGTGGCCGCGCCGACCTTGATCACCGCAACGCCGCCGGCCAGCTTGGCCAGCCGCTCCTGGAGCTTCTCGCGGTCCCAATCGCTATCGGTGTTGTCGATCTCGGCCTTGATCTGGTTGATTCGACCCTTGACATCGTCCTCGGACCCGCCGCCGTCGACGATGGTGGTGTTGTCCTTGGTGATGATGACCCGCTTGGCCTGGCCGAGCAGATCAAGGGTGACGTTCTCCAGCTTCAGGCCGACTTCCTCGCTGATGACCTGGCCACCGGTCAGGACAGCCATGTCCTGGAGCATCGCCTTGCGCCGGTCGCCGAAGCCGGGGGCCTTGACCGCAGCGGCGTTGAACGTGCCACGGATCTTGTTGACGACCAGGGTCGCCAGCGCTTCGCCTTCGATGTCTTCGGCGATGATCACCAGCGGCTTGCCGGTCTTCATCACGGCTTCCAGCGCCGGCAGCATCGACTGCACGGTGGAGATCTTCGAGCCGTAGAGCAGCACGTAGGCGTCGTCCAACACGGCTTCCTGACGGTCCGGGTCGGTGACGAAGTACGGCGACAGGTAGCCCTTGTCGAACTGCATGCCCTCGGTGAACTCGAGCTCGGTGCCGAACGTGTTCGACTCCTCGACCGTGACCACGCCGTCCTTGCCGACCTTGTCGATCGCGTCGGCGATGACGTCGCCGATCGACGAGTCGGCAGCCGAGATCGTGGCGACCGCGGCGATGTCCGACTTCTCTTCGACATCCTTGGCCTGCGACTTGATCGACTCGACCGCAGCAGCGACAGCCTTCTCGATGCCCTTCTTCAGGCCCATCGGGTTGGCCCCGGCGGCGAGGTTGCGCATCCCATGGTTGACCATCGCCTGGGCCAGTACCGTGGCGGTGGTGGTGCCGTCGCCGGCGACGTCGTTGGTCTTGGTGGCGACTTCCTTGACGAGCTGGGCGCCCATGTTCTCGAACGGATCGTCGAGCTCGACGTCCTTGGCGATCGAGACGCCGTCGTTGGTGATTGTCGGTGCACCGAACTTCTTGTCGAGGACGACGTTTCGCCCCCGTGGCCCGAGCGTGACCTTGACCGTGTCAGCCAGACGGTTGACACCGGCTTCCAGGGCGCGGCGGGCTTCCTGATCAAATTTGAGTTGCTTTGCCATCGTGGTCAGTGACTACTTTCCGACGATCGCCAGGACGTCGCGGCTGGTCAGGATGAGCAGGTCCTTGCCTTCCACGGTGACTTCGGTGCCGCCATACTTCGAGTACAGAACGGTGTCACCAACCTTGATGTCCAGCGCGGTGTGGGCGCCCTTGTCGTCGCTCCAGCGGCCGGGGCCGACGGCGAGCACTTCGCCCTGCTGGGGCTTCTCTTTGGCGGTATCGGGGATGACCAGGCCGGACGCGGTGGTCTGCTCGGCGTCGTTCGGCTTGACGACAATACGGTCATCGAGGGGCTTGAGATTCATGGGTGCAGGCCTCCGTTGGCTGTTGGCACTCGTGTAGGGATCGTTCGCTTCGGCGTTAGCAGTCAGCCTCTGCGAGTGCCAATCCTACGCAATGAATGGCCCGGTTAGCAACCGCGCCCCGAGAGTGCTAACACCAACGGGCGCGCATCCGTGCCCAGTAGGCGCTCACTCGGTCCCGGGTGGTCGTGGCTACATGTCACGCCAGCAGGTTGACGCTGAGCCTCTCGGCCAGAGCGACGACGAGGTGCAGCGGCAGGCCGATCACATTGCTCGGGCTGCCGTCGATCCGCTCGACGAACGCGCCCGCCGCGCCCTGCATCCCGTAGGCGCCGGCCTTGTCGAGCACCTCGTGGTGGTCGACGTACCACTCGATCGTCGCCGCCGACAGCGGGGTGAACGTGACCAGCGTGGTCTCGACTGCAGCGGCGACTCGACCGGCATGAGCGATGGCCACGCCGGTCAGCACCTGATGCGTCTGGCCAGCCAGGCTGGACAGAATGCGCACCGCGTCGGCCCGGTCGACCGGCTTACCGATGATCTCCCCGTTGAGCACCACGGTCGTGTCGGCGGCGATCACCACATCGTCGTCGCCTGACTCAATCGCTGCCGCCTTCTCGGAGGCAAGCCGCAACACGTACGTCTCAGCCGACTCATCGGCCAACGGTGTTTCTTCGATGTCCGGCGAAGCGAGGTCGAAGGCGACCCCCAACGACCCAAGCAGTTCCCGACGCCGAACCGACGACGACCCAAGAATCACCCGCATCCAAGCGACAGTACTGACACGGACCGCTCGAGACCGCCGTCGGTTTCGGTAGCTAGCGTCGTGAATGTCTGCCGTCACCGCCAGGATGGTCGGCCGTGAGCAGCATCACCGTGTCCGAGTTGGAATACGCACCGCCGGGGGCTGATTCGCTGTTCTTCGATGTCGGCTTCACGGTGTCGCCCGGCGAGCATGCCGCGATCGTCGGCGCCAACGGGGTTGGAAAGAGCACCATCCTGCGAATCCTCAGCGGCGAACTACTGCCTGATGATGGTGAATTCGCTCTGGGCGGCACCGTGCTGACGATGACCCAGGACGTCGGCATGTCGCGACCGACCGATGCGCTGCGCGACATGCTGGTCGAGGTCGCCCCGCGTGCGTTGCGCGACGCCGGCCGGGCGCTGCATGCCGCCGAGGCGGCGATGTACGCCGGCGAGGACGATGGCACCGCCTACGCCACCGCGCTGAACCATTGGGGTGACTGCGGCGGCTACGAGCTGGAGGCCAGCTGGGCGGCGGCCGCCAAACGCAGCGTGAAGTCCGACATCGACGACTTCGCCACTCGTCTGGTGGGGGAACTGAGCGGCGGCGAACGGAAGCGGTTGGTGCTCGACTTGCTGCTGACGTCAGGGAGCGACATCTTGCTGCTCGACGAGCCCGACAACTACTTGGACATTCCCACCCGCCTGTGGCTGGAGGACCAGATCAAGGCGTGCAAGAGCACGATCCTGATGGTCAGCCACGACCGCACCCTGCTGGAACGAGTGGCGACGAAGATCATCGTCGTCGAAGGCTCCGGCGCGTGGGTGCACGGCGGCAGCTATGTGACGTTCCCCGAAGCCCGCCAGCGCCGCCAAGAACTGCTCGGCGACGCGCTGAAGCGGTGGAACGATGAAGAGCGGCGCCTCTTCCAGCACATGAAGATCATGAAGCAGCGCGCTGCACAGAACTTCAAGAACGCCACCAAGGCCAACGCCGCCGAGACCCGCTGGGAGAAATTCGTTGCCGCTGGTCCGCCACCGCCGCCGGTTCCGAACCATCAGATCCGAGTCCGTCTGCGCGGTGCCGACTCGGCACGGCGGGTCGTGCAGATAACCGACGTGTCGATCGGCGACCTGTTCCTGCCGTTCAGCGACGAGGTCCATTTCGGTGAGCGGCTCGGATTGATCGGTCCGAACGGGACCGGCAAGACCCACCTGCTGAGCGCCCTGGACGGAACGCTGACCGCCGATCACGGAACGATCAGCTACGGGCCGCGCACCTCGGTGGGGATGTTCAACCAAGTGAACGACCGACCGGAGTTCCGCGGCGTGACGTGCATCGACATCGTCCGCCGGCGGATCTACGACGAGGAGCAGGCGATGAAGGCCTTGGCCCGCTACGGGCTCGGCGCTCAGTCACGCCAGGAACATCAGACGCTGAGCGGCGGGCAGAAGGCCCGGCTGGAAATCCTCTGCCTGGAGCTCGAGGGGCACAACGTGTTGCTGCTCGACGAGCCGACCGACAACTTGGACATCGAGTCCTCGGAGGCCCTGGAACAGGCCCTCGACGGATTCGTCGGCACCGTGATCGCCGTCAGCCACGACCGAACGTTCCTGGCAACGCTGGACCGGTTCGTGATGATCACCGACGACGGCGAGGTCTACTCGCTCCCCGACTACGACCTCGCCCTGGCCGCCCTGCAGCAACCCGACCAGCTCGCAAACCTGCGCCTGGCGAAACCGTTGACCTAGGACGCGGTTGCCGAATCGACCGGCTGAGTGCACGAACTGTGTCGATTGCGTTCAGGCGCCACGCAGGCTTGCCCAACAGCCTCTACATCGCAGGTCAGCGGGCTTCGGGTGTTGTCCTCCCAGCAACCTCGCCGGGTCAGCCGCCGCTGAGGGCCAGGACGTCGCCATCGTCGGGCAGCGTTGCGTCGTCGAGGTTGTCCAAATAGCCATCCGGGAGGGCGACGCGGATCGGGCCGTTGGAATGGCCGCGGTGGATCCGTTCGCCACCGGGGACCAACCCAACCGACGGGTCCAGCTGGGCGAGCAGGTCGTCCAACTCGGCCAGCGACGAGATCTGGGCCAGCGCGCCACGCATCTGCCCGCCTACGGGGTAGCCGCTCATGTACCACGAGGTGTGCTTGCGGAAGTCCCGGCACGCCTTGTTTTCGTCGCCGAAATAGTCGACCAGTAGACGGGCGTGATCGCCCATCACCTGGCGAACCTCACCCAGCAATGGCGCCGGGCGCGGCTGGTCGCCGCGCAGCACCTCGATCAACTGCCCGAACAGCCACGGTCGCCCCAGACAGCCGCGGCCGATGACCACGCCATCGCAACCCGTGGCGTCGATCATCCGCGCCGCGTCGGCAGCCTCCCAGATGTCGCCGTTGCCCAGTACGGGGATCTCCGGCACGGCGTCCTTCAGTTCAGCGATCGCTTCCCAGCGGGCCTCACCGGCGTAGTGCTGTTCGGCGGTGCGCGCATGCAGGGCGATCGCTGCGACGCCCTCGTCAACGGCGATCCGTCCGGTCTGCACATGGGTCAACAGATCGTCGAACAGGCCCATCCGGAACTTCGCGGTCACCGGGATTCCAAACGGTGTGGCCGCCTGCACCGCGGCACGCAGGATGGCGCGCAGCACCTTTGGCTTGGCAGGCACCGCTGCGCCACCGCCGCGACGGGTGACCTTGGCAGCCGGGCAGCCGAAGTTCAGATCGATGTGATCAACGCGGCCTTCGTCGCCGAGGCGATCGATCGCCGCGCCGACCATCTCGGGATTGCTGCCGTAGATCTGCAGGCTGCGCGGCGTTTCATCGGCGGCGAAGCTGACCATCCGTTCGGTCTTGGCGTTGCCATGGACCAGCGCGGTGGCCATCACCATCTCGTTGACGTAGACCAACCCGGGCCCGTAACGGCGACACATCGCCCGGAAAGGTGCGTTGGTAACCCCCGCCATCGGCGCCAAGACCACCGGCGCGACAGGTTGGATGGTCCCGATCCGCATCGGTGCAACGGTATCGGGAGGCGCGCACGGCCAACTCGTTCACGACCTTTCGTCACCATCGCGACGTCTCGCCAGCGTCGACAGCAACGCAGTGGCGACCTCGGCGGGCCGCTCCTCATGAGCGAACAACCCGGCGTCGGGTACAACGGTGAGACGGGCGTCGGGGAAGGTGGCGACCATCGCCCGGGCCTGGTCGACCGGGAAGAAGGCGTCGCGCTCACCCCACACCAGCTGGACCGGGACCTCGATCCGACGATGGAGATCAGTGAGCTGATCGACCAGTGCCGCGTCGAAGCTGCGCAGCAGCTTCACCGCAGCGGCGCGATGGGCGGCCGATTCGTGGATCGGGCGGAGGAAGAATTCGTCGAACTCACCATCGAGCCGGGAGCGATCGACGAAGGCGTCGCCGAGCAGCAACTTGTTGCGACGCAGGCGACGCTGGCCGACCGCCCAGCCGAGGATGCCCTCGATCCCCGGCAAGCGCCGGATCATCAGGAACGACCTAAATCGCCAGGTCAGGCCGGCCGGCTGTTCGGTGTCGATCAGCCCGAAGGCGTTCACCCGCGGATCGCCGGCCGCGGCGTGGCGAACGATCAACCCGCCGCTGTCGTGGCCGACCAGGGCGACGTCGTCGAGACCGAGCTCGTCGATCACCCGTCTGACGCTGACGATGTGGTGGTCCAGCGACAACGGCGACGAATCATCGAAGCGGCTGTCGCCGGTGCCGGCGAGGTCGAGCACGTGACAGGTGACGTGGTCGGCCAGGTGGGGTAACAGGTGTCGGAATGTGGCACCGCTGACTGGCCAGCCGTGGACGAAGAGGACATCGGGCCCCGCGCCAACACGGCGATAGGCCACCTCGGCGCCGCCGACATCGACGTATCGCTCTGGCGGACGGCGGAACAATTCGCTGGCCTCGCTGGGGGTGATCGACATGCTCTTCTCTCCAATTGTAGTGACCGCTACACATCGTAGAGGTGGTGATCGCTACGATCAATGACTTCCATGCGTGACCGCCACAGCGCCGACGAGATCCTGACCGCCGCGATCGAGGTCGCGTTCGACGACGGGCTCGGGCAATTGACGTTCGGGCGGGTGGGCAAACGGCTCGGTATCGCCGACCGCACTGTCGTGTACTACTTCCCCACCAAGGACGAGTTGGTCGCCGCCGTGCTCGCCACCGTCGGCGAACGGCTGATGATCATGTTGGCACCGGTGTTCACCCAGCCCGCCACGGACCATCGCGAATTGGCCGCCCGGGCATGGGCTGCCCTCCGTGACCCGGCGACGGCGCCGATCTTTGCGCTCTACTTGGAGGCGTCGAGCCTCGCCGCGATCGGTCGCCAGCCGTACCGCACGCTCGCACCCGCGCTGACCGACGGCTGGATCTCGTGGGCCGCCGAGCTTCTCCCGGGCCGAAGAACGCAGCGCCGCGCCGAAGCCGCAGCAGCCGTGGCGATCCTCGACGGCCTGCTGATGTTGCGCGCCATCGCCGGCGAGGACACCGCTGCGGCCGCCGCCCGCCGACTCGGCCTCTGAGACCGTCAAGCCGTGCCGGCCGCGCCGCGTCGTGCTCGCAGGGCTCGGGCGAAACGTCGGGCCTGGGGCGACCAGCGATCGAGTTCGGTCAGTCGAAACGCATCGCCAGGTTCGGAGTCGCTCCGACATCGAGCGACGTCGGGCCGTCCGTGGCCAAACCATGCCAGCCGGTAGCGGCGATCATCGCTGCGTTGTCGGTGCACAGCGCCATCTATGGCAGGAAGGCGTGCAGGCCGTCCTCGGTCGCCACCCGCTTGATTTCGGTGCGCAGCAACGAATTGGCCGCCACTCCCCCGGCAAGCACCAAGCCGTGGGCGCCGACGGCCGCTGCGGCGCGGCGCGCTTTGGTGACCAACACGTCGACCACCGCTGCTTGGAACGAGGCAGCGACGTCGGCGACATCGACATCGGGGTGGGCACGAACATGGTTGACCACCGCGGTCTTCAGTCCACTGAAGCTGAAGTCGGGGCCGTCGTGGGTGCCCTCGCGGGTCAGCATCGCCCGCGGGAAGTTGATCGCTGTCGGGTCGCCGGTTGCTGCCAGGCGGTCGATCACCGGGCCGCCGGGATAGCCGAGGCCCATGAACCGGGCGACCTTATCGAAGGCTTCCCCCGCGGCATCGTCGATCGTCCGTCCCAGCATCCGGTAGTGACCCCGTTCGGTCATCTCGATCAGCATCGTGTGCCCGCCCGACACCAGCACGACCACCAGTGGAAAGCGCAGCGAATCGTCTTCCAAGAAGGCTGCGTGGAGGTGTGCTTCGTGGTGGTGGACGCCGACGAACGGCACCTCCCATGACTGAGCCAGCGACTTGGCGACCGATACGCCAACCAGCAGTGCGCCGATCAGTCCGGGCCCGATCGTCGCGGCAACGGCATCGATCCGCGACGCCTCGATCCCCGCTTCCCTGATCGCCTGGTCGATGACCGGGATGATCAGGTCCAGGTGGGCGCGGCTGGCGATCTCTGGCACCACGCCACCGAACCGGGCGTGCAGATCGATCTGGCTGGAGACCACGTTGGACAATACGTCCGTGCCGCCCAACACGACCGCCGCCGACGTCTCGTCGCAACTGGTCTCGATGCCCAGCACCACCGTGCGCTCGTCGACGCGAAACAGCTGACGCGCGTCCCCAGGTGTTACGCGGGTCATCGGGCGGCCTCGGGAGACAGGGTGCGTAGGTGTGCCACGAAGTCGGGATCCTGGATGTCGTTGGCCCACATCACGATGGCGTCTTCGACGTTCTCGTAATAGCGCTGACGGACGCCGACGCCAATGAATCCAAATTGCTCGTACAGCGCCTGCGCGGCGCGGTTGCTGGCGCGGACCTCCAGGGTCATCGCCGCCGAGCCGTGGTCGATCGCCGCCCACGCCAGTTCGGCCAGCAGCCGACGCCCGACACCCATCCGTTGCATCGACGGGGCCACGGCGATGTTGGTGACGTGCGCGTCATCGACGGCGTACATCAACCCGGCGTAGCCGATCAGCGCCGTACCACGACGGGCGGTCACGTAGTGACGCTCCCCTGCCCGGGCTTGGACCAGTTCGGAGCGGAACACACCCTCGGTCCACGGGCGTGGATACGACACCTGCTCGATCGGCATCACCTCGGCAAGGTCGCGGCGACGCATCGGAGCGATCGTCAACACATCGGTGCCGCGGGTCAGCAGGCGCGACAGAATGCTCATCTGGCACCCTGGCGAACCTGCCAGTTGATCTGCGCGTCGGGTTCGCGCAGGTACATCGGTTGGATCAGCGCAGCGTCGGTCCACTGGCCGCGCAGCGCTGCGCCACGCGCTAGGTACACCAGCGCGGCCGCGGATGGGAAATTCAGAAACTCGTCGGCATAGTCGCAGCGAATCACGTCGGTCAGCTGATCCCGGTAGCGCAGCGCCCCATCGCCAACCAAAATGTGGTGTTCGCCGCTGAGTTGCAGTTCGGCGACCAGCTCATCCAGCGATCCGACCACGGGTTCGCCAAGGCGCTGCACGCCACCGGGGACTGGGGCGTAGAAGGCGTAGAAGACCTGGCCCTTGCGCGCATCGATCACCGCAGCGACCCGCCCTGCGCTGAAACGCAGCGGAAAGGCGACGAGGTCCAGCGAGCTGACCGCGATCATCGGCAGCTCAAGGGCGTAGGCGAACGCCTTCGCCGCGGCGATGCCGACTCGCATCCCGGTAAATAGCCCGGGACCGATATCGATGGCCACAGCGCCGATCTCACCGATTGTGATCCCGGCGTGCTGACACGCTTGCTCGACGGCGGGGTTAAGCGATTCGGCATGACGCCGACCGCCGCCGATCTCGATCGAAGCCAGCAGTCCATCGGGCCCGCCCAAGGCAACCCCAGCGCGCTGCGTGGCCGTCTCGATGCCGAGGATGATCATCGAGAGGCCACCGCCTCGATCAGCCGGTCCCAGCGGGTGGTCCACTGACGGCCGCTCGCCGTGATCGTCACCAGCCGCGAGGTCGGATCGTCGTCGGCATCGGTCATCAGGCTGATCAACAGGTGATCGCCCAGCGCGTTGCCGATCACGTCGCCCCACTCCACCAGAACGACGCCGTCGTCGAGCAGTTCGTCGAGTCCCAAATCGGCCAGCTCGTGGTGTCGTTCCAGCCGATACACGTCGGCGTGATGCAGCGCCACCCGACCGGGGGCATAGGAATGAACGAGAGCGAACGTCGGTGAAGTGATTGGCTCGACAATGCCCAGACCGCGACCGAAACCCTGAGCGAACGCTGTCTTACCGGCGCCCATCTCGCCGGCCAGCATGATCAGGTCGCCACGTTTGGCCAGGGTGGCGATCGCTGCGGCGAGCGATTGGGTATCGGCCAGCGACCGTGAGCGAACCTGCAACATGGGCAGCTACATGCTACGGCGGGCGATCCGCACCGAGATTGCGCAGACGATCTCGTAGCCGATCGTGCCCAGTTTGTCGCCCCACTCGTTGGCGGTGATCGTCTGGTCACCCTGAGTGCCGATCAGGATGACCTCATCGCCGACCGCCACCGAGTCGTCGCCGCAGTCGACCATCAACTGATCCATCGTCACCACGCCGACGATCGGCCGACGAACGCCGCCGATCAATACCTCGCCACCACACTGGAACAGTCGTCGAGGCACGCCATCGGCATACCCGATCGGCACCGTGGCCACGGTCGCCGGACGAAGGAAGTGATGGCGCTGCCCGTAGGAGACCCCATCACCCGCCTCCAATCGTTTGACCATCGAGACCCGGGCATGCAACGACAAGGCCGGACGTAGGGCGGCGCTCGCCGCAGCCAGCTCGGTGCTCGGGGCGATGCCATAGATCGCGATCCCCGCACGCACCATCGTGAAGCGCGCCGCCGGGTGAGCGATCAACCCGGCCGAGTTGGCGGCGTGAACCATCGGTGGACGATGACCGGCCGCGTCGAGCAGGTCGAGGGCCGCGTCGAAAGCGGCGAGCTGCTGGTTGGTGAATGGGTCGTCGGGCTCGTCCGCTTTGGCCAGGTGGGTGAACACCCCGGCCAGTCGCGTTGCCGGGGAACGCTGGATGGCATCGGCGATGGCGACCGCCTCGATCGCTGGCGCGCCGACACGGTGCATCCCGGTGTCGACCTTCAAATGGACCGGGTGATCCCGACCACCCGCCGCAGCGATCGCCCGGACAGCATCGAGCGAATACACCGTGAGCTGCAGATCGTTGGCGATCGCCGCTGGCACTTCCTCGTTGGGTTGCTGGCTGAGCACGATGATCGGCGCGGTAATCCCGCCGTCGCGTAGCTCCACGCCCTCCTGGACCAACGCGACGCCGAGGCCAACGGCACCACCTTCGAGCGCGGCGCGGGCAGCCACGACCGCCCCATGGCCGTACCCGTTGGCCTTGACCACGGCCCAGACCTCGGACTCTCCCGCCAGCGTGCGCAGATGGGCGACGTTGTCGCGTATCGCGCTGGGATCGATCTGCACCCATGCCCACCGCATCAGCGGCCGCCCCGGTTCGGCTCCGGGGGCGACGAATCCGCCACCGACTGCCCGGCTGCGGTTGCAGATCTCCCAAGCAGGTCGGACAGCACCACGGGGATCGCCGCGGCAACGTCGGAGGCGACGGCGCCGTACGGCGGGCAGTAGCGGCCAGCGATCCCGTGAATCCAGGCACCCACGGCTGCCGCCTGCAGGGCTGGTACCCGGCGGGCAAGCAGCGAGCCAATGATCCCGGTCAGTACGTCACCGGTGCCCGCCGTGGCTAAGCGGGAGTCGCCGGTAGTGGTCACCAGCACGTCGCCGGTCGGACTGGCGACGACCGTCGCCGCGCCTTTCAGGAGCACGACGCTGCCGGTGTCGGCAGCCAAGCGGCGGGCGGCGACGACTCGATCGGCTCCAACCTGGCGGCCTGCCAGCAGCACGTATTCCCCGTCGTGGGGGGTCAACACGGTCGGCGCGCTGCGCCGACGCAGCGTGGTCGCTGCGCTATCAGCGTTCCAGCCAAGGGCAAACAGACCATCACCATCGATCACCATCGGCAGGTCAGCCTGGCCGACAAAGCGACGGATCTGCTCGCCAATCAGGTCGTCCCGGCCCATTCCCGGGCCCAGGGCAACCGCCCCAAACCGTCGCAATGAGCCAGCGGCCTCGTCAGCCCAATCGTCGGGCGGGAGGTAGACCTGGACGACTTCGGTCGGCATCACCGGCGACACCAACCCGGGGATTGACAAGTGAACAATTCCACAGCCAGCGCGCATCGCGGCCAACGAGGCCAACGCCGCAGCGCCCGTCATCGGCGGACTCCCAGCGATGATGCGCAGCGCGCTGGACCACTTGTGGCTGTCGTACGAACGACGCGGCCACCAACCCGCTACGTCGTCGGCGGTCACCAGGTGGGCACGGACGTGGTCGGCACGTAGTCCGATGTCGGCCACGACGACCTCGCCGGCCAACTGTGCTCCCGGCCCGATCAGCAGACCTGGTTTGTAAGCGGCGAAGGTCACCGTGCGTGTTGCGGCCAGTACGTCACCGGCCACCGCGCCAGTCAACGCGTCGACGCCGCTGGGGATATCGACCGCCAGCACCGGTGTCTCGCCAACATCGGGAGGACTCCACGTGCCACGGAATCCGGTGCCATAGGCGGCGTCGATCACCAGATCGTGAACGGGGAGACGCCACGGCGGATCGAGGGGATCCAGCATCGTCACCGCCACACCCCGGCGACGCAGCAGGTCGGCGGCCACCCGGCCATCCGCCCCGTTGTTGCCTTTGCCGGCGATCACCGCGACACGCTTGCCGTACGTCGTGCCGAGCATCGCCACTGCCTGGCGAGCGACGGCACGCCCGGCACGGCCGATCAACACGTCGGTCGGCTCCGCAGCGGCCGCGTCGATCGCCCGCATCTCGTCGGGCGTCACGATCGGAACCACCCCGCAACAATACGTTCCGGACATTCGGGGCCGGGCACCGATTCCTAGCGGGCGACGACGAAGGCGATCGCAACCAGGTCCGTGTGGGTCAGGCTCAGGCTCCATCCGCTGACCCCGGCGTCGGCGGCCAGTTCTGCGGCGCGACCGGTGACGGCCAGCGACGGCACGGCGCCGTAGCCACCGCGCACCCAGACGTCGTGAAACCCAAACGCGCCCAGCCCAACGCCGAGCGCCTTCATCGTCGCCTCGCGGGCCGCGAAGCGCACCGCCAGCGACGCGGTTGGGTCCGCCAGTGCTGCTGCGCCGTGGAGTTCTTCGTCGACGAACAACCGCTGACGGACGGTGGGCGTGCGCGCCAGCGTGACGCGGAACCGTTCGATGTCGACGGCGTCGACCCCGACACCCGGAATGTCGTTGGACAGCACGCGGGGTTCAGCTACGCCAGTAGTTGGCCACGTCGCTGATCGGGCTGATCAGCAGATCGGCGATCGGCACCTCGACCAATGCCTCGTCGCGGAAAGCCCCTTCGGTCTCCGACACCCAGTCGACCAAGCGGTCGTATCGGCGGTCGTAGCCCTGCAAGACGCCACGGATCGCGGCGACGGAGAGATCATCGGCGAATCGAACATGCAGCAAGGTGATGCCGACGCACACGCCAGCTTTGACCTCCGGCACGAAGATCACCGTGCGACCGTCTTTGCGGCCGCGGGCCACCAGCACTTCTTTCTCGGTGGCCACACGGCGCTTGGTACCGACGAGATGCGAGTTCGAATCGACCCGGCTGGGGACATCGCGCGACAGCCCACCACGCTCGACGATCGAAATCCGGGCATCGTCGTTTGGGCCGCTGTCAAAGCCGTCGATGCGGTAGCGGGTGAAACCGACGACGTCGGCGATCGCCGGGTCGAGATCGGCGAGCACCTTCAGCGTGCGGTAGCTCAACGCATCGCGGCCGGCGCCAGCCTTCAGAACTTCCTGGACCAGCGCCCGGTCGAGCACGCCTTCGTCGCTGCGACTGATGCCCACGGTGACCGTCTTGGCCTGGTGCTTGATCGCGTCGATCGGGCGGGTCAGCTCCTCGATCGCCCGAGTCAGCGCCGCAGTCAGATCGTCGATCAGCGCACCCGGCGAGGCGACCTTGCCGGTATCGGCCTGGAACGAATCGAGCGGGTCGTCGCTGAGCACGTCGCGCAACAGCGTGACCAGACGAATTGCCGTCGACGCTTCGAGCTGCCCGTTGTAGATCTCGTCTCGCAGCCCGGCAAAGAACCGGTCGACGATCGGGCCCAGTCGGTCGCGCACGATGTCCAACACTTGGTCACCGGAATCGCTGTCATGCACGGCAAGCTCGATCAGCTCGCGCGCTTCGCGCAGCGGCCTGGCCGAGGCGTCGATCGCCAACGCGGCTTCGTAGCCAAACAAATGCCCGACCATTGCCGACAGGATGAACGCCAGCACGGGGTCGACGGCGGGCACGCTGAGCACCGCCGAGGCGTGAGCGAAGCGCTGGTCACCTTCGGTGGCAATGATGATCGGCGTCGCCTTGTGCGCCTTATAGATCGCCACTTCCTTGGCCACGTCGTCGGCCGTACCGCCCATCAGGCCGGCGGCACAGATCAGGATCAACGGCTCCGACGAGAGGTCGATGTGCTTCTTGTCCTCGGTCACGTCGCAGGCGATCGACTTGTAGCACAGCTCGCTCAGCTTGATCCGCACCTCTTGGGCGGCGACAACGTTCGGGCCGCTGCCCACGATCGCCCAATAGCGCTTCGGCGGGGCGAAGCGGTGGGCGGCCTCGGCGATCGCCGGGCGGCGGGCCAGCACGTGGCGCATCGCCTGCGGCAATGCCCGCAGCGATTCGAGCAGGGCGTGGCGGCGCTGATCCGTGCCGACACCCGTGGCTTCGGTGATCGCGCACGACAACAGCACGCCGGCAGCAACCTGGGCGTAGAACGCTTTGGTGGATGCGACACTCATCTCCACGTCTCGCCCATCGCTGGTGTACATCACGCCGTCGGCCTTGTCGGTCAGGTCACTGTTGCGTCGGTTGACGATGGCGATCACCGATGCGCCGCGGGCGCGAGCCAGATCGACGGTGCGATTGGTGTCGGTCGTGGTGCCGCTTTGGCTGACGGCGACGATCAACGTGTCACTCATGTCCAGACGCAAGCCGAACCCGCTCAGCTCGGTGGCGGTGATCGGGGCGACATCGAAGGTGCCGTCGGCCAGCGAATCGATCACTGCGGCCATGCTTCGTCCGGCGACCGCGGCGGTGCCCTGTCCGATGACGCGAATACGTTTGATCGTCCCATCCGCCAATCGCTGGCGGACGCTTTCGGGTAGGGCCACTCGGCCCACCGCGGCGCGCAACAGGCCATCGCGTTCGGCGATCTTGCCGCGCACCGTCTTGTGGAAGCTGACCGGTGCCTCGCTGATCTCTTTCAGCAAGAAGTGCGGGTAATCGCCACGGTCGATGTCGCGCGTGGTGACCTGGGCGGTGGCGATATCGGTGTCGGTGATCGGAATCGCCTCGCCGTCGTAGGCAAAGCGCTGGATCGCCCCGGCCTCGCCGGCCGCATCGCTGTTTAACACGAACACCTGGCCGCGGCTGCCGGTGGTCGACGGGGTTTCGCCGTCGACACGGATGTACCGATCGGTCTCCTCGACCACGCCGTAGGGCTCGCTGGCCACCAGGTACAGGTCGTCGGCCAGGCCGACGTACAACGCCTGGCCGCTGCCGCGCAGGGCGAGCATGATCGTGCCCGGATCGGTGGCCACGGCGGCGGCGATGGCCACGCTGCCATCGAACTCGGCCACCGTGCGACGGAACGCCTCGGCTAGCTCGTTGGCTCCACCAGCGGCATGGCGAGCGATCAGCGCGGGAATCACCTTGGCATCGGTGGTGATCGGCCCAGCGATGCGCAGGTCGTGGTTGACCTTCAGATCGGCATGGTTGTCGACGTCGCCGTTCAGCACGGCAACGGCGTAGGGGGCGCTTGCTTGCTCGGCCCCGCTGCGCTCGGACTCTTCGCTGTTCACCGGGTGACAGTTGGGCTCGCTGATGATCCCGACGCTGGCCCACCGGGTGTGGCCAACCACGCTGACCCGTGAGGCGGCGCCGCTGACGGCCAGACGCAGCAGATCGTCAGCCAAGATCGCGCCGCGCAGGGCGCGCACGTTGTCGCCGAGTTCGCCGATTTCGGCGGCGGCCTTATAGACGAAGCTCAGCACATCGCCGCTGCGCCGCACGGCGCCGTTCTGGAACAGCGGATCATTGGCCCGCGCGGTCAATTGGGCGACGAGCGACGGTTCATCCAGGTCGATCCCGTGATTCCACACGAAGACATGCACACCGGCCGAATCACGACCGCGAACCTCCATCCGGTCAATCGCCGCCAACGCTTGCTGGATGCTCAGGAAGGCCAGCAGCGCGGAATCGCTGGCGTCGACGCCGGCCAGTTCGGCGACAGATTCAGCCATCGGCAGGCGATCACGCAGCACGGCCCAGACCGCATCGCGCGACGTCAGCAATTCGGCGTTGGCAGCCTCCAGTTCGGCCGGGTCCATCGCTGTGGCCAGTTCCAGCTCGCTATCGCGGGCTGCGTTGCGTGCGTCCAACTGCTGCAGACGGCTGGTCATCTCGGCGATCAGCTCCCGCCGTCCGGCAAGGGCCTGCACGCCGGGAAGCCCCTTGAGCAGTGTGTTTGCCTGATCGACCAGTTTGGCCGATTCGGCGAGCGAGCCTGCGGCGAGGGCCCGGTCGAGGAGCGCCAAGAGTTCGCCAGGCTGCGGTGCCCTCCGACTGGTCGGTCGACTGGCTATCGCAACGATCCCGCACATAGTCGAACCAGGCTACCCGCCGCGCTCAAGCCCCTGTCGGCGGCCGCGAACGCTCGGTGCCGGGTACGTAGCGTTGGCGATCGGTCACGTGCGGGGTCGCGGGAAGGGGTTACGAATCTGTATACCGCGCAGTGATGCTCCATCGTTGAGGTCCTCGGTCAGCAGCACCTCACAGCGACTCTCGACTGCCGCCTCGACCATCATCGCGTCCCAGACCGACAGCTGGTGTTGTCGAGCGGTCTCGAGTCCCGCATTGACGAGGCGTCGATCTGTCGCCACCACCTCCAGCTCGCAGAGGTGCTCGACGGCCTGCTGGGCCTGCTCGACGGTCAGCGGAACGGCCAGCTTTCGGGTCACCACCACGAAGAACTCGAGGAGGACCTGGGTACTGACAACAAGCGAGAGGGAGTCGTCGGCGAAGACCTGACGCGCCGCGTCCTGGCGTTCGGCGTCTGCGTCGTCAAAGAGGTAGACCGCCACGTTGGTGTCGATGAAGCAGCGGGTCACCGCTCGTGCAGTTCGTCGCGAGTCCAGCCGCGACCGTTGGCACCGCTGCTGGCGGTGGTCGTCGCCGCCAAATCGAGGAGCGCTTGGCGGGCGCGTGTCTGCTGCGGCTCGACAACAGACTCCAGATATTCCCGGATCAGGGCGTTGACCGACGTGCCGCGTTCAACGGCCAAAAGTCTGGCGCGACGGAGCAGAGCGTCGCTGATCGAGAGCGTTACGTTCGCCACAGGATCAGTGTAACACGGGATCCGTGTCGGGCTCGGAGGTCAGCCGAAGCGGCGGCGGACCACGTCGGCCAGCTCGTTGGCCACCCGCTCGGCGATGGCCGCGGCGTCGGCTTCGACCATCACCCGGATCAGTGGTTCCGTCCCGCTGGCGCGGATCAGCACGCGGCCCTCGTCGCCCAACTCCGCCTCGGCCGCGGCGATCTCGTCGGCCAGCTCGTCAGCGACATTGGGGTGGCGGTCGGCGACGCGCACGTTGATCAGCACCTGCGGATAGGTGGTCATCACCTCGGCAGCCACCTCGGCCAGCGGACGATGATGATCGGCAACAAACTGGGCGAGACGCAGACCGGCGAGCAGCCCGTCGCCGGTGGTGGCCAGCTTGCGGAAGATGATGTGCCCGCTTTGCTCACCCCCAACGGCCAGACCGCGTTCCTCGAGTGCCTCGAGCACGTAGCGGTCGCCCACCGCCGTGGTGACGACCTCGATACCAGCGGCGGCCATCGCCCGATGGAACCCGAGATTGCTCATCACCGTGACCACCACCGCGTCGCCGTCGAGCAACCCATGGTCTTTCAGCTGCAAGGCGCTCAGGGCGATCAGTCGGTCGCCATCGACCCGGTTCCCACGGTGATCGATGGCGATCACCCGGTCGCCGTCACCGTCGAACGCCAACCCCAGATCGGCACCGCGATCAATCACCGCCGCGGCCAGCTCAGCGGTGTCGGTGGCACCGCAACGATCGTTGATGTTCCGCCCGCTCGGGGCGGCATTGATCACCTGGACCTCGGCACCGAGCCGCGCCGCGGCGATGGGGGCAACCTCGCTCATCGCCCCGTTGGCGCAGTCGAGCACGACCATCAGACCGGCGAGGCAACCGGCGGGGAACTGGCCGATCACCCAGTCCACATAGTCGGCAGCGACATCGATCGCGACCGCTGGGGTGTCGTCGTGCTCAGCCGGCACGCCACCGTCGAGCAGCCGTTCCATCTCGGCTTCGATACGCGCCTCGGCGTCATCACGCAGCTTCAATCCGCCGGCGGCGAACAGCTTGACGCCGTTATCGGTGTACGGGTTATGCGAGGCGGTGATCATCGCCGTCGGGATCGACCGTTCCGCACCCAGCACGGCCATCGCCGGTGTTGGCACGACACCCGTCAACTCGACGGTTGCGCCGCCGGCCCGCAGACCGCGGGCCAACGCATCGGCAAGTACCTCACCCGATTCGCGCGGATCCCGCCCAACCGCCCACGTTCCGCCACCCAGGACGTGGGCCGCAGCGCGGCCAAGGAAGGCGACGTAGTCGGGGGTCAGTTCGGTCAGCGCGACGCCGCGGACGCCGTCGGTACCGAACTTCAGTGTCACGGCAGCAATCGCCGAGCGGCGATCAGCGCTTGGTGTACTGCGGAGCCTTACGCGCCTTCTTCAGGCCGTACTTCTTCGATTCCTTCTTACGCGCGTCACGCGTCAGCAGGCCGGCCTTCTTCAGCGCCGGGCGCGATTCGGGGTCCAGCTCGACCAACGAACGGGCGACGGCCATGCGCAGCGCGCCAGCCTGACCGCTGATCCCGCCGCCGTGCATCGTGGCGGTGATGTCGTAGGCCTCTTCGGCCTCGACGACGCGCAGCGCCTCGGTGACGACCATCCGCTGCATTGCGGTGGTGAAGTACTGGTCGAACGGCTTGCCGTTGATCGTGTGTGTGCCGTTGCCGGTGCGCAGCGCGGCGCGGGCGACGGCTTCCTTGCGGCGACCGGTGGTCTGGGTAAGCGGCTTGGTGGCCATGCGTGACATCTTCTTTCTGGTCAGCGGGCCTTGGCCGCTTGAATCTCGAGAACGGTGGGCATCTGCGCAGCGTGCGGGTGTTCGGGGCCGGCGTAGACCTTCAGCTTCTTGATCTGCTGACGGCCGAGCGGCCCTTTCGGCAGCATCCCGGCGACGCTGCGACGGATCGCGTCGGCCGGCTTGCGGTCGAGCAGTTCGGAGTAGCGCTCAGTCTTCAGCCCGCCCGGGTACCCGGAGTGGGTGTAGACCTTCTTCTGCTCAGCCTTGTTCTGGCTGAGCACAATCTTGTCGGCGTTGATGATCACCACGTGATCGCCGGTATCGATGTGCGGAGCGAAGATCGGCTTGTGCTTGCCGCGCAGAACACGGGCGACTTCCGTGCACAGACGACCGAGAATCATGCCTTCGGCGTCAACCACGTGCCAGGCACGAGTGATCTCGCTTGCTTTCGGAGAGTACGTACGCATCATCGACCTTTTTCGAACTTTTGATAGCCCAGCTCGCGCCAGGGAACCGTGCAATGATACGGGCATCGCGGCCCAGTCACAATCGCGCGGCGCGCTGCCACATCCCTTGGGCGCGATTCCTGCGCGCCTGGCGTCATTCACGCGCCCATGCTGGGTGCCGGGAGTTCGTCGGGCGGGTAGCTCACTTCCCATAGGCAGAGTCCATGCGGCGGGGCCACCTGTCCGGCGCGGGCACGGTCCTTGCTGAGCAGGATCGGGCGGATGTCGCCGGGGGTGAGCTTGCCGGCCCCGACGTCGACCAGGGTGCCGACAATCGAACGGACCATCTGGTGGCAGAAGGCGTTGGCGCGGATCTCGAAGCGCAGCAGCCCGGGGCGTTCGTCGTCGTCGACGGCCGACCAGCGGGTGCTGATCACCCGACGGGTCATCGACGGTTGCGGCTGATCGGCGGCCACCTTCGGCCGGCGGCAGAAGGCGGAGAAGTCGTGTTCGCCGATCAATGCGTCGGCTGCCGCCTGCATCGCCCACAGCCGCAACGGCTTAGCGACGTGCCAGGCACGATGCGCGGTGAACGGGTTCGGCGCCGGGGCGTTCAGCACGTGGTAGCGGTAATGACGCCACTCGGCGCTGAACCGAGCGCTGAAGTCGGCGGCGGTCCACGCCGCGTCGCGCACCACGATCGACGGGCCGCACATCTTCGTCACCCGGACGCGCAGATCATTCAGATCGATGGGCGCGGGGAGATCGCCAGACACGACTTGACCCCAACCATGCACGCCAGCGTCGGTCCGCCCCGCACCGGTCAGTTCGACCGGCATGCGGCACACGGTCTCGATCGCGGCGCGCAGGTCACCCATCACCGTGCGAACACCGTCGTTCTCGGCGAACCCGTGGAACGGCTCGCCGTCGTAGGCCACGGTCAGACGGACCCGGCGAAGCTCGCCCGGTCCCCCCGGCTGCGTGTCGGCCTGCGTGCCAGCGGCGTCGAACAACGTCACCTCCAAAGCCTACGAGGAACACGGCTCCCCCTCCGCGGCTTGGCAGCGCAGCCCAGCGCGGCCAGCGCAGGGCATGGTTTGTGGGCGCGCCCAAACCAACTGTCGATTTGTGTGCGCGCACAAACCCGTACCAGTGAGGCTGGACTTGGCTGGTCGGCTGGACTCAGCAGGTCGGTGACTGGGTGCCGGGCTCGGTGGGCTTACTCGTAGAAGTCGTCGCTGCTGCCACTGCCGACACCGTCGGCCTTGAAGTGGAACATGCAGATCTGGACACCTGTCGATGAGACCGACTGTTCAACCAGGTCCCACGTCGACGCTTGGCCGTTGTCGGTGAAGATCCGCTTGCCGCCACCCAGGATCACCGGCTCGATCATCAACCGCAGCACGTCGACCAGGCCAGCTGCCACCAACTGCGCCGCCAGGTTGGAGCTGCCCATCACCTGTAGGTCGCCACCGTCTCGTTGCTTCAGTTCGGCGATCGCCCCCAAAGCATCGTCCGCCGGCAACAGGGTCGTGTTCCAGCCCACTTCGTCAGCGGTCAACGTGCGCGACGCCAGGTATTTGGGGATCTCGTTCATCTGATCGGCGAACTCATCGCCGGCCCGCCCGACCCAGGCGTCGGCCATCACTTTCCAGGTCCGCCGGCCGAACAGCAGCGCCTCGGTGGTGGCCATCCCGGCGTCGATCGCTGGGCCCATCGACGCCGGGTCGAACAGCGGCACGGACCAACCACCGTGGCGGAACCCACCGTCGGTGTCCTCCTGCGGACCACCGGGTGCCTGGACGACACCATCGAGACTGATGAACTCGCTCACGACAAGACGCATGGTTCCCTTTCTAGCCGTCGGCCAAGAATCACGGCTTGAAGTCGGTGAAGACCGGATCGCGGCCTTCCTTGCGGGCCCGCGTCGCTTCTTCGAAGTTCTCGGTCAGGATGCGCATGTACAGCTGGCCGATGCCCTCGGCGTGCATGTGCCCCTCCAGCGAGGACGCCTCCATGCTGTGCCACAGCGTGCGCTTGGTGATCTCGATCCCCGGCTGGGAGAACCCGGCGATGCGCTGACCGATCGTGATCGCCGCGCTGACCACGTCGTCGGCGATCTGGGTGATCAGTCCAAGGCGCAGCGCTTCTTCGGCGTCCACATCGCGGCCGGTCAACATCATCTCGGCGGCGCGGCCCTGGCCGATCAAGCGCGGCAGCAGGAAGCTGAGCCCCAGCTCGCTGGCGGTCAGTCCGTTGTTGATCCCGGCGGCGCGGAAATAGGCATCCGGTGCGGCAACGCGGATGTCGCACGCCGCGGCCAGGCACAGCCCGCCGCCGATCGCCGCACCGTTGATCGCGGCGATCACCGGCTGATGCATCCGTCGCATCGTCAGGATCACTTCGTCCAAGATCTCCATCGTGCGCAAACCGATCGTCGGCTTGGTGACGCCGTCGATCCGTGGCGGAATCCCGGCGAATTCCTGGTCGGCACCGGAACAGAATCCCCGGCCAGCGCCGGTGATGATCACGGCGCGCAGCGAGTTGTCGTAACCCAACTCGACCAGCTGTTCACGGAACGGAACCATCACATCGAAGGCCATCGCGTTCATCCGCTCCGGCCGGTTCAAGGTGACGACCGCGATGTTCTCGACGGGACGTACGACTTCCACAAAGGCCATGGCGGCGAACCTAGTGGGAGGCACCTGTCGATCCGGGACCGCGACCGCCGACCGCCAACAAACTGGGCGACACAACCGGCGCTGTTTTGGCAGGCTCTTGGCCGTGGGCCGTCAACTACCGATCGAAGTCCGTACTCCGCGTCTGGTTTTGCGCGAATGGGCGGAGGACGACGCCCGAACGCTGGTCGAGTTGGTCACCGCGAATGTCGAGCATCTCCGCCCGTGGATGGCGTGGATCGCTGACGAGCCGCGCTCGGTCGACGACCGTCGCGCCGATATCCGTGCGTGGCGGGAGAAGCGCAACGCGGGTGAGGAGGTCGCTCTGGGCGTGTTCCTCCACGACAGCACCGTGATCGGTGGTGCGGGGTTACACGATCGCGGCAGACCGGCAACATTGGAGATCGGCTACTGGCTGAGCGCCGCGCATACCGGTCAGGGCTACGCCACCGAGTTGAGCGACGCGCTGACAACCGCCGGTCTGGCGGTGGATGGCGTCGAGGCGATCGAGATCACCCACGACACGGCCAATCTGGCCAGCGCCGCGGTGCCACGTCGGATCGCCTACCGCAACGTGGGCGATGGTCGGTGGCGGATGCCCGCGGCAGCCTGGCCGACCGCCCAGCACCGCACGCCGGAGCCGTCTGCGTGGCTCGACGAAGTGCTTCGCTCGCCCAGCGACAACGGCACACTGACGATGCTCGTCCGCCGCCCGAACACCGGCGAGCGCGAAGTGCTCACCGAAGGACTGCTCGATGTACGCCTTGGCCTGGTCGGCGACAACTGGTCGAGCCGTGGCTCGAAATCGACCGTCGACGGTCGCTCCGATCCTGCTGCCCAGCTGAACGTGATGAACAGCCGCGCCGCCCGTCTGGTCGGCGGCAGCGAGCATCGGATGCCACTCGTCGGCGATCAACTGCTGATCGACCTGGACATCTCGACAGACAATCTCCCGGTTGGCGCCCTCCTGCAGATTGGGGACCACGCGGTCATCGAGGTCACCGCTAAGCCGCACACCGGATGCGCCAAGTTCACCCAGCGCTTCGGGCTCGCCGCCAAGCGCTGGACCAACGCGCCGGAGACCAACGATCAACGCCTGCGCGGCCTGTGTGCCACAGTCATCGAACCCGGCACTATTCGCCCGGGCGACCGCATCCACAAGTGGTGAGCACCGCCATACAATGAGAGTGCAGGTTCATACAGCGGAGGATGACGTGTCGACGAACTACGTGATGAAGGTATCGACCAACGGACAGGTCTCGATTCCGGCGCCCGCCCGCGCCCGTTGGCGCACGGAACGGGTCGTCGTCGTCGACCTTGGCGACCGGGTCGTGCTGCGGCCGTTGCCCGAAGATCCCGTGCAGGAGATTCGCGGCAAGTACGCCGGCCGCGGCCCAACGTCGGAAGAGGCCAGGCGGATCGCTCGAGACGAGGACATCGAACACAGCACGCGACGGCGATGATCCTGCTCGATGCCTACGCCGTGCTCGCCTTGCTCAAGGACGAGCCAGCCGCCGCCGACGTCGCCACCATGCTCGAGCGCGAGGAATGCACGCTGACGTCGGTTGGTGTCGCCGAAATCCTTGATCATCTCGTGCGAGTCGTCGGCGCCGATGCGGAGACTGCGGTGCTCGATCTCGCTCAGCTTGGCCTGGCAAACGCGCTGCCGATCGACGACATGATCGGCACGCGTGCCGGGCTGTTGCAGGCGCGCCACTACCACCGTGCGGAACGTGCCGTCAGCCTGGCCGACTGCGTGCTGGCCGCTGCCGCCGATCATCACAACGCTCCACTGGCCACCGCGGACCCTCACCTGCTGGCGTTGTGCAACGACGAGGGGATCAGCTATTTCGCCCTGCCCGATAGCAACGGGCATTCATGGGGCGCCACCCGCAAAACGTGAACGCAGGTAGGGAGTCCATCGATATCCGATGAATTCCCTACCTGCGATGGCAGAGCATGGTGGGCCGGGTTACGCGAAAACCCCGGCTCCGGGTGTAACCGGTGTAACTAGACGAGTTCGACTCGCGCCATGGGGGCTTTGTCGCCCCGGCGCGGGCCGAGCTTCAGGATCCGCAGGTAGCCACCGTTGCGCTCCATGTAGCGCGGGGCGACATCGGTGACCAACTTGTGGGTCATCTCCTTGTCGCCCAGGTAGCCCTGGATCTGGCGGATCCGGTGGACGCGCATCGACGAGGTGTCGTCGCCTTCCTGGGCCTTCTTCGCCTTGGTGATCAGCTTCTCGGCGATCGGGCGCAGGGCCTTGGCCTTGGCTTCGGTGGTGACGATCGCCTCGGCGGCGAACAGCGAGGCGGCCAGGTTGGCCATCATCAGCTTCTGGTGAGCGGCGTCGCCGCCAAAGTTGCGGGCGCGGCGTGGGGTTGCAGGCATGGTGGTTCTCTCTTACGAATTCGTGGCTCAGCCGCGCAGCGTCAAGCCGCGCTCGTCAAGCTTCTGCTTGACCTCGTCCAGGCTCTTCTGGCCGAAGTTGGTGATGTTCAACAGGTCGTCCTCGGTCTTGGTTAGCAGTTCGCCAACGGTGTTGACCTGGGCTCGCTTCAGGCAGTTGCGCGGCCGCTCGGACAGATCGAGATCCTCGATCAGCAGATCGAGGTCCGGCGACAGCGACGAGGCGGTGGCCACTTCGCCCAGCTCCAGGCCCTGCGGCTCGTCACTGAGGTTGGCGACCAGATCGACCAGCGAGCGCAGCGTGGCGCCCGCCGAAGCCAGCGCGTCGCGCGGCGTGATCGACGTGTCAGTTTCGATATCCAGGATCAGCCGTTCGAAGTTGGTGCTCTGCTCGACGCGGGTCGGCTCGATCTCGACCATCACCCGGCGAACCGGCGAGAAGATCGCGTCGACCGGGATGACGCCGATCGTGCGGTTCTGCGACTCGCGGTCGCTGGACAGGTAGCCGCGGCCACGGCCGACGGTCAGGTCGACAGCCAGGCGAGCCTTCGAGTTCAACGTGGCGATGTGCAGATCCTTGTTCAGGATCTCGACGTCGGCCGGGCACTTGATGTCGCCAGCGGTGACGGTAGCCGGGCCACGGACGTCGAGGCGCAGGATGATCTCGTCGTCGGACTCCGAGGTCAAGACCATGTCCTTGATGTTCAAGATGATGTCGGTGACGTCCTCGGTGACACCGGCGATGGTGTCGAACTCGTGCAGCGCCTCGTCGAAGCGAACGGCGGTGACGGCCGCGCCGGGAATGCTGGACAGCAGCGTGCGACGCAGCGAGTTGCCGATCGTGTGGCCGAAGCCGGGCTCAAGCGGACCGACGGCAAAACGCTGCCGATGGTTGCTGTCTTCGCCAAGGGCTTCGACGGTGGGACGCTGGATGACGAGCATATTGATGGCCTCTGGGTGACGGGTGACTGCGGATTACTTGGAGTAGAGCTCGACGATGAGGGTTTCGCGCACGGGGACGTCGATCTGCTCGCGCTGGGGAAGCTCGCGCACGGTGACCTGCTTGCCACCGTCGCCGGATTCCAACCAACCGACCAGCGAGCGGCCCAGCGTGTCGATGTTGTGCTGAATGACGATCATTGCCTGGGCCTTTGGCGCCAGGCTGATGACCTCGCCCTTGCGGACGCGGTAGCTGGCGATATCGACGCGCTTTCCGTTGACCTGGATCAGGCCGTGGTTGACGAACTGACGGGCCTGCGGGCGGGTGCTAGCCCAGCCGGCGCGGTAGACGACGTTGTCCAGACGCTGCTCAAGCAAGCGCATCAGGTTTTCGCCGTTGTTGCCGCCCTGACGGACCGCTTCGTCATACGTGTTGCGGAACTGCCGCTCGAGGACACCGTAGATGTACTTGGCCTTCTGCTTTTCCTGCAGCTGGGCGAGGTATTCGCTGCCGGCGTTACGCCGACGGGTACGGCCATGCGCGCCCGGCGGGAAGGGGCGGCGCTCCAGCGCCTTGCGACCCTTTTCGTTTTCGAAGATGTTGGTGCCGAGGCGGCGCGAGACGCGCACCTTCGGTCCGGTGTAACGAGCCATGACTCAGGTCCTCCGACGCTTCGGCTGACGGCAGCCATTGTGGGGAACGGGGGTGACGTCCTTGATCGAGGTGACCTCGATGCCGGTTGCCTGGATGCTGCGCACCGCGGTGTCGCGGCCCGAGCCGGGACCCTTGACCTGAACCTCGACGCGCCGCAGACCGTGTTCCATCGCCGCCCGAGCAGCCTTGTCGGCGGCCATCTGGGCAGCGAAGGGGGTCGACTTGCGCGAGCCCTTGAAGCCGACGCCGCCGGACGACGCCCACGAAATGACGTTGCCCTCGGTGTCGGTGATCGACACGATCGTGTTGTTGAACGAGCTCTTGATGTGCACCACGCCGGAAGCGATGTTCTTCCGTTCGCGTTTGCGGGGGCGACGTCCGCCTGGCTTGGCCTTGGCCATTACTTCCTCACAGCCTTCTTCTTATTGGCAACCGTCCGCTTGGGACCCTTGCGCGTACGGGCATTGGTGTGCGTGCGCTGACCGTGGACAGGCAAGCCCTTGCGGTGGCGGATGCCCTGGTAGCACTGGATTTCGATCTTCCGCTTGATGTCCTGAGCGACGTTCCGGCGCAGGTCACCCTCGACGGTGATGTTGGCCTCGACCCACTGACGGATCTTGTTGATCTCGTCCTCGGTCAGGTTGCGGACCCGCTGGTTGGGATCCAGCTCGGTGTCTGCGCAGATCCTCTGGGCGGTCGACTTACCGATCCCGAAGATATAGGTGAGTGCGATCTCCAGCCGCTTCTCGCGGGGGACATCAACGCCGGAAATACGTGCCATCGATAACTTCTTTCAGCCTTGACGCTGCTTGTGACGGGGGTTGTCGCAGATCACCTGGACGCGCCCATGCCGGCGGATGACCTTGCACTTATCGCAGATTTTCTTGACGCTCGGTCGAACCTTTATGGGGCGTGATCTTTCGAGTGGTAGTGGTGCTACAGGACTACTTGTAGCGGTACGTGATTCGACCTCGGGTGAGGTCGTAGGGGGTCAACTCAACCTGAACCTTGTCGCCGGGGAGAATTCGGATGTAGTGCATCCGCATCTTTCCGGAGATGTGCGCCAACACCTTGTGGCCATTCTCGAGCTCGACACGGAACATGGCGTTCGGCAAGCTCTCCTGAATCGTACCTTCGAGCACGATGGCGTCGTCTTTCGGCTTGGGCAGAGTGGGCCTCCTGGGGCGGTGCGTTGTACGTCGGTCCGGGCAAGCCTGCGGACGCGCAGGCCAGTCAGGGCCGGGGAGCCATGCTAGCGGCCCGCGACGACAACGCCAAGTGCCCCGGACACGTTTCCGGAACGACCGATCTGGCGTCGCCACGGTAGCCGACCACCCAACCCAAGTGGCGGACCTCCACCCGCCGCCGCCGCGATGCCCCCAAGCCCGCCCTCCATGGGCGCGACCGATGTCCCCGGTGCGTCTCGAGCGCGCCCAAGCGGATGTGGAGATCACTGGCCAGCGCTCCAATGGGCGCGACCGATGTGTCCGGTGCGTCTCGAGCGCGCCCATGGGGGTGGAACGGCGTAGCGTCGGGCGGATGAGCGAGGCGCGGCTTCCATTGGACGGCAGGGTTGCACTGGTCACGGGGGCCGGGCGAGGTCAGGGTAGGTCCCACGCCCTGGCGCTGGCCGCGGCAGGTGCCGACCTGGTGATCTGCGACATCGCCGCCGACGTCGACTCGATCCAGTACCCGCTGGCGTCGGCCGACGACCTGGCCACGACTGCTCGGATGGTTGAGCAAACCGGGCGAGCGTGTCTGACCAGGGCGGTCGACGTTCGCGACGCTGCCGGAATGCAACACCTGGTCGACGACGCCACCGAGCGGTTTGGTGGCGTCGACATCTGCGTCGCCAATGCCGGCGTGTGCGGCTACGCGAAGGTGTGGGAGCTGACCGAGCAGGCCTGGCAGGAGATGCTCGACATCAACCTGACGGGGGTGTTCAACACACTGCGCGCCGTGACACCGGGGATGATCGAGCGACGCTACGGGCGCATCGTGGCCACCGCGTCGGGCGCCGGGCGGGCGGGCAACGCCAATCTTGGCCACTACGTCGCCGCCAAATGGGGCGTGATCGGGCTGGTCAAAACCTTGGCGCTGGAGACCGCCAAATTGGGGATCACCGCCAATGTCGTCTGCCCGTCGTCGGTCGATACGGACATGCTGCACAACCCGTGGATGTACGACCTGTTCTGCCCCGACCTGGACGAACCAACGCACGACGACGTCGAGCCGCGCTATGTGCGGATGAACCAGATCCCCCGCGCCTGGCTGCAGCCCGACGAGGTCAGTCGGGCCGTGCTGTTCCTGGTGACCGACCAGCACGGGGCGATGTCCGGCGAGGTCCTCGAACTGGGCTTGGGCAACACCGCCACCCGCCACTGATCCACCAACGGACATTCACCGGCAACCATGACGACATCGCCGTCACCCTCGGCCACGCGGCCTGGAGCGGCGTAGGATCACGGCGAACGTGAAATGGGTCCAGTGAGGCCCATACGTAACGAGGTAGACATGGCGACAGATGACGCTGGACGTGCAGCCAGCGACGGCAGAGAAGTGCTTAGTGGCGACGACATCGCCCGGGCGTTAACCCGCATCGCTCACGAGATCGCCGAACGCAATCATGGCCTGCGCTCCGTCGTGCTGATCGGGCTGCAGCGCGGTGGGGTGTGGGTAGCCGAAGCCCTGGCCGAACGGATGGCCCAGATCGACGAACCCGGCGATGACCCGTCGACCGGTCGCGCCGTGCCCGTCGGCAGCATCGACGTCAGCTTCCACCGCGACGACGTCGGCATCCGTCCGATCGTGCCCGGAAGAGTCAGCCAGATCCCCACCTCGCTGGACGGCAAGACCGTCGTCCTCGTCGACGACGTGCTCTACACCGGGCGCACGGTTCGGGCCGCGTTGGAGGCCCTAAACGAATACGGTCGGCCGCGCGCCGTGCAGCTTGCGGTGGTGGTCGACCGTGGCCACCGCGAATTGCCAATCCGCCCTGACTACGTCGGCAAGAACTTGCCGACATCCAGTTCGGAAGATGTCACCGTGTCGGTCGACGGTGTGGTCATTCGATGAAGCATCTGTTGTCGATCGAGGATCTCAGCGTCGAGCAGATCAACGAACTGATGGCGCTCACCGATCACATGGTCGAGATCGGCCAGCGGACGATGCCCAAGGTCCCGGCGTTGCGCGGCCGCAATGTCGTCAGCCTGTTCTTCGAGGACTCGACGCGGACACGGACCAGTTTCGATACGGCCGCGAAACGGCTGTCGGCCGACACGATGAACTTTGCCGTCTCGTCGAGCAGTGTGAACAAGGGCGAAAGTCTGCGCGACACGATCGAGACGATCGCGGCGATGGGCGTCGATGCGTTCGTCATTCGCCACCGCTCCAGCGGCGCCGCCCAACAGATCACCCAGTGGACCAATGCCAGCGTGATCAACGCCGGCGATGGTTGGCACCAGCACCCAACCCAAGCGCTGCTCGATTGCTACACGATCCGCACCAGGCTGAATCGCACCGAGTCGTTCGACGGTCTCCATATCGCCATCGTCGGCGACATCAAGCACAGCCGGGTAGCGCGCAGCGACGTGCAGGCCTTCAGCGCCTTGGGCGCCAGGGTCACCCTGGTTGCCCCGCCGACATTGCTGCCAACCCACATCGACGACTGGCCGGTGGAGGTGACCGATTCGTTGGACGACGTGATCGGCGATGTCGACGTGCTCTATCTCCTGCGTGTCCAACGCGAACGGATGGCCGACGGCTTACTGCCCAGCATGCGCGAATACTCAACGCGTTTCGGCCTCACCGCGGCCCGCGCCGCGCGGCTCCGCAGGCACGCGCTGGTCATGCATCCCGGTCCGATGAACCGCGATGTGGAAATGCTGGTCGATCCGGCCGAGTTGCCCGGCGCGGTAATTCTCGATCAGGTCACCAACGGGGTGGCGGTGCGCATGGCGGTGCTGTTCAAGGTGCTCGGCGCGGGCAACGAAAAGGAGATGTAGATGGCTCGATTGGTGATTCGCGGCGGCACCGTGATCGATGCAACCGGCACGCGCCAAGGCGACGTCGCCGTTGCCGATGGAAAGGTGGTCGAGGCGGGACCCACGGTTGCGGCCCACGATGGTGACGACCTGATCGACGCCACGGGTTGCATCGTCTGCCCCGGATTCGTCGACCTGCACACCCACCTGCGCGAGCCCGGAAAGGAAGAGGCCGAGACAATTGAGACCGGAAGTCGCGCCGCGGCACTGGGCGGCTACACGGCCGTGGTAGCGATGCCAAATACCGATCCGGCGCAGGACTCGGTGGCCGTCGTCGAGTTCGTCCGCGCCCAGGGCCAGCGTGCCAGTCTATGCGATGTTCACCCCTCGGGGTGCATCACGATTGGTCGACTCGGCCAGACGTTGGCCCCCTTTGCCGAACTCGCTGCGGCAGGCGTGCGGCTGTTCACCGACGACGGCACCGGGGTGCAAGACCCGCAGCTGATGCGTCGGGCAATGGAATACAGCAAAGGCCTGGGGATCACCTTGGCCCAGCACTGCGAGGTGGCGGCGATGACCCACGGCGCGGTGATGCACGAAGGATCGTGCTGCAGTCGGCTTGGCCTTCCGGGTTGGCCGGCGATCGCCGAGGAGCTGATGGTCCACCGCGATATCGAGCTCTGTCGGCTGACCGGCGCGCCGATCCACATCCTGCATCTGTCGACGGCACGCAGCGTCGAGCTGGTTCGTAACGCCAAGGCCGCCGGGCTGGCGGTCACGGCCGAAGCAACGCCGCATCACCTCAGCCTGACCGATGAAAAGCTGGCGGGCTACGACGCCACCTTCAAGGTCAATCCACCGTTGCGGACCGAGGCCGATATCGCCGCCCTGCACGAAGGTCTTGCGGACGGCACGATCGACGCGATCGCTACGGATCATGCCCCGCATGCCCCGGCAACGAAGGAAGCGCCGCTCGATCAGGCTCCGCCGGGGATGCTCGGCCTGGAGACCGCGCTCGGCGTAGCGATCGCCCACCTGGACATGCCGATCGCCGACATCGTGGCTGCGCTGAGCTGGAACCCGGCGCGGATCGCGCGCATCGACCACCTCCACGGGCGTCCGGTGGCTGCCGGCGAACCGGCCAACCTGACGATCTTCGATCCCCGTCAGGAGTGGGAGGTCAGTCCGGCGAAGCTTGCCAGCAAGAGCCGGAACACCCCGTTCGTCGGCATGCGCCTGGTTGGCAAGGTGCGCCACACGATTCTGTTCGGCCAGATCACCAACCGTGACAGCGTCGCCCAGCGATAGGGCAGCGTCCGGCTAGCGGCGGGCTTCGTCGACCGCCGCGGTCAGTCGCCGGAAAACCTCGTCCGGGGCGGCGACACCGTCGACGACCATCAACCGGCCGGTGCGTTGGTAGAACGCGATCAGCGGCTGAGTTTGCTCTTCGTACAGATCCAGGCGGTGGGCAATCGCTTCCGGCGTGTCATCGGCACGTTGTTGGATCGAGCCGCCGCACACCTCACAGATCGTCAACACGCGATCGGCGGCGGCAACGTAGTTCGTGCCGCAGTCCTGGCAGACACGCCGCGAAGAGAGGCGTTGCAACACCAACTCGCGAGGCACATCAAGGTCGATCACCACGTCGATCGGGTGGCGCTCGGTGATCTCGTCCAGCGCCTCGGCCTGGCCGACCGTACGCGGAAAGCCATCCAGCACGTAGCCACGCTGGATCGCATCGGCCAGCGTCAAACGCTGGCGGACCAACGCGATCATGATCTCGTCGCCGACCAGACCTCCGTCGTCCATCACCGCTTTGGCGATCATCCCGAGCTCGCTGCCTTCGCGCACCGCGGCACGCAGCATGTCGCCAGTGGAGATATGGGGAACGACGAAATGGCGCGACAAGCGGACGCACTGCGTGCCTTTGCCAGCGCCTTGCCGGCCCAGCAGAATCAGCCGTGCCCCGGGAATCATCGCCTGCCCGAACGCCGATGTGCCGGGCGGAGTGTCACGTCAGTGCACCCGTCACTTGAGGAACCCCTCATAGTTGCGTTGCATCAACTGGCTGTCGATCTGGCGCATCAGTTCCATCGCTACACCGACGGCGATCAGCACCGTGGTGCCACCGAACTGGAAGCCGCGCACGTCGAAGATCCACAGAATGATGTACGGCGTGATCGCCAGGAAGGCGACGAACAACGCGCCCGGCAGGGTGATCCGGTTGACCGCCTTGGCCAGGTAGCGCTCGGTCTGCGGACCGGGACGGATACCGGGGATAAACCCACCCTGGCGGCGGAGCTGATCGGCCTGGCGGATTGGGTCGAAGGCGATCGAGTTATAGAAGTAGGCGAAGGCGACGATCATCACGGCAAACAGCACGATGTACAGCAAGCCCTGGTCGTTGACCATGTTCTCGGTGATGAACCGCTGCACCGACCCGCGCCAGCCCTTACCATCGCTACCGCCGAGCAGGTTCGACGCAAGCACGGGCAGCAGCAGCACCGACGAAGCGAAGATGATCGCGATCACGCCGGACTGGTTGACCTTCAACGGGATGTAGGTGTTCTGTCCGCCGTACATCCGTCGGCCGACGACTCGCTTGGCGAACTGCACCGGAATTCGGCGCATCGCCAGTTCGACGCGCACGACGGCGATGATGATCCCGATCGAGACCAGAATCAGCAGGACGAACGGCACCCACTTCTTCTCCTGGAGGATCGAGTAGAAGCTGAACGGCAAGCTGCTGACTACCGACGCCATGATGATCATCGACATCCCGTTGCCGATGCCGCGCTGGCTGATCAATTCGCCGAGCCACATCACGAACGCCGCGCCCGCCACCAGGGTCAGGATCACGAGGTAGCCGCGAGGCCACATCCCTTCGGGCAGCAACCGCAGGTTCTGCGGCAGGTGCTGGGCAGCGCCGAAGAAGGCGTTGCCACCGCCGTTGCCGAAGATGAAGGTCAGTGCGGTGGCCTGCAGCAGGGCGATGGCGATACCCAGATAGCGGGTGTATTGGGTGATCTTGCGTTGCCCGACGGCCCCCTCTTGCTGCAGCTTTTCGAGCTTGGGGATAACCACGCCGAGGACCTGCATGATGATGCTCGCCGTGATGTACGGCATGATCCCCAGGGCGAAGATCGAGAAGCTGCCGAACGCCCCACCGGAGAACATGTTCAGGAAGCCGAGCGCCCCGCCGTTGGATTCGACGTTGGCCTTCAACTGCTTGACCTGCTGCATGTCGATCCCAGGAACGCGGATCGCAACACCCAGCCGGTACAGGGCGACCAGCGCCAGCAAGACCAGGATCTTGTTGCGCAGGTCATGGACCTTCCACACGTTCTTGATGTTGGACAGCACCGAAGGCTCGCTCTTTCAGATTGGGGTCAGTCGTGAAGCCGAATCACACGGCCAAAGATCATCGGTTGGTGAACTGGTTGCCCTTGACGGGCGGGCGACCCTGCTTGAACGGCAGGGCCACGATCGTGACGCTACCGCCGGCGGCGGTGATCGCTGCTTCAGCCGTCTTCGACACGGCGTGGGCAGTGACGTCGACCTTGGCGGTCAGTTCGCCGCGACCGAGGACCTTGACGAAGTCGCCCTTGCGCAGCAGGCCGCGCTCGACGAAAATCTCGGGCGACACGGTGTCGACTTCGAGACCAGCGATCTGGTCGAGGTTGATGCCCGTGTACTCGACGCGGAACGGGTTGTTGAACCCCTTCAGCTTGGGGACGCGCTGCTTGAGCGGCATCTGCCCGCCTTCGAAACCGCGGGCAACCTTGCCGCGACCACGCGAATGTTGACCCTTGGTACCGCGACCGGCGGTCTTGCCGCCCTTGCCGCCGATACCACGACCGACGCGCTTCTTCGCCTTGACCGACCCCGGCGCGGGGGCTAGTTCGTCGACTCGCATCTCAGGACTCCTTCGTCGATTCGTTGCCGTCGCTGATCTGCACGAGGTGCGGAACGCGGGCCAGCATGCCCCGAATCTCGGGACGGTCGGGCAGGACGTTGACGTCGCCGATGCGCCGCAAGCCGAGAGCGCGCATCGTGCCCCGGGTCTTCGGCTTGGCGTGCAGGAAGCTCTTGACCTGCTTGACGACCAGTGTCTTGCCGTCGTAGTTCTTGTCTTTGTTATACGTGGCCATCAGTGCGTCTCTCCGGCGGCGATCGCCTTCTTGCGCTCGTTGTAGGCGTTCAAGACGCCCTTCGGAACGAACTCCTCGGCGGCCAAGCCACGGCGCTTGGCGACCTCGTCCGGGCGCTGCAACGACTGCAGACCCTGGATCGTGGCGCGAGCGACGTTGATCGCGTTGGACGAACCAAGCGACTTGCACAGCACGTCGTGAATGCCAGCCTCTTCGAGGATCATCCGCGCCGCACCGCCGGCGATGACGCCGGTACCAGGGGCGGCCGGCTTGATCATCACGCGGCCAGCGGAGTTGACGCCGATCACCGGGTGGGTGACCGTCGTGCCAGCCAACGGGACATCGAACAGGTTCTTCTTCGCCTCTTCGGTGCCCTTCTGGATCGCCAACGGGACCTCCTTGGCCTTGCCGTAACCGAGGCCAACCCGACCGTTGCCGTCACCGATGACCACCAGCGCGGTGAACGAGAAACGACGACCGCCCTTGACGACCTTGGCAACGCGGTTGATGTGGATCACTCGCGACTCGCGCAGACCGCTGGGGTCGGGGGCGCGTTCGAAGTCGCGGTTTCCGTAATTCGAGGGACCGGCCATCAGAACTCCAAACCTGCTTCGCGTGCGGCAGCGGCGAGCGCGGCGACACGACCGTGATACTGAAACCCACCGCGGTCGAACACGACCTTGGTAATGCCGGCCAACTTGGCCCGCTCGGCGATCTGCTGACCGAGCTTGGTAGCCGCAGCAACCGAGCTGCCGCCCTCGGAGCGATTCGACGCTTCCACCGTCGACGCCGCGGCCAGGGTGTGCCCGGCGACGTCGTCGATCACCTGCACCGAGATGTGCTTGTTCGACCGGTACACGGCCAAACGGGGACGCTCGGCGGTGCCGTGGATCTTCTTGCGAACGCGGCGGTGACGGATAAGCCGGCCCTGGCTGCGCTGTTGTGCGATTTTGCTCATCGTTGACTCACTTCTTGCCGGACTTGCAGGCCTTGCGGAGCACGCGCTCGCCCTGGTAGCGCACGCCCTTGCCCTTGTACGGCTCCGGCTTGCGGACGGCGCGGATGTTGGCGGCTACCTGGCCGACCAGCTCCTTGTCGATTCCTTTGACGATGACTCGGCCCTGAGCCGGCACTTCGAAGGTGATCCCTTCGGGAGCGTCGATCATCACCGGGTGGCTAAAGCCGAGCGCAAGGCGCAGCTTCTCGGGGCTCTGCGCCTCGGCGCGGTAACCGACGCCGATGATCTCGAGCTCCTTGGTGAAGCCGTCGGTAACGCCGACGACCATGTTGTTGACCAGCGAGCGGGTCAAGCCGTGCAGGGCGCGGCTTTCGCGTTCGTCGTTCGGTCGTTCGACGACGATGCTGCCGTCCTCGGTCTTCAACGTGATCTCGCCGGGGATGACCCGGCTGAGCGAGCCCTTCGGGCCTTTGACGGTGACCTGACGGTCGGCGACGCTGATGTCGACTCCGCTGGGCACCGTGATGGGGGCCTTTCCGATTCGTGACATGGCTAGTTGGCTCCGATCACCACACGTAGCAGAGGACTTCGCCGCCGACGTTGCGCTTGCGCGCCTCGCGGTCGGTCATCAGCCCCTGGCTGGTGGACAGGACGGCCACACCCAGACCGCCGAGGACGCGCGGTACGGCGTCGCTCTTGCGGTAGACCCGCAGGCCAGGGGTGGAGATGCGCCGCAGGCCGGAAATCGTCCGGCTGCGGTCGGCGGAATACTTCATCGAGATCGTCAGCACGTCGCCGGGGCCTTTGGTGGAGGGGGCAACGGCGTAACCACCGATGTAGCCCTCCTTTTCCAGGACCGCGGCCAAGGCCACCTTCTGCTTCGACGATGGCATGCGCACCTCATCGTGCATCGCCGTGTTGGCGTTGCGGATGCGGGTCAGCATGTCGGCAATGGGATCAGTCAGCATGGGTTACCTCTCACCAGCTCGCCTTGGTCAGACCGGGGATCTCGCCGGCGTGGGCCATGTCGCGCAGGCAGACGCGGCACAGGCCGAACTTGCGGTACACGGAACGGGCACGCCCGCAACGACGGCAACGGGTGTAGCCGCGCACCTTGAACTTGGGCGTTGCATTGGACTTGTTGATCAATGACTTCTTGGCCATCGCGCTGCCTCTACTTCTTCTTCTTCGCTGCCGGCTTGGCAGCGCCCTTACCACGGAACGCAGGTCCGCGCTTCTTCTTCTTGACCGGCGCAGCGCCGGCGTCGTCGCCCTTCTTGAAGGGGAATCCGAACGCATCGAGCAGCGCCTTGCCGCCCTCGTTCGTGGTGGCCGAGGTGACGATGGTGATATCCATGCCGCGGGGCTGGTCGATCTTGTCGTAATCGATCTCGGCGAACACGGTCTGCTCGCTGAGCCCGAACGTGTAGTTGCCCCGACCGTCCCAGCTGTGCGCGGGGAGGCCGCGGAAGTCGCGGATACGCGGGATCGCCACGGCGATCAAGCGGTCGAGGAACTCCCACATCCGATCGCCGCGCAAGGTGACCTTGCAGCCGATCGACTGGCCTTCACGCAGCTTGAACCCGGCGATCGAGTCCTTGGCCTTGGTAACCACCGGCTTCTGGCCGGCAATCTTGGTCAGGTCGTTGATCGCCCCTTCGAGCAGCGACGGCTGCTGTGCAGCGCGCCCGACGCCCATGTTGATCACGATCTTTTCCAGCCGAGGAACCTGCATCACGTTGGTCAGGCCGAGCTGATCCTTCAGCGCGCCTTTGACCTGGTCGTTGTACTTCGTCTTCAGCCGCGGGACCGTCACGGTGGTAGCGGTATCAGTCATCAGATCACCTCACCGGAGCGCTTGGCGATCCGCTGCTTCTTGCCGTTGGCGTCGACCTTGTAGCCGACGCGGGTGGGCTTGCCCTTGTGCACGAGCATCACGTTGCTGGCATGGATCGGCATGTCCCGGTCGATGATCCCGCCCGACTGGTTCGTGCGGGTGGGCTTGGAGTGCTTCTTGGCGGTGTTGACACCGTTGATGATCACCTTGTTGTCGGCGGGGAAGACCTGCTGAATCTGACCCTCGACGCCTTTGTCTTTGCCGGAGATGACGACCACGTGGTCGCCCTTCTTCAGTTTCATCTAGAGCACCTCCGGTGCCAGCGAGACGATTCGCATGAACCGCTTGTCACGCAGTTCGCGCCCGACTGGGCCGAAGATGCGCGTTCCACGCGGGGTCATGTCGTCTTTGATAATCACGGCAGCGTTCTCGTCGAAGCGGATGTAACTGCCATCCGCGCGACGACGCTCTTTCTTGGTGCGCACAACGACGCACTTGACGACGTCGCCCTTCTTCACACCAGCGCCAGGGATCGCATCCTTGACGGTGGCCACGAAGATGTCGCCGATGCCGGCGTAGCGACGGCGGGTGCCGCCGAGGACCTTGATGCACAGGACTTCTTTGGCACCAGAGTTGTCGGCCACCCGCAAGCGGGACTCTTGCTGAATCACTTGGCACGCTCCAGCACTTCAACGAGGCGCCAGCGCTTGCTCTTGCTCAGCGGACGAGTCTCCATCACGCGGACCCGGTCGCCGACGTTGGCGTCGTTGGCTTCGTCGTGGGTGTACAGCTTCTTGGTACGCAGCACGAACTTGTCGTACTTGGCGTGACGGACCTTCTCGATCACGGCAACCACCGCGGTCTTATCCATCTTGTTGCTAACGACGACGCCCTCGCGGACCTTGCGCGCCTTGCGCTCGGCCGTCTCGGCGGTCGCCATGTTGTCGGTGTTCTCAGCCATCACTTGCCTGCCTCGGCCGCGGCGATTTCACGCGCACGGATGTAGGTGTTGATCCGGGCAATCTGCCGGCGGACCTTACGGATTTCGGCGGTGGCCTCGAGCTGACCGGTGGCGTTGCGGAAGCGCAGGTTCAGCGCCTCCTGCTTGGTCGCCCGCAGCTCCTCGACGAGATCGCCGAGATCGAGGTCCTTCAGTTCGTTGTTCGACTTGGCCATTAGAAGATCTCCTCGCGGGTGACGATCCGGGCCTTGATCGGCAACTTCTGGATCGCCTTGTTCATCGCCGCCTTGGCGGTTTCCTCGTTCGGAAACGACAGCTCGAACAGAATCCGGCCGGGCTTGACGACGGCGACCCAGAATTCTGGGTTGCCCTTGCCGGAGCCCATGCGTGTTTCGGCCGGCTTCTTGGTGACCGGCTTGTCGGGAAAGATGTTGATCCACACCTTGCCGCCGCGCTTGATGGCGCGGGTCATGGCAATACGTGCAGCCTCGATCTGGCGGGCGGTCAGCCAGCCCGGCTCGAGCGCCTGAATCCCGTATTCACCGAATGCCAGGTTGTTGCCACCCTTGGACATACCGTCGGTACGGCCACGGTGGTGCTTGCGGTGTGCGACCTTGCGGGGCATCAGCATCGGTCAGTCCTCCCCTCGGAAATGCGGAGTCTCGGAGCCGCCATGCGTACGCCGGGCGATCTCTTCCTCCTCGTCGAGCAGCTTCTCCAGTTCTGGATCGGCTTCCTTCAGCAACGGTGCAGCATCGGCTTCGCCATCGGGGCGCCGCCCAGCGGACGACACCACCTTGCGCGGCTGGCCGCCTCCACTGGTCTCGCCGACGGCCATCGCCGCTTCGCGAGAGATCTTGTCGTCGGCGTTGCTCTTGTAGGGCACGATGTCGCCCTTGTAGATCCACACCTTGACGCCGACCCGGCCGGACGAGGTGCGTGCCTCGCGGACGCCGAAGTCGATGTCGGCACGCAGCGTGTGCAACGGCACACGGCCTTCGCGGTACCACTCGGTACGGCTCATCTCGGCGCCACCCAGACGACCCGAGCACTGCACACGGATGCCCAGCGCGCCGGCCTTCTGCGCGTTCTGCACAGCTCGCTTCATCGCCCGGCGAAAGGCGATGCGGTTGACCAACTGGTCGGCAACCCCTTGAGCGATCAGCGCCGCGTCGAGCTCGGGGGTCTTGATCTCGACGATGTTGAGCTGGACCTTCGGGTTCCCCGTGATCTTGGTCAGCAAGGCGCGCAACTCGTCGGCCTGCGCGCCGCGGCGACCGATGACGATCCCCGGGCGGGCGGTGTGAATGTCGACGCGGACCTTGTCGCGGGTGCGCTCGATCTCGATCCGGCTGACGGCGGCCGATTCCAGACGCTCCATCAGCGCCTTGCGAATCTTCCAGTCTTCGGTGAGGTATTCCTTGTAGTCACGCTCGCTGAACCAGCGGCTCTTCCAGTCGGTGGTGATGCCGAGACGGAAACCGTATGGGTTGATCTTCTGGCCCATTACTTCTCGTCCTCCACGTCGTCTTCTTTCTCTTGCAAGCTCGGCGGCAGGGTGAAACCCGCAGCCTCGGCGTCCTCGGCGCTCTTGAACCAGAACTCGGCAACGGTGCGGCCGTAGTACGGGCTGTCTTCGGTGTGGTAGTAGCCAGAGTCGGCATTGCCCTTGACGGTGTAACCCTCGGGGGCGGTGCCGTCGTCGTTCGACGCTGCTGCGCCGGTGGGCAGATCAGCAAGGCCTTGAATCGCCGTGCCCGTGACCTTGGCCTCGTCTGCATCAGCGATCGCCGACTCGGTGGCCGCCGAAGCGGTCTTCTCGGAGCCTTCGGTGTCGCCGCCTTTCAGGCCAGCGGCACGCTCACGGCTGCGCTCGACGCGAGCACGACGGCTCGCAGCGGTACCGGCAGCAGCGCCACGACGACGACCACCAGCGGTGCGACGAGCTTCGCGAGCCTGGACGACTTCCAAACGCTCGTCGTCCAAACGGTCGACGACGATGGTGATGTGGCAGGTGCGCTTGTTGATCCGCGTGCCGCGGCCCTTGGCGCGCGCCTTAAAGCGCTTCAGCGTCGGGCCTTCGTCGGCGTAGCAAGCCTTGACGAACAGTTCCTCGGGGTCCTGCTCGTCGTTGTGCTGGGCATTGGCCACCGCCGAGGCGAGGATCTTGCGGATGTCGTCCGACACGGCACGGTCGGTGAACTGCAGCGTCTCGTCGGCGCGGCGCACCGGCAGACCACGGATCAGGTCGAGCACGACCCGTGCCTTGGATGCCGAGACGCGCAGGTACTTGGCGCTGGCCTTCGTGCCAGCCCGCGAGCCAGCGACAAAGTTCATCTCGTTGAGCTTCGGCCCAGTCATTAGCGGCGACCCTTCGTGTTCTTTTCCTGGCCGGCGTGGTACTTGAACGTGCGCGTCGGGCTGAACTCGCCCAACTTGTGGCCGACCATCGCCTCGGTGACATACACCGGGACGTGCTTGCGGCCATCGTGCACGGCGATCGTGTGCCCGACCATGTCGGGGATGATCGTGCTCCGGCGGCTCCAGGTCTTGATGACCTTGCGCTCACCGGCGGCGTTCTGGTTGTCGACCTTCTTCAACAGATGGTCGTTGACGAACGGGCCCTTCTTGAGACTGCGAGACATTGCGGGCTACCTCCGACCCTTCGACGTACGCCGACGACGCACGAGCAACTGCTGCGACGGCTTGCTGGTATTGCGGGTGCGCACGCCTTCCGGCTTGCCCCACGGGGAAACGGGCGGGCGACCACCGGACGTACGGCCTTCGCCACCACCCATCGGGTGATCGACCGGGTTCATCGCCACACCGCGGGTCTGCGGGCGAACGCCCTTCCAGCGGGCGCGACCAGCCTTGCCGATCGAGATCAATTCGTGTTCGCTGTTGCCAACTTCGCCGATCGTCGCCCGGCAGTCGATCAGCACGCGGCGCATCTCGGTGGACGGCATCCGCAGCGTGGCGTGATCGCCTTCCTTGGCGACGAGCTGGACGGACATGCCGGCCGCACGGCCAACCTTGCCACCCTGACCGGGGCGCAGTTCGACATTATGCACCGTGGTACCGACGGGGATGTAGCGCAGCGGCAGGGCGTTGCCCGGCTTGATATCGGAGCCCTGGCCGCTGGTGACGCGGTCGCCGACCTTCAGGCCCTTGGGGGCCAGGATGTACGCCTTCTGTCCGTCCGCGTAGTGCAGCAGGGCGATCCGACAGGTGCGGTTCGGGTCATATTCGATCGCCGCGACCTTGGCCGGCATGCCGTCCTTGATCCGCTTGAAGTCGATGATCCGGTACTGGCGCTTGTGGCCGCCACCGCGGTGGCGGGCGGTCTTGCGCCCGTAGACGTTGCGACCACCGGACTTCGGCGCCGGGGTCAGCAGCGTGCGCTCCGGCGTTGTCTTGGTGATCTCTTTGAAGTCACCGGTGGTCTGGAACCGACGACCGGCGCTGGTGGGCTTGCGTGAACGAATAGCCATGGTGAACTCAGTTCTCGAACAGCGGGATCTCGTCCCCCGCTGCCAGGGTGACAATGGCCCGCTTAGTGTCGGGCTTCGCGCCGGTGCGACCGCGACGGGCGCGGGTGACCTTGCCCTTGCGGTTCATGGTGTTGACCTTCTGCACGGTGACGCCCCAGATCGCCTCGACGGCGTCGTGGATCTCCGGCTTGCTGGCCGAGGGGTGAACCTTGAAGGTGTACACGCCCTGTTCGATCAGGGCGTAGCTCTTCTCCGAAACGATCGGAGCAAGGATGATGTCGCGGGGGTCTTTCATGACTCTTCTCCGTCGTTGGCGTCGTCACGCTGGCTGGGCGGCAACTCGAAGCCTGCGGCAACCGCGGCCTCTTCGTCGCGGAACCAGAATTCGGCGATCGTCCGGTCGTAGAACGCGGTGCCTGGGCGGTGGTAGTAACCCGACGAGGCGTTGCCCTTGATCGTGTAGGTCTTGTACGGCGAGCTGCCGTCTTCGTTGGCTTCGACTGCGCCCTTGGGCAGCTTGCCCGTGCCGTCACCGATCTTGTCGGCAGTCGGCTCGTCACGGTCGTCGGCCTTCGCCTGGCTGGCGTCCGCATCGTCGGCTGGCTTGATCGCCGCAAAGGTGGCGATCTTGGCGTCCGTGGCTTCAGCAGCAGCCGGCTCGTCGGTCTCGGCAGCGGCCGGCTTGTCAGCGGCAGCCTTCTTCGCCGGCTTGGCGGCCTTGGTCTGGCTGGCCGCAGCATCGCTGCCCGGCAGCGTGGACTTACTGAAGACGATGTACTCATTGCACAGCACGTCGTAGGCGTTCAGCTCGCCGGCTTCGATCAGCTGGACCTGCTGCAGATTCAAGAAGCTCTTGATCGTGTTCGTGTCGTCGATGTCGACGACGACCAGGGCCTTGCCGTTGACGCCGAGCTTGCTCAACGCAGCGATTGCGTCCTTGGTCTTCGGAGCGTCGAAGTCCCACGAATCAACGACGATGACCTTGCCCTCGGCGGCGCGGTCGCTGAGCGCCGAGCGCAGCGCCAGGCGGATCATCTTCTTCGGCGTCTTCTGGTCGTACTTGCGCGGCTTCGGCCCCAGGGCGACGCCACCACCGCTGTAGTGCGGGGCGCGGATCGAGCCCTGCCGGGCGTTGCCGGTGCCCTTCTGCTTAAAGGGCTTCTTGCCGCCGCCGCTGACCTCGGCGCGGGTTTTGGTGGACTGCGTGCCGGCGCGGCGGGCAGCCAACTGGGCGGTCACTACTTGGTGCATCACCGGCACGTTCGGCTGGATACCGAAGTAGTCGGCGTTCAGTTCAAGAGAACCGGCGTCGGATCCGGCGCGGTTCTTTAGGGTCACGGTCGTTGCAGCCATCGTCACTTGCCTTTCACTGCATTGCGGACGATCACGACGCCGCCATTCGGGCCCGGCACCGAACCACGCACGAGCAGCAAATTGCGCTCGGGGTCGGACTGGACGACTTCCAGATTCAGCGTGGTGACCTGCTCGTGACCCATGTGGCCAGCCATCTTCAGACCGCGGAAGACACGTCCCGGAGTGGCGCAGGAGCCGATTGAGCCAGGCGCACGGTGGTGCTTGTGGTTGCCGTGACTGGCGCCCTGGCCCTTGAAGTTGTGGCGCTTCATCCCACCGGCGAAGCCCTTGCCGCGGCTGACCGCGGTGACGTCGACACGCGTGCCCTGCGCGAGCAGATCGACGGCGATCTCTTGGCCGACCTCGAAGCCGTCGACCGAGTCGAGACGCAGCTCGACCAGGCGGCGTCCGGGGGTGACGCCGGCCTTGGCGTAATGGCCAGCCTCGGGCTTGTTCAGCTTCTTGGCGTCCTTGTGTCCGTAGGTGACCTGCAGCGCGGTGTATCCGTCGCGCTCGGCGGTCTTGACCTGGACGATGCGCGCCGGCTCGACGCGGAGCACGGTGACGGGTACGACCTTGTCGTCGACCCACACCTGACTCATGGCGACTTTTTCGCCAACAATCGCTTGTAGTGCCATCTCGGCAGCCTTTCGGTTTGACACGCAAATGCTCCGCTGGCCAGTCGGCCGGCGGAGCACCGGAATATGTTGTGCCGGGAGGTCCCCCACCGTTGCCGGACGGGGCGCACACGGACATCAGTTGGGTGCTTCGGCCGAGGCCTCCACACACGAGGATCAAACGCTACCCGCGATCCCACCCGATCCCCAACCCGACTCGCCCACCTCCTCCCCCACCCCCTTGGGCGCGCCCAAGACGCACCGAGGACATCGAGCGCGCCCATCAGGGGACGGCGTGCGTTGCATGGGCGCGACGAACACCCACCGGTGGTGTTGGGCGCGCCCAAGCAGGGCTAGATGGGGGTGATGCGGATTGCTGCACCCGGGGCAAAGTGCCAGTCGGCGGGGCGGGCGAGGGCAGCTGCAAGGGCGCTGCGGATCGTGGGTCCAGCGATGCGCCAATCCTCAGTGTGGTGCAAGCGGATGACCACCGCGTCGGTTTCGACGTTGATCGAGGCGATCACGCCGCCGTCGATGAGTTGGCGCAGCGCTTGCGGCACGTCGACGACACGACCGCGACGCTGGAAGACGCCGTCGGGGATCACCCAGCGGACCTCGTCGGGCGTCGCCCCACGTTCGGGGTGCATCGGAATCATCGTCGGCGGTGGCGATCAGCCGCGGACGGTGTTGACGATCAGGCGGGCCAGCCAGGCCAGCACCCAGGCGAGGGCGAACAGGTACCCGAAGGCCATCGCTGGCCACTTCCATGCGCCGGATTCGCGCCGCAGGATGGCGATCGTCGACATGCACTGCAAGGCGTAGATGAAGAACACGAGCATCGCCGCAATCGTCCCGGCGTCGAACAGCTTGCGCCCAGCATCGGGGCCGCGTTGCACGGTCATCTGTTCGAGCGCTTCGGCGGGCTTTTCCGGGTTCTCCGACGAGGCGACCATCCCCAGGGTCGACACGAACGTCTCGCGCGCTGACAGCGAGGCGAGAACGCCGATGTTGATCCGCCAGTCGAAACCGAGTGGGCGGAACACCGGCTCGACGGCCCTGCCGATCGCTGCCGCCGGGCTGTGGTCGATGACGTACGCCGACACAGCGGCCTGGTCCTTGGCGTCGACGCCGGCCTGGGTCAGCGCCGAGTCGGATCGAGCCGGCAGGTTCAACAACAGCCACAGCACCAGGGTGGTCAGCAGAATGATCCGGGTGACCTTGCGCAGGAACGCGCTGGCCGCGTCCCACACCGCCAACGCCACGGAGCGCAGGCTGGGCATCCGGTAGGGGGGCAACTCCATATAAAAGGGCATCACCGTGCCGCGCCGGTCGAGCAACGACTTCCATACCCGTGCGATCAGCATCGCCGAGATCGCCCCGGCCAGGTACAGCAGGAACATCACCGTGCCCTGCGCAGGAAATGGTCCGATCCGCTGACCGGGGCGAACCAGCATCCCGATCAACATCACGTACACCGGCAACCGCGCCGAGCAGGTCATCAGCGGAGCGGCCATCATCGTGGCCAAGCGATCCTTGGCCGACGGCAGGGTACGCGTCGCCATGATCCCTGGGATCGCGCAGGCCACCGACGACAACAGGGCGACAAAAGCCCGCCCGTCGAGGCGGGCGCGAGCCATCACTCGGTCCATCAGGAATGCGGCGCGGGCCATGTAGCCGACGCTTTCGAGCAGCGAGATCAGCACGAACAGCAGCAAGATCTGCGGCAGGAAGGTGATCACCCCGCCGACGCCGCCGATCAGTGCGTCGCCGATCAGGCCGGATACCCAGCGATTGCTGATGTGGTCAGATACGAGCCCGCCAAGCCAGCCGAAGAACTGGGCGACCCAGTCCTGCAGCGGGGCGGCAAGGGTGAAGATGCTCTGAAAGAAGGCAAACATCACCACCAGAAAGGTCAGCGTGCCCCACACCGGATGGAGCAGCACCGCATCGACCCTTGAGGTGCGCGAGTCGGGCAGCGGTGGCCGGTAGTCGGCGGCGGCCAACACCGACTCGATCCAGGCGTCGACCTCGCCGAGCTCGATCGGAGGTGGCACCACCGGGGTCGACCAAGCCGATGGGTCGGCGATCAGGTCGCGCACCGCATCGAGGCCTTGGCCGCGGGTGGCGATCACCCCAACGACGGGGATCCCGATCGCCCGCGACAGCTTGCGCGTATCCAGGTGCCCCTGGCGCTGGGCTAAGGCATCCAAGAAGGTCACCACCAGGCACGTCGGCCGCTCGACGTTGAGCACGTGGGCTAGCAGCACTAGGGAACGGTGCAGCGTGGTGGCGTCGGCGACGGAGATCAGCCCGTCGATGCGCGCCACGCCTTGGAGCCGGTCGTGGAGCAGGTCGCTGACAATCTGTTCGTCGGGGCTGACCGGGTCGAGGCTGTAGGTACCGGGCACGTCCTCCAGGACGACGGGCTGCCCATCGACGGGACAGACACCCTCGGATCGGCTGACGGTGACGCCGGGGTAGTTGGCGGTCTTGGCGCGCAGCCCGGTGAGGGCGTTGAACAGCGTCGTCTTTCCCGAGTTCGGGCTGCCGATCAGCGCCATTCGCGGGGCGGTTTCGGCAACGGCCGTGGCTGAGCCGCCGTGCGCTCCATGATCGTGCATCAGCCGGCCTGGGCCGAACCGCGGTGCTGCTCGGCGGCACGGTCGCTGGGCTCGATCAGGATGCGGCGGGCCTCGCTGCGCCGCAGGGCGATCTCGTAGTGCTTGACCCGAAACAGCGTCGGGTCGCCAAGCGGCGCACGGCGCAGGACCTCGACGAACGCGCCGAGGGTGAAGCCCAGGTCGCACAGGCGGCGCATCGTCGCCGCCACGTGGGAGTCGTCGAGCCCAACGATCACCCCGCGTTGCCCGGGACGCAGATCGGCCAGGGTGAGCTGACCCGCGGCCGTACCGGTTGCCGCCGAAACCGTCCGCCGACGGAGCATCTCGGTGATGTCAACCATCCTTTACAACGCTAGCGATCGTCGTCCGACAATTTGTACCCGGCATGCCAACGGCGCGGCGCCTTCGACGGCGGCCCCACCCCGTCAATTGGGTGGCGAAAACGCGCCTTGGCGGCATTCGGCCACCCAAACCGGTCGTTGGTGGCGGCAGAGTGCCGGGCGCCGACGCGTCCGACTGGCTGGAAAATGCCGGGCTGAGGTCAGGCCTGGCTAGTGAGCGTGGTGATGGGCGGCAGACTCGTCGTCGCCGCCGAACGCCTTCGGGTACTTCAGGCTGAGCCAGATCGCCAATGCCAGCAGCACGATAATGACCGCCAGCGAGACCAGCGTAGGGATGTGGTACCAATGCGAGATCGTCATCTTGATCCCGACGTAGATCAGAATGATGCCCAACGCGTGGGAGAGGAAGTGGAACTTCTCCTTGGCATTGGCCAGCAGGAAATACATCGCCCGCAGACCCAAGATGGCGAAGGCGTTCGAGGAGAACACCAAGAACGGCTCCCGCGAAACGGCCAGGATCGCCGGGACCGAGTCGATGGCGAAGATCACGTCGGTGATCTCCACGACGACCAACGCGGCAAGCAGCGGGGTGGCCGCCCGTTTGCCGTTGATCCGGGTGACGAACTTGTGCCCGTCGAATTGGTCGGTCACCGGCATCACCTTGCGCAGCAGACCAAGACCGGCGGTGGAGCCCTCGCCGCCTTCATCGTTGCGATGCTTCAGGATCTTCAACCCGGTGCCGATCAACAGGACACCGAAGATCAGCAGCACCCACCAGAATCGAGCGATCAACGCGGTGCCGGCGAAGATGAAGATTGCCCGCAACGCTAAGGCCCCGAAGATGCCCCAGAACAGAACGCGATGCTGGTACTTGATCGGGATCGCGAAGGTGCTGAAAAGCATCGCCCAGACGAAGACGTTGTCGACGCTGAGCGACTTCTCGATCACATAGCCGCTGAGATATTCGGTGAACGCCTTACTGCCGAACGCTGCGGCGACAATCCCGGCGAAGGCCAGCCCACAGGCCACCCAGATCAACGTCTCCTTCAATGCCTCGCGTTGGCTGGGTTCGTGGTCGTCGCGGTGACGGAACAGATCGATCGCCAGCATCACCACGATCACGCCGAGTAAGGCGAACCATGCCCAGGTGGGGACGTCGAGGTCCACGAAGTGACTGTCGTCTTTGACCTTGCCCAAAAGCATCCCGCAGTTTAGGGCCCCCTACCATCCGAACCGCCCAACCGGGTTGCGCACTTGCGATCGGGGTGCGATAGCGTCGCAGTGCCGTTGAGGCACCTTCCTATGCCAAAGCTCAAGCGCATCCTGATCGGGAAACCGCTGTCGAGTGCCGAAGAACAACACCAGCGGCTCAGCAAGAAGATCGCGCTGCCTGTCTTCGCCTCCGACGCGATCTCGTCATCTGCTTACGCGGTCGACGAAATCATGGTCGTCATCACGCTGCAGGCTGGCGTCGGTGGAGCCGCCGCCTTCCGTCCCGTGTTTCCGATCGCCATCGTCGTCGCCGTCCTGCTGACGATCGTCACGCTCAGCTACCGGCAAACGATTCACGCCTACCCATCCGGCGGCGGGGCGTACATCGTCAGCCGCGAGAACCTCGGACGTTACCCATCGCTGGTGGCGGGCTCAGCGCTGCTCACCGACTACATCCTGACCGTCGCCGTGTCGGTAGCCGGCGGCGTGCTGGCGATCCGCACCGCATTCCAACTGAACCAGTCGTGGGCGGTACCGCTGTGTCTTGCCTGCATCTTCTTCATCACCGTGATGAACCTGCGTGGCGTCAAGGAATCCGGGGCGACCTTCGCCGGCCCGACCTACTTCTACATGGTGATGGTCGTCATCCTGGTCGCCACCGGTCTGTACCGGATCTTCATCCAGCACGTCCCACCGATCCCGCTGGAGACGCTGAGCGAGGACGCCCAGCACATCGCCAAACAAACCGGGGCACTTGGGCTGCTGATGTTGCTGCGCGCCTTCTCGTCGGGTGCGGTGGCGTTGTCAGGCGTCGAAGCGATCTCCAACGGTGTCCCGGCGTTCAAGAAGCCGGAGGCGAAGAACGCGGCGATCACCCTTGGGTGGATGTCATCGATTCTCGGTTTCTGCTTCCTCGGCATCGCCTTCCTCGCCTGGAAGCTGCACCCGTTCCGCGGCGAACACGACGGCAACGGGCTGGGCCTGATGGCCGAATACCTCTATAACGGCCGCGGCGTGTTGTTCTGGCTGACGATGATCGCCACCTTCGCGGTGCTGATCCTGGCCGCCAACACCGCCTATGCCGACTTCCCTCGGCTGTCCTCGTTGATTGCCAAGGACGGCTTCCTGCCGCGCCAGTTCTTTAACCGCGGAGCGCGCTTGGTGTTCAGTAACGGCGTGCTGTTCCTGGCGATTATCGCCGGCGCACTGATTGTCGCCTTCGGCGGCGACATCTCCAAGCTGATCCCGTTGTATGCCTTTGGCGTGTTCACCGGCTTCACCCTCAGCCAATCCGGGATGGTGGTTCACCACTTCAAAGAACGCGAGCCCCACTGGCAGACCGGGGCGCTGATCAACGCGATCGGGGCGATCACCACGGGCACGATCTCGGTAATTGTCGTCGTGTCCAAGTTCACCGAAGGAGCCTGGATTCCGGCGGTGCTGATCCCGATCTTGGTGCTCTCGTTCTCGCTGATCCATCGCCACTACGAGCGGCGATACAAGCGGATCGCCTCGACCCCGGCCTACAAGCCCAAGCGCGAGACACATACCTTGGTCGTGCTGGTCAGCAGCATCAACAAGAGCGTCCTGCGTGGCCTGAACTACGCCCGCTCGCTGCACCCCGACAAACTGCTCGCGGTCAGTGTGATCAGCGACGACGAGGACCGCGTCAAGCTCGAGCAGCAGTGGGCCGATTACAACCTGCCCGACGAGTTGGAGTTCATCTACTCGCCGCACCGTGAGCTGTCGAAGCCAATCCTCGAGTTCCTCGATCAGTTGGACAAGGAAAATCCGGGGCACATCATCACCGTCGTCATCCCCGAGTTCGTCGCCTCGTGGGGCACGCAATGGCTGCACAACTCCAGCGCGCTGCGGCTCAAGGCCAAGCTGCTGCATCGTCCGCACACCGTGGTGGTGTCGGTGCCGACGCACATGGACTCGACGATCGACGACTGATACGGAGGTCTAGATGCACATCATCGTGGTGGGTTGCGGTCGAGTTGGCTCGACCATCGCCCCGGAACTGATCGAGGCCGGACACACCGTCTGCGTTATCGATCGCAAGCCGACGTCGTTTCGTCGGCTCGGTTCGCAGTTCGCCGGGGACACGCTGGTCGGGGTCGGCTTCGACCGCGACGTGCTGCGCGCCGCAGGCATCGAGCGGCCGGGCGGCGTCGCTGTGGCCGCCGTGACCAGCGGCGACAACTCGAACATTTTGATCGCTCGCGTGGCGCGCGAGATGTTCGGCGTCGAAAACGTCGTCGCCCGGATCTATGACCCGAAGCGGGCGCGGATCTATGAACGCCTGGGGATCACCACCGTTGCCTCGGTGGCCTGGACCGCGGCGCGAGTCACTCGCAAGCTGCTCCCCGAGTCCGTCCAGCCGACGTGGACGGATCCGACCGCCAGCTTCCAGCTGATCGAACAGATCGTTCCGAAGAAGGCCGTCGGGATGCGCGTCGATGCCGTCGAGGAACTCCTCGGTGGTCGCCTGGTGCTGATCCAACGCAACGGCGAGATGCGCATGACCGACCCGGCGATGTTGTTGCAAGACGGCGATCGGGCCCACTTCCTGGTCCCCGCCGACACCGCCAATCAGTTGACGACGATGTTCGATCGCGCCGAGGGAGGGCACTGATGAAGGTTCTGATCGCTGGCGCTGGCAGCGTCGGTCGGCACATGGCCGAGCAGCTCGCCTTGTCTGGGCACGACGTGCGGATCGTCGATGTCGAACCCTCCGTGGTGGGCGACAAGGCCGATGGTGGGCCGATCGACGGGGTCACGTGGTTCCTGGGCGATGCGTGCGAGGTCGGTTTCCTGAACAAGATCGGCATCGAGACCATCGATGTTGTTGCCGCCGTGACCGGCGACGACGAGGACAACTTGGTGATCTCGCTGTTGTCCAAGCAGGAGTTCGCCGTACCGCGCGTCGTCGCCCGGGTGAACAACCCGAAGAACGAATGGATGTTCAACGAGATGTGGGGCGTCGACATGTCGGTGTCCACCCCGCATCTGCTGACCGCGCTGGTCGAAGAGGCCGTCAACGTCGGTTCGATGGTTCGCTTGCTTTCGCTGGAGGGCGGCAAGACCCATCTGGTCGAGGTCACGTTGGCTCCCGATTCACCAGCGTTGAAGAAGGAGGTCGGGGGGCTCGGCCTGCCCCGCGAAGCCGCCGTCGTCGCATTGGTCCGCGCCGGGCACGTGATCGTGCCGCGCAACGACACCGTGGTGCAAGGCGGCGACGAGGTCCTGGTGCTGGTCAGCCTGGGGAGTGAAGCCGAAGCAACCGATGCGGCGATCCGCGCCGCGCTGGTCGGCTAGCCATGGGGTTGTTCAGCCGCAAGAAGAGCACCAACGGCGAGGTCATCGCCGTCTCGCCGTCGTGTCACCTTGACGACGTTGTCCCGATCGGCGAGATCGTCGCCCGCCGCCGGGTGCGCGTTGTCGGCGAGGTAGTGCGGATGAAGACTCGTCCGGCACAAGGCGTCGCTTCGCTGGCCGTGCGGATCGAAGACGAGACCGGCGCGGCCACGGTGGTGTTCACCGGACGCCGCTCGATCGGCGGCGTATCGCTGGGTCGACTCCTGCTGGTGGAGGGGGTGGCGATGAACCGCGGCGACACACCCGAGTTCACCAACCCCGAATACACCCTGCTCCCCCGCGAGGCGACCAAGGCATAGCGTCACCTTCTTGCCAACAGTCATAGTCAGTGGTATGACTCTTGGCAAGCGCTCAAATCGGGCGCGAGCCACCGTGCCGAATGGAGGCCGATGTCTACACGACTGATCTCAGCTGATTCTCACGTGGCGATCGCCGTGACCGATGTGCGCGAACGCGTGCCGTCGTCGCTGCACGGGGCGTTCGACGAGGCCTTCACTGCACAGGCGGCGATCGAAGCCGAACTGCGCGGCGGTAAGAAGCTGTCCCTCGACGACTGGGACATGGAGGCGATGAAGGATCCGGGATACCGGGATCCGCACGCTCGCCTCGCAGCCATGGACCGCGACGGGGTGCACGCCGAAGTGCTCTATTCCGAGGTCTCGGCGTTCCGTTCGTTTGGCCTGGTCAAGGGCGACTGGAAGCCGATCAGCCGGGCATTTACCGACGCGATGGCCGACTTCGCCGCCGTCGATCCGAACCGGCTGGCGGTGTCCTATCAGGTGCCGATCATCGACATCGACTACGCCGTCCAGGAGGTCCAGCGCCTGGCTGCCCTCGGCGCCCGCTCGGTGCACCTGCCCAACTTTCCCAGCGAACTCGGGCTCCCCGACTACCACGAAACGGTCTACGACCCACTGTGGGGCGTGTTGCAGGAGACCGGGCTGAGCATCAGCCACCACCTCGGCAACCGCCACTGGCTGTACGACGTGTTCCGCCGCGACCCAACCCCGCAGTGCGCGATCTTCACCTCGCTTCCGGCGCTGGCCTTGTCCGAGGTGATCGCCTGGTGGATCCTGACCGGAACGCTCGAACGATTCCCCGGTCTGCAAATCGTCTTCGTCGAGCCAGGTCTGTTCTGGATTCCTGGATTCCTTGCCCAGCTCGACCGCAAGGCCGAAGGTCGCTATTCGCTGCCCGGTGTCAAGCTGCGCCCCAGCGAGTACTTCCGGCGCAACATGGCCTGCACGTTCATGGACGACATGGTCGGGCTGCAGGCCCGCCACGAGATCGGCATCGACAACATTTTGTGGTCGACCGACTTCCCCCACCCGGCGACGACCTGGCCGAACTCGGTGGCGATCGTCGACGAACAGTTCGCCGGGATCCCCGACGACGAGCGGCAGGCGATCGTCTGCGACAACGCGGCGCGGATTTACAACCTGTAACCAGCCCGCAAACGCTACGAACGTTACGTGCCGGGTACGTAGCGTTCGCGGTCGCTACAGCCAGTTGCGTTTCTTGAAGCTGCGATACAACAGGCCGCAGGCGGTGACCATGATGCCCAGCACCAGCGGGTAGCCCCAACGCCACTTCAGCTCGGGGAACTGCTCGAAGTTCATCCCGTAGATGCCGGCGATCATCGTTGGGATCGCGGCGATCGCTACCCAGGCCGAGATCCGACGCATATCGTCGTTCTGCTGCGCCGACACCTGCGCCAGGTTGGCGCCGTTGGCCGCCGTCAACAGCTCGATCAGCGACTCCGTGCGGGCCACCACGCGCCGTACCAGCGAGATCGAGACGCGCAGTTCGTCAATGGTCTGCTTGGTCCAGCCGAGGGTGCGGTTGCGGGCCAGCTCGTCCAGCGGATCCTCCATCGCCTCGACGGCGAGGTGCAGCTCGCGGACTTGGCGAGACAGGTTGAGCAGGCGTCGCACGGGACGCTGGCGACTTTCGGAGAGCACCTCGCGCTCAACCTCGACGGCGTCCTTCTCAAACCCGTCCAACGCCGGCCGATACGACTCGACGACGGCGCGGATCACGGTGGTAAACGCCGCGGTGACACCATCGGACAGCAGCTCCGGGTCTGCCTCCATTTGCTTACGTGCGTCGGAGAGCGGCGAGGCATGGCCATAGCGGATGGTGATCAACACATTGTGGGCGACGATCGTGGTGATCTCGCCCACCGACACCTGCTCGGTGACATCGTCATACAACGCGGTGCGCAGGATCAGCACGGTCGCCTCGCCGTGACGCGTCACCGTCGCCCGGCGATGCGGGGACAGAACCTCGTCGACGTCCACCGACGTCAGCTTGAACGACGCACAGGTCTCGGCCAGTTCATCGCGGCTGGGCATCCGCATTCCCAGCCAGATGAACACGCCAGGCTGCTCGAGCCAGTCTTTAGCCTCCTCGATCGTCAGCACCCCAGAGACCCGCTTACCACCTTGGTACGCCGCGCAGTCGACAATCACAGCGCCAAACGTACTGTCTCGCACCGCGGCGAGGCGAAGAGCCCAACTAATGTCGGGCAATGACCGGCAGCGCCAATCACGCGGCCGACTCCGGCCCCTCGATCACGTCGCGTTTGGCCCGTCACGGACCACGCCACGCCGTGGTCGATCCAGTTCGAATGTGGACGTACACGGAGATCGACACACGGGCCCGCGCGATCGCCGACCTCCTGCTGGCTGGACGCGCCGATCTCGGCGAGGCACGAGTCGCCCTGCTCTGCGATCCGGGTGGCGATTTCATCGCCGCCCTCTTTGGCATCTGGTACGCCGGCGGGATCGCCGTGCCGCTGCATCCGCCGCACCCCGTGGCCGAAATGGAATACCTCGTCGACGACGCCGACGTAGAAGCGATCGCGGTGAGCATCACCCATCGACCCCGAGCTGAAGCACTGCGCGCCCAGTCGGGGATGGCTGTCGTCAGTATCGACGGCGAGTTGCCGGTGTCCTCGGGTGGGCGGGACAACACCGCACCCGATCGTGGCGCGCTGATGATCCACACCAGCGGCACCACCGGACGTCCGAAAGGTGTGGTGCACACCCACGCCAGCATCGCCGCCCAAGTCGACGGGATGCTGACGGCCTGGCGATGGCAGGCCGATGACCGAATCGTGCTGGTCTTGCCCCTGAATCACGTTCATGGTTTGGTCAACGTGGTCCTCACCGCGCTCGCCGCAGGGGCGACGTGTGAGGTGCCCGGCGGTTTCGACCCCGTTCAGGTGTGGGAGCGACTGGCTAGCGGCGCGGTCACCGTGTTCATGGCCGTGCCAACGATCTATGCCCGGCTGGTAGCCGCTTGGGAGCACGCCGACCCATCGACGCAGCAGCGGTGGTCCGTCGGAGCAGCTCGGCTACGGCTGATGGTCTCGGGATCGTCGGCGCTGCCGGTGTCGACGCTGGCGCGCTGGCGCCAGCTCACCGGCCACACCTTGCTCGAGCGCTACGGAATGACCGAGTTGGGCATGACCCTGGGGAATCTGTATGACCATCGCGTTCCGGGCCTAGTGGGCGTGCCCTTTCCCGGTGTCGAGGTTCGCCTCGTCGACGACACCGGCTCAGCTGTCTCCGACGATGGGCCAGGCGAATTGCTCGTTCGCGGCCCAAACGTGTTTCGTGAATACTGGCGGCGCCCCGACGCCACGGCCGAGGCATTCGACGACGGCTGGTTCCGCACCGGCGACATTGCCCAACGGACCGTCGACGGCTATCGGATTCTGGGACGGGCGTCGGTCGACATCATCAAGACCGGCGGCGAGAAGGTCTCGGCGTTAGAGATCGAGGAGGTCTACCGGACCCATCCGGCGATCGACGACGTCGCCGTGGTCGGACTGGACGACCTCGAGTGGGGTGAACGTGTCGCCGCCGCTGTGGTGCGCCGCCCCGACCACATCGTCACCGGCGAGGAGCTGCGCGCCTGGGGCAAGGGTGAGCTCGCCGCGGCCAAGGTGCCCAGCGTGTTCGTCTTCGTCGATCAGCTACCGCGCAACAGTCTGGGCAAGGTGGTCAAGCCGGACGTGAAGGCCCTGTTCTGACCGGAAAACGACGACGTGGTCACGTTTCGTCCGACCTGTGCGGATGAAACGTGACCACGTCGGTCGAACGGTGCTGAATTAGCTGTTCTGGATCTTGATTTCGATGTCGACGCCGGCCGGCAGCTCGATGCGCTGCAGGCTGTCGATCGTCTTGGCGTTCGGATCGATGATGTCGATCAGCCGCTTGTGGACGCGCATTTCGAAATGCTCACGCGAGTCCTTGTCGACGTGCGGCCCACGGATCACCGTGTAGCGATGCTTGTCGGTGGGCAGCGGGATCGGGCCACGGATGGTGGCCGCCGTGCGGGTGACGGTCTCGACGATCTTGCGCGTCGACTGGTCGATGATTTCGTGATCAAACGCCTTGAGGCGGATGCGGATGCTCTGTGCCATGGTGCGTCAGCTCACTTGGTGATCTTGGTGACGCGGCCGGCGCCGACGGTGCGGCCACCCTCACGGATCGCGAACCGCAGACCCTCGTCCATCGCGATCGGCTTCCCCAACTCGACCGTGATCGCCACATTGTCAC
>Ga0073899_10000173_pt1 | contig 58810 bp, 48 predicted proteins | sample KloWWTmetaKNB5Ph_FD_88975 | JGI IMG/M metagenome (GOLD analysis project Ga0073899, IMG submission 88975) | Active sludge microbial communities from Klosterneuburg, Austria, studying microevolution and ecology of nitrifiers - Klosterneuburg... | ecosystem: Engineered > WWTP > Aerobic digester >... | reverse complement strand
GGTGACACAGCCTGTAAGGTGACACAGCCTGTAAGGTGACACAGCCTGTAAGGTGACACAGTCTGTAAGGTGATACAGTCTATCTGGTGGCACAGCCTGTGGCTGAGCCTTGGGTTATGTTTCCTGCAGCGCCAGCTCGATCACTTCGGAGCTGAGTTCGTCGAGCGTGACGGTCAGGCCAATTTCCTGCAAGGTTGCGGCGCTTTCGATAATGTCAAGACCGGCATCCGCATAGCGTACGCGGTAGGCCGCGCCGGCGCGCAGGCCGCGCGGCCGGATCGTGCGTTCAGCCGGCCCACCCAGCGCCCGATAGACCATAACGACGCTGCGCGTCTGATCCACACTCACCGCCTGGATCGCATCCCAGCCGCGGCCAAAGTGCTCGACATTGTGGCGCGGCGGCAGGAGGTGAATGATCTTGGCGTCGCGAATGAGCGTGCGCAGGTGTTTGTACTGAGCGATGGCCGCCTTGGTGTCCGCCATCTGTTGCTCGTTCCAATCGCCGATGCGCTGCATCAGGATCAGCGGGCCGCCAAAGATCGAGCTGCGCAAGGTGTAGGGCGTCGGGTCATCTTCCATGTAGCGTACGCTGTAGCGCGGCGAGAAGGGATAGGAAGCGCCGTAGATCCCCTGACGCGTGGCATAGGCGGCAATGTTGTCCACCGTGATGGACGTGTGCGCCAGCCGCGCCATGCGATAGGTCATCATGCAGCCGCCATCTTCACAATTCTCCCAGACCAGGTGCGGATGCGCCTGGCGCACGGCTAGAATCACGCGATCCAACCCCGCGGTGGAGTTGGCGTAGTTGCTGTCGCCCGGCGCGTGGGTATGATCGGCGCGCGTGCAGCGCTTCACCACGTCTTCGCCATCCTGGATAATGTAGTCGAGATGATCCTCCTCCACCAGCCGCACCAGCGACTCGATCAGCCATTCGCGACAAGGCTGGTGGCCCAGGCAGATCGCACCGGCGCCGAAGTAGTCGTTGCCGGTGTAAACAAGCCAGTCGGGATGCGCCTGCGCCGCGGGCGCATCCAATGCCATCTGGGCAATTGCCACGTGAACGCCGAACTTCATGCCGAGTTCGTGCGCGCGGTCGGCGATTGGGCGCAGACCGCGTGGGAACTTCACCGGGTTTGGACGCCAGTCGCCGATGGTGCGCGCCCAGCCCAGGTCCAGAATGGCGACTTCGATGCCGAGTTCGGCGCAGCGCTCCAGCACCGCCAGTTGCTGCGCCTCGTCGATCTCCTGACCGTACTTCCAGGAGTTGTATTGCACCCACGGGTAGCGTTCGTCGGGCATGGGCGGATGGACATAGGCTTCGGCGAAGCGCTGCGTGACAAAGCCTGCTTCATCCCAGTCGCCCTGGTACGCGCCGACAAAGCAGGCGGGCAGCTCAAGCGGTTCGCCCGGACGCAGCAGGTGCGCCAGGTCGTCGATGCGGCTCTCCAGCGTGACGCTTTCCGGCGTAGCCCAGGCTTGCAGTCGGCTCTTGCCGTTGAATTCGATGCCCACCACCAGCCCCAGCCCGCTGCCCGGCGCCGCGTCCGCCGGGTCAGGCGCGCCAGCGCGCAGCGCCACCCACGCGCAACTGGTGGGCATGACGTAATGCGCCGGGAAAGAGCCCATGCGCAACTCGTAGGGGGTGAGATTGGGAATCAGGGGAAGCTGGCGCTGACTGAAAAAGTCCTTGTGATAGGGCCAGCTAAACTGTTCGACGTGAAACAGCGTCATGAAGCTGTCAGCGTCCACCGCTAGATGCAGGATGGCCGCGCCGTCGAGCAGCGGCAGCTCGTCCTCTTCATTGCCAATGTATTCAACCGCGCCCCACGTGCGCGCAAAGGCATGGCCGGCGAACAGCTCGAAGTGGCGCACGAGCCGCAGACAGCCGGCGCTGTCCTCCAACGTCACGACCAGCCGCGGCGCCGCGTGCGGCCCGAGCGTTTCCTGCGCGCCGACCAGCCGCGTCCATTGCACAGGCTGGCCGTTTACCGTCATGGCGCCAATTGGAGACAAGCGAGTCTGCCCATTTGGCGCGTTGGGATGGCTAATCTGCCAGGCCAACTGGTTTTTGCGCCATTCAACACGGCAATGGATTTCTGCAAGTTCGAGCTGCCAGGCAGCGGTCATCCATCCTCTCCTCTGCTGTAGGCGAATGCGGATCGAGCGACTATCAAGTCGCCAGGGTAAGGCGTCTATTCACGTATATGAAAGATGTTCACTAGCCGGAACTGTGTGGGAGTATAGCACAGCCAAAGAGGCATCGTCAATCAAATTTCTTGAGATTGACACCCTTTCTTTGACCGTGCTATACTCCAGAAAAATTCCCAGAGGCGAACATAATTCATATATCTGAACAGGCGACGCTTTCCCACGACTGATGCCGTACAATTGCTCGCAAACCCAATTACACACGTTTCAGGAGGATCCAATGAGGAAAAGTGCTTTGCTGAAGCTGGTGGTGCTTGTCACACTGTTGGCGCTTGTGCTGTCAGCCTGCTCAGGCCCAGTGCAGCCGACCCCAGCCGCGGAACAAGCCGCCCAGCCCGCCGCGGTTACGACGCCTGCGGAGATCATCGCCGGGCAGGCATGGCGCCAGACTGATGCCTACAGCCCGCTGCCGGAACGCGCAACGTTGGTGGTGGTGAAAGGCGGCCAGGAGAATGCGTCGCTGATGCCCGAAGGCGAGTCGATCGAGGATAATCGTGCGCTGCGCTACATCGAAGACACGCTCAACGTCGACGTCACTTTTGCGTGGGTGGCGCCTAGCGACAGCTATAGCGACAAGCTGAACCTCTCCATCGCCAGCGGCGATATTCCCGATGTCATGATCGTCGACCCGATCCAGCTTCAACAGTTGACTGAAGCAGGTGCGATCGAGGACTTGACGCCCTACGTCGAGAAATACGCCAACGCCGACATTCTGGAAAACTGGCGGCAGACCGGTGGCGTCGCGCTGGCGGCAGCCACCATCGACGACAAGGTCATGGGTATTCCCAATGTCCAGCCGCAGGCCGACGCGCCGATCATGGTGTGGGTGCGCCAGGATTGGCTGGACAAGCTGGGGCTGGAGGGGCCGGAGACGGTGGATGACGTGGAGGCCATTGCCCGCGCCTTTATGGAACAGGACCCGGACGGCGACGGCGCGGCGGATACGTTTGGTTTAACTGGCACGTTAAACCCTGTGCAGGTGCCAAGCAATTTGCACGGCTTCGACGCCATCTTCAATGCGTACGGTGCTTTCCCGGAGCTTTTCTATCGCAATGACGCCGGCGAGATCACCTACGGCTCGGTGCAGCCGGAGACAAAGGAGGCGTTGGCTCGCCTCGCTGCGCTGTATAAAGATGGCGTGATTGACCCCGAATTCGCCACCAAGGACGGCGACAAGGCCAACGAGATCATTGTGGGCGGCAAGGGTGGCATCATGATGGGGCCGTGGTGGGTGCCGTGGTGGCCGATGGCCGACGCGGTCAGCAACGACCCGGACGCCGACTGGCAGCCGTTTATGATCAAGGATAAGAACGGCAAGTACACCTTTGCGATGGGCGACTATACCTATAGTTTTGTCGTCGTCAAGCAAGGGTACGCGCACCCGGAAGTGGCGCTCAAGATTCTCAACGTGCAAAACGACCTGAGCTATGGCCTGAACGATGCGCCGCAGTACTACCCCAACTTCAATGAGATTTGGTCGCTGCTCTTCCCAATCCCGTTCCTGATCGAACAGCCCTATGTCGTCGAACGAATGGGGCGGGAGTACCAGGAGGCGCTGGACGGCACGATCGATCCGGCGACATTCAGCGAAGCGATGAAGCTCGAATTTGACCAGATTCAGCAAGACATCGCCGCGCCGCGCAGCGATCCATCCAACTGGGGGACGCGTATGGCGCGTCTGGACGCCGCCCAACTGTTGGCCGGCGGCTACGAGGAAGTGCGCACCGACCCGGTGGCGTCGCGCATCATTGCGGTCGATTCGACCTGGCCGGCGCTGAAGAAGCTGGAGGAGGAAACCTTCCTGCAGATCATCACCGGCGCCAAATCGCTCGATGACTTCGATGCGTTTGTCGAGGAATGGAACAACAGCGGCGGCGCGGCGCTGCTGGAGAAGATGAACCAATAGCGGGAGAATAGGCCACGGATAAAACGGATTAGACGGATTTTCACGGATAAAATACAGAAAAATCCGCGTAAATCCGTCACATCCGTCTAATCCGTGGCCTATCAGTTTTGTCCTGCGCGCATGATGCATAGTGCAGCCAGGAAGGATGGCTATGTTCAAGGACACAGATCGCTTTGCCTACTACCTGATGATCCTGCCGGGGCTGCTGCTGCTCTTTGCCTTTACCTTCGTCCCCCTTGTCTACTCAGTGATCGCCTTTCAGAAATTCAACCCCGCGCTTGGCATCCAAGGGTCGCCGTGGGTCGGGCTGGACAATATTCTCTACATGTTCAGCCTGCGCGATGCGCGTCAGGTGTTTACCAACACGGTTTTCATCGCCACGATGAAGATGGCGGTGGTGCTTGTCACCGCGGTCGTCTTTGCGCTGCTGCTCAACGAAGTGCGTTTTCTGCGCATCCGGCGCTCGATCCAGACGATGGTCTATCTGCCCCATTTTCTTTCCTGGGTCATCCTGGCGGGCATCCTGCGCACCCTTCTGGCGCGCGATGGGATGATCAATGACATGCTGGGCGTGTTTGGGATCGGCCCGGTTTATTTTCTGGGTCAGCCCAATGTTTTCCCCTGGGTCATCATTTTCAGCGATGTCTGGAAGGAATTTGGCTTCGAGGCAATCGTCTACCTGGCGGCGTTGACGGGTATCGACCCGACGCTCTACGAGGTGGCGGAGCTGGACGGCGCCAATCGTTTTCAGAAGATGTGGTCGATCTCGCTGCCCGGCATCGCGCCTGTGGTGGTGTTGGTGGGGTGTCTGAGCATCGGCAATGTGCTCAACGCCGGGTTTGACCAGATCTTCAACCTCTACAGCCCGATCGTCTATTCGAGCGGTGACATCATCGACACCTATGTCTATCGCATCGGTCTGATTCAAGGACAATACAGCTTAGGCACAGCAGTGGGTCTCTTCAAGACGGTCGTGGCGCTTATATTGATCGGCGTTTCCTACCGGGCCGCCAGCAAGTTTGCCAACTACAGGATTTTTTAGGAGAGCGGTATGTTTACTTCGCGCAGTAAAACTGACCGCATCATCGACTGGCTGATCACCGCGCTCCTGCTGGCAGCCGGGGTGTCGACGCTGTTCCCGCTTGTCAACACGTTGGCGATCTCCCTGAGTGAAAAGGCTGCGGTCAGTGCGGGCATCGTGGGCTTCTGGCCGGTGGGATTCAACCTCAACTCCTACAGCTACATCCTCAACGACGACAAATTTTGGCGCGCGTTTGGCGTCTCTGTGCTGCGCGTGCTGCTGGGTGGCTCGCTCAACTTCGCTTTGACCGTGCTGACGGCGTTTCCGCTCTCGCGCAGCACGCGGGCGTTTCCCGGGCGCAATTTCTTCATGTGGCTCTTTGTCTTCGGCATGATCCTCAACGTGGGCATTGTGCCGTGGTACCTGACGATCAGCGGCTACAAACTGATCGACAATATCTGGGCGCTGGTGCTGCCGGGCGCGGTGCCGATCTGGAGCGTCATCATCCTGATGAATTTCTTCCGCAGCATTCCCAAAGAACTGGACGAAGCTGCACGCATCGACGGCTCCAACCCCTGGCAGTTGTTGTGGAGCGTCTATCTGCCGACCTCGCTGCCCGCGTTGGCAACCATCACCCTCTTCAGCATCGTGGGGCACTGGAATTCCTTCTTCGACGGGCTGATCCTCATGAACAACCCCGACAACTACCCGCTGCAAACCTACATCCAGCAGTTGGTGATTGCCGACCGGCCGGCGCTGCACGGCGGCCAGGCGCAGATGCTCGCCCAGCTTTCCGGCAACACGCTCAACGCGGCCAAGCTCTTTGTCGCCATGATCCCGATCCTGCTCGTCTACCCGTTCCTGCAACGCTACTTTATCCGTGGTATTATGCTCGGCGCGGTCAAAGAGTGATCGGTGCGGAGGAGAGTGGGTGCGTGCTGCGAGGAGAGCGTCAGTCCGGCTCCAACCCTCTGCGCTCTATTTTATCTAGCGGGGAGCGTCCACTCAATGGAGCCGAGTTACTGGACACCGGTTGATCTGCAGCGGTTTCTCGACGAGTACGCCATTCAAGCCGAACTGTTGCCCAACATCGGCCACACACCGACGGTGCCAGCCGCGGCCATGGCATTGGGTGTGGCGCCTGACCAGATTATCAAGACGCTGCTCTTTCTCGTGGAGCAACTCGCCGCCGTTGCGCCAACGCCGGTCGTGGTGATCAGTCACGGCGAACGCCGCGTCGACACGCGTTTGCTGGCTGAGCACTTCGGCGTCGGCAAGAAGCGCGTAACCCTGGCGCCCGCCGACGTTGTGTTGGCGACGCTTGGCTATCCGGCTGGTGGGGTGCCGCCTTTCGGCCATGCAACCCACTTGCCGGTGATCGTGGATGCCAGTGTGCAAACGGTAAAGGCCGGCGTTATTTTCGGCGGCGGCGGCGACGACCGTACGATGCTGCGGTTGACGGTGGCGGAGTTGTTGCGTGTGACAGGGGCGGAAGTGGTTGCAATGAGTTGATGGAGAGATTAGAGATTGAGGAATGAGAGTGCTGGGGATCGAGCAACCAACCGTCTCTCTGTCTCCCCTGTCTCCCTGCCTGCTATTCCGGCATACGCGCGGGTCGATACGCGTCGTCGACTTCGTCGCTAAAGGGGGCGGCAGAAGGCGGCGCGGGCGGCGTCTCGCGCCGGAATGGATTGCGCAATGATGTGCTGCCTGGCTGCGCCGCAGGCATGACCGGCTGGAGTGACGGCGCCGCCTGCACCGTGCTCAGTTGGGGTCTTGCCGCGGCGCGCGGTTGGGGGCCGCCACAGAAGACGCAGATTTCCCACTCGTTCCGCACCAGCTTGCCGCAGCTTGGGCAGGAATGCTGCAACTGGCCATGACAGTTGGGGCAATAGACCCATGCTTCGCTGACTGGCACGCCACATTGATGGCAAGTCATTGTCTCTTCTAGCTCGCGCAGCAGCGCTTCTTCTTCCAGCGCGCGGTCGTAGACTTCGGCAAGCGTGGCTTTGGGGCGAATCATCATATACAGGATGAGGCCGATCAGGGGAAAGATCAACACCAGCGCGACCGCCAGCGTGATCACTAACCAATCACGCGTTCGCGAACGAATGTCGTTGAACGTCCAGATCCCCATTGCAATCCAAAAAGCAAACAGAAAAGCGCCCAGGGCGGCAACGAGCACGCCGACGATGGTGCCGATAGTATTGATCAGTTCCGGTGACATGTATCACTCCACTTACGGACTACGCCGTGCAAAATATGCTCGATTATAGCGCACGCACGCATCAAGGCCAAACGGTGGCGGACTTTCGGGTTTACTTCAGCTTTGAGGAATCATGTAAGCGTGCACGCACACCACCCGGATCATCGGCCAGCACGGCGTCCACGCCCCACCGGACGTAGTGGTGCAGGCGCGGTTCCGGCGTTGGGTCGAGCGGCGCGACGATGCTGCCCATGCGGTGTGCGTGCGCCGTATAGAGCGGATTCACGTACAGCAGCGGCCAGAGCGGCCCCAGCAACTGCGCGCCGCGCTTGGGCCAGGGGTTTTTGAGCGTGATATGTCCGATCGGGATGTCAGGCCGGATGCGCTTGACGGCCAGCACATGCTCGAAGTGGAAGGAGATCAGCGCCGACCGCCGCAAGACGCCGCCCTGCTCCAGCGTGTCTACCAGAATTTTCGCGTATTTCTCCTGCAAGAAGAGCGGATCTTTGAGTTCCAGCAACAAGGGCGCGCCGCCGCCGGTGGCTTCGATCAGGCCTGCCAGCGTTGGGATGCGATCTTCGCCCAGCGCACCGCCGGGGCGGCGCGTGCGCAATGCCTGAAGCTGCGCCAACGAGTGATCACGCACCAGGCCGGCGCCCTCGGTCATGCGGTCGAGCGTCGGGTCATGAAACAGCACGAGCTGGTCGTCCGCTGTGAAGCGCAGGTCGGTTTCCAGCGCGTCCGCGCCCTGCGCCAGCGCCAACAAAAAGGCGCGGAGAGTATTTTCCGCCTCTAGTAATCTGGCGCCGCGGTGGGCGACGACAAAGGGGCGGCCCGCGCGCCGCCGCTCCTCGCGGAAGGTGTCCCAATTCATGGTGGGTTTCATCCTTGCTTCGTGACGATGATGCAATCAAAAAGGGGCGACGCTGCGGTCGCCCCTTTTTTGATTGGCGATCAACGCGTCGAACTTATCCTTTGACCGCGCCGGTGGTCAGGCCGCCGACGAGATAGCGTTGGAAGAACATGAAGAGTATGATCGTCGGCAGCGCCGCCAACAGCGCGCCGGCAGAGAAGACGCCCCAGCTTTGCGCAAATTGGTTTGCCACCATCTGATTCAGACCCACTGCCAATGTATACATCATTTTGTCGGTCAGCAGCACGCGCGCCAGCACAAACTCGGAGTAGGTGCCGATAAAGGTGAGCAGCGCAACGACGACAAGGATGGGACGCACCAGCGGCAGCAACACGACCCAGAAAACTTGCCAGCCCGAAGCGCCATCCACCGTGGCGGCTTCGTCTAAATCCCTGGGGATCGAATCGAAGTAGCCTTTGGTCAACCAGGTGTTGGCGCCCAACGTGCCGCCCAGGTAAACCAGAAAGAGGCCGCCATAGGTATTCAACCCGATGGCAGGGATATAGCTCCCAAACTGTTGCAGAATGAGAAAGAGCGCGACCATGTTCAGGAAATTGGGGAAGACCTGGATCAAGAGGATGGCCTGCAACAATGGGCGTCGCGAACGGAAATTGAAGCGTGAAAAAGCGTAGGCCGCCAACGTGGTGATCGCCGTAGCGACCACTGTCACAGTGGTCGCGATGAAGAGTGAGTTGACGTACCATCGCGGGTAGGGATTCACCGGGTCGTTGAACAAGCGTTGATAGTTGGCCAGAGTTGGGTTCTGCGGGATCAGCGGTTGACCTACCAACGAACCAGTCGGATTGAACGACGCCGAAATGATCCACAGGATCGGGAAGAGGGCAAAGATCAACATCACAATCGCCAGTAAGATACGCAGCATCAGGGCGATGCGTTTGCCGCGCTGGATAGAGCCGACTGAGGCGGTGTAGCGACCCTTAGACATTGCGCCCCCTCTCTTCCAGCATGTTGGTGAAGCGGAACTGGAATTGTGTAATGATGAACAGGATCAGGAAGATCATGATCGTGATGGCTGAAGCGTATCCATAATCTGAAACACCCGAGGCGCCAAAAGCAATGCGATAGGTGTAGGTCGCCAGGATGTCCGTGTAGCCAACAGGCGTGGGTACGTTGGGCATAGGCGGCCCGCCACGGTTGTAGAGATCGATCACGACGAAATTGTTGAAATTGAAGGCAAAGGAGGCTACCAACAGCGGGCCGACAGTGACCAGCAGCAGCGGAAACGTGAGGCTCTGGAACTTGTGCCACGCATTGGCGCCGTCCAGATCAGCCGCTTCGTAGATATCATTGGGCAGCGTCTGCAAGGCGCCTGTCACCACTACGAACATATAGGGAAAGCCTAGCCAGGTCTGAATTACCAGGATGCCGATCTTTGACCAGAAGGGGTCGCTAAACCAGGGGGGCACCCAGCCGCCGGTGATCATGCCGATCATCTGCGAAATGATGCCAAACTGTGGGTTGAGTAGACCCACCCACACCGGCACTGCCACGAAAGCCGGGATGGTGTACGGGATCAGCAGCAGCGATCGCAGCGGTGCGCGCAGCGGCATCTCCGGCACGTCGAAGACGATGGCCAGGAACATGCCCAAGATAAATGTCAGCAAGACCGACATGATCGCAAAGATCACAGTCCAGAGAAAGACCTGCACAAAGGTGGAGCGCAGGGCTGGATCGGTGAACAAGGCTCGATAGTTCCGCGCTCCGACCGTCGCCGCAAAGCCAGGACTCAGCTTTTGCCCCGCAGCCGATGTGAACGTGCCCTCAATATTTGTGAAGACTTCGCCCGCCTGCTGGTCGATCATGGCGTCTTGGGCTGCATCGTACACAAACAACTGCTCGTACTGCGCTGCCTGACCCAAGACACTCTGGCTGACTTGAAAAGCATTGTCGGGCTTGACGCCAAAGGTCAGTGAAGATAGCGCGCCCAGCGCGCCAAATAGTTGGTTGCTGGGAATCTGCTGATAACCATCGATATCGGCAGGCGGCTCGCCACTGCGCGGTGCAGGCTCGGTTCCCGGCGTCACTGTAAAGACTTCAGCAGGGTCATTGGGATTGACCATCCACAACATGAAGTCTCCCGCGGGGTTTTTGAAGGCAGTCCAGTTGTAGAGGGTGGCGTCGGGGGGAAGGAACGTTTGGGATTCGATCTGTTCGATGGCCAACTGTTGGGTGACGAGGTGGCCGGTGCCGTAGTTGGTAAAGGAGACATAGACGGTGAACAAAATGGGGTACAGCACCATAATGGCGAGGAGGGAGAGACCTGGGGCGACATAACGAAGTGGATAGAAACGTCCGCTCAGAAAGACGACGTTGACCCAGAGCGTTACTAAGGCAAGAACTGCCGCCAACGGCCAGTAGCCATCGAAAACCATCTGATAGACCAGCCAGATGGTGATGCCGTCGATCAGCGCCAGGGCCAGGATGCGCAGGATCAGAGAAAGGATACTGTGGGACCCGGCGTCTGGGGGCGCCTGCGCGCCCCCAGAGACCTTCTGCGTTGCAGCAGACATGGGTGGTTATTGGCCTGCAATGGCCGTTGAGACCTGGGCCTGCGCCTGGTCAGCGGCTTCTTGTGGCGTCAGCTTGCCGGTGCTGACCAGCGTGATCGCATCGCCCTGACCGCCCCACACCGAGTTCATCGCGGGAATGTTGGGCATGGGCTGGGCGACATTCCCTGCCTCGGCAATTGCCTTCAGATCCGGATCTTCGATCTTTTCGGACACAGGAATCCAGGCAGAAGCACGCGGATCCTGATCAAAGAAGGCCTGCATGGTGGCATCGGTCGCCACGAATTGTTGCAGGAAGGTCTGCGCCAGCAGTTGGTTCTTGCTAAAGGCGTTGATCATGAAGCCCTGGACGCCCAGGAAAGGCGCGCCCGGCTGAGTGCCCGTCGGAATGTTGGTGATGGCATAGGGCACGCCCGCCTCGCGGATGCCGTTCAGCGCCCACGGGCCGGAAATCATCATGGCGGCGTCGCCATTCTGGAAAGCGGACAGCATCAGGTCGCCGTCGATGTTGCCGTTGCGATCGAGCAGGCCGTCTTCATACATGCTGTTGAGCCACTCGAGGGCGGCAACGCTGCCTTCGCTGTTCAGCCCCAGATCCTCGGCGTTATAGCTGCCATCAGCGTTCTGGCCGAAGATATAGCCGCCAAATGCCGTCTGGATAGGATAGAAGTGATAGGGGTCGCCGATGGTCTGCGTCAAGAAACCATACTTGTTGCCGGCATCCTTGATCTCCTGGGACATGGCTTTGACTTCGTCAAAGGTGGTCGGCGGCGTCGGCGCCAGGTCTGTGTTGTAGTAGAAGGCGATATTTTCGGTTGCCTGCGGCATCCCGTAGAGTTTGCCGTCGGTGTAGGTGTAAGCCTGCACAGCGTTCGGGGCAAAATTGGCGGCATTGGGGCCAAGGTCCACCGGGGCAAGCAGGCCACTGCCGTTCAACTCGCCAAGCCAGTCGTGGGCGCCCAGGATGATGTCCGGGCCGCTACCGGCCGGCGCTGCAATTTTGAAGTCGTTGCGGATGTCGCCGATGGCTTTCTGCACCACCGCCAGCTTGACGCCGGTCTGTGCGGCGAACTCGTCGCCAAGCTTCTCCAGGATGGGCGCGCGTTCGCCGTCAGCCCAGATCGTCAGCACCGCGCCCGTATCCGCGGCCGGTGCAGCTTCTTCGGCAGGCGCTTCCGTTGGCGTCAATTCTTCGGTCGCCACTTCGGCGGCAGGCGCTTCTGTGGCGGCTTCTTCAACGGCTGGCGCGGCCGGTTCAGCAGGAGCCGCCGTCGGCTGTCCGCCGCCGCAGGCTGCTAACACTAGAACGCCGATGACCAGCAAGGACAACAAGATCAGTCGCTTGTTGCGCATACAGATTCTCCTTTTGCTAGATACGTAGTAACTTTGGACGGAACTGAAACATTTATTCTGCAAACCCTAGCGTGTCAGGGAAAGCATACACTGGGAGCTAGGCAAAATCAGCCGCTATCTGGCCTAGAACCAACAGGGTGATTCCTTCTACTTTCGCATATCGATTCAAACAAACCTGAACTGCAACCATTATAGAGATTATTTGGAGGCTTTGCAAACTGTAGGCGAATTTGGGTGTGTTTCAAGATGTTGCAGCGTGCGTCGCACTGGCCGTTTAATGCAATAACCAGCACGCCGGCTGCTCAGTACGACGCACGCTGCTGTGAAATCTGGAATTCGCCCGTTCAGTTTTGCTGGCGGCCGGGCAAGCGCGGCAGTGCACGGCTGGGCCGCGTGCTGCGATCCGGTTTGATAATGGGCTGTTCGGCCAGGAGCCGCAGCGCTTCGACGATCGCCTGCTCCAGTTGCGGGTCACGACCGGCCACGTGATCTTGCGGGGTTACGTCCACCTCGATATCGGGATCTGTACCGTAGTTCTCGACCATCCACCCCACATCCTGGAACCAGAAGCTGTACTCCGGCTGCGTCGTGATCGTGCCGTCGACCAGCGGGTGACGCGGCGAAATGCCGATCACGCCGCCCCACGTGCGCTTGCCGATCAGCGGCCCCAGGCCGAGAAGCTTGAAGCTGTGACAGAAGATATCCCCGTCGCTTCCCGCCAATTCGTTGGTGATGGCGACGCGCGGCCCCGCCACCGAATCCGCAGGGTAGGGCGCAACGCCGCCCCAGCGGGACGCGTCGTACCCGATGCGCCGGCGCGCCAATTTCTCCAGCAGCAGTTGGCTGACGTGACCGCCGCTGTTGTAACGTACATCCACGATCAGCCCGTCGCGCATCACCTCGGCCAGGAAACCGCGATGGAATTCGGCATAACCATGCGATCCCATGTCGGGAATGTGCACGTAGCCGATGCGCCCGTCGGTGGCAGCGTGGACGCGGCGGCGTTTGGCTTCCACCCAGGCGCGATAGCGCGCGTCGTCGTCGCTGTGGATGGTCTTGACGACCACGGCGCGCCACTCCGGTCTGGATGGGGCGTCTTCCCCAGGCGCGGCCGCCTGGTCTTCCGCCGGCGCATCCACTGGGGCGCCATCATTTACTGCTGCGCCATTATCCACCTCTGCGCCATTGTCTACAGATGCAGGCGCCGCCGATCCATCCTGAGGCGGCGCGGGGCGTGGCGCCAATGTCAGCAATACCTCTTGCCCTGCCTGGTTGACCAACAGTTGCGCCGGCGAGGTTGTTTCATCTAGCCGCTGACCGTTGACGGCCAGCAAGATGTCGCCCGCGCGCACATCGACGCCCGGGGCTGCCAACGGCGAAGTTGCGGTTGGGTTCCACGGGTCGCCTTCGACGATATTCTGGATGCGATAGCCGCCGGCCGCCGCATCCCACACAAATTCGGCGCCAAGCACGCCCTGGCTGTAATGGGGGGAAGCGCGGTAGTCGCCGCCAAATTCGTAGGCATGGCTGGTGCCCAGCTCGCCCTGCATTTCCCAGACCAGATCGCTAAATTCGCTGCGCGAGCTGACGCGGTCGATCAACGGTCGATAGCGAGCGTAGACCGCGTGCCAATCCACTTCTGCCATATCCTCGGTCCAGAAATGGTCGCGCTGTAGACGCCATGCCTCTCGATACATCTGTTCCCACTCGCTGGGCGGCGCCACCGACACCTTGATGCGGAAGAGATCGATCCAGCCGCTGCGCCGGCCGGGGCCGCTGTCGCCGGGCGCTTTCTCCGTCGCCGAAATCACGCGCAACCGTTTGCCGCTGAAGTAGAGCAATTTTTTGCGGTTGCGCGAGATCTCAAAAGCGGCGACATTTTCGGCGATCGGCTCGCTTTTGTACTCCTTGAACACCCAGGCGCGCAGCGAACCACCCTCTTCTCCTTCGTCGCTCCAATCTTCATCGCCATCCAGCGCGCCGTGCAGCGCGTAGGAGCTGAAGATGGCGCGTCCGGGTGCGCCGATGATCTGGCCGTAGCGGCTGTCGGGCGTTGGGAAGGCGAGCACACGGCGCTCGATGCCGTCGAGGTCGATAACCAATTGCCGCGTCTTGCGCTTTTCTTTTTCCTGCTTGGGATCGTGCTCCTTGCCCGCGTGCGAGTCGGCGCTGCTGTGCGTAGATTTGCGTAACGCGTCGAGCGGCGCCTCGGGGGGCAATTCGTTCCTGTGGCGCGACGGATCATGCTTGCCGCTGATCTCACCATCGAGCTCGCCTAGCGCATTATCCTCGTCATCGTCGTTTTCGTCCCCCTCTTCGCCGCTGTCATCATTCTCTTCGGCTTCGTGATCTTCGTCCTCGTTTCCTTCCTCCTCCTCATCGTCATGCTCCGCAGCGTCATCGCCGCCGTCGGGTCGCGGCAGAAAAGGATTGGGCAGGTCGGCGCGCAGCAGCAATAGGTAAGGGCGCATCCCCCACGGAAAGCTGAGGTCAAGGTGCAGGTTGTCGTAGACCGGGTTAAATTCCCGGTAACTGAGGAAGTAGAGATAGTTGCCGTCCGGGTCGAAAGAGGGCGCCACATCGTGCAAGATCGGGCGCGTCACGGTGACCGGGTTGGGGTGCGTCAAAGGTGCGGCGGACGTTTTCTCCACCGCTGCGGGGTCAAGCAGATGGTAGAGTCGAATTTCGGTGGCATTGAGACTTACACCAAAGCCATAGGCCAGCCAACGACCGTCGGGCGACCAGTCTATCCCGGCAATTGGACGCCACTCGCTGCGATCGACGCGCGTTAACTCCCCGCTTTTGAGATCGACGATCAGCAATTCCTGGCGATGGTTGCTCAGAGCGACCTTGTCCTCGGTTGGAGACGCCTTCAATGCAACCGGTCGCCCGATGTCCAGCCCGCTCAGCCTTCGTGGCGCTTCTGCCAAATCGGCCGAGAAAATGACCAACTCCTCCTCGCCGTTGGCGTCGTCCACCATCACGAGATATTGGTCATCGTTCAGGAAGTCCGGCAGGCGATAACGCACGCCGTCACGTTGGCCGATCTGCATGACCGGGCCCTCGTGGTTGAAAAAAGTGAATGCTTTCCCGCGCGTGGTGACGGCCAGCGCGTCTCCGGTCGGGTTGAGGCGCGCGCTGTCCAGATAGCTGATGGCGGGCGAAAACTTGCGGTTGCGTTGCACGCGCGGGCTGTGATAGGTAACTGTCACCTTCTCTGTGACGCCGGAGGCAGGCTCATAGACGTAGAGATCTGCGCCGAGATGGTAGACGACCCGGACGCCGTCGGTGCTGGGATTGCGTGCGTAGAAATCGTCGTGATCGGTGTGACGGCGCAGGTCGTCGCCCCCAGGCGTCACACTGTAGAGGTTGCCGATGCCCTCATGGTCGCTGATGAAGTAAATCCGTCCGCCGTCAGCGTCGGGCAGCCACATGGGTGAGGCCAGATTGCCGCGCATGTTGGGCAAGAAGCGCTCAAACTCGCCATTGCCCGCGCGATCGATCCAGAGATGGCCCGCCGTGCCCCCGCGGTAGCGCTTCCAGCGCGCCGGGTCGCCTGTGTTGCGGCCGATCACGACGCCGCCGGCGGGGCCAAACGCAATCGCCCGCGCCGGTCCGACCGGCGCGGGCGTCACCTGGCCGGCATTGGCGTCGATGGCGACAGTGTAGAGCGCATATTCTTGTGGATGAAAATGGCCGTAATTGGTCGAGAAGAGAATCTGCTGCGCGTCTGGCGTCCACCCCAATACCTGGCAGGTGTGATTCAGATAGGTCATCCGCCGCGCACTGCCGCCAGCCGCTGACATCAGATAAACTTCCGGCATGCCTTCTTCGCGCCCAACAAACGCGAGCCATTCGCCATCCGGTGACAGCGCCGGATAGTTGACCTGGCCTAGATTGCTTGTTAGCCGGCGCGCCACGCCGCCGTGACGAGAAATGCTCCAAAGATCATCTTCGGAGACAAAAACAATCGTATCTTGGTGAATGGTGGGGAACCGATAATAGCCGTCGCTCATGCGATCCTTTTTTGTGTGATGGATGAAATGGAAACGTAGAACACACAGGGCGTCGGTGTTCTACGCGTGCAAGGCAGTATACTCCGGCGTGAAACACCTACCAAACTTGGTGAATCATCCTCCCTTGTCTGGTTGGCGGTGAGTGCTGAGTAAATTGCCAAAGCGCACCCATGCCAGGCCATACACCGCCATCACCAGCGCCGCATAGACAGGCAGCATCCATGTCGTCAGCGGCAGCAATGCCTGCGCTACCAAACTCAGCATTCCCAGTGCACCGACCAGAAAGAGCGGCGTCGCAATCGGATAGGCGTGGTCACTGCCATTGGCCTCGATGGCGACCAGCATCGCGCTCAACGCCACAAGCACCGCGCCAAAGAGTTGCATGGCGGCGGTGGGCAGCACGAGCAAGAGCAGTGCGCTGGCCGCCGTTGCCACGCCCGCCAGCGCGCCCACCCACCCCATCGGCACACCAAAGCGGCTGGGTACGGAGACGCCAAAGGGCTTGGGTTCGCTGGTAGGCAGTTCATAACGCGCGGCTGCCCCCACGACTGCCAGGCCCAACAGCGTCAGCGCGCCGCCACAGGCGGCGCCGGATAGACGGAAGGCGTTGGGGTTGGGCACCAGCGTCTGACCCAAATCATTGGTAAAAGCGGCGCCGCTGCCCAGCGGCTGCAACATTGCCAAAATGGCGTAAGCAATCCAGAGCAGCCCGCCGACAATGGCCAATTCACCCGCCCAGCGCGTGGGTAGATCCCTGATCGTGTTCATGGCATGTAGTATACTGAAATCAAATCGATTGCCGCCATTCTTAACTTGACCCTTCGCCTAGTGTTTCCATAGACAACGTCCCCGGCACGCAGCAGATGAATTCACTGGCCAGATGTGCGGTGCTGCGTGCCGGGGACGTTACCTGATTCTGCACTAGGCGGCAGCGCTTTGCCACGCTTTGCCAGAATCCCCTATTTGTCTTTGCTTTGCGTGTTATTCCATCTGTCCGGGAAAAACCGGAAGCTGGGCAAATCTGACATCCAGACTCGCAAGCCTCGCCTTCCCACGCACGGTCATATCCGTGACGAAATTGAGTTGCTGATCCGGCTCGATCGGGTAAGCCTTGAGCCGATAATGTGTGCCCCACGGTTTCTCCTGCACGATCACAAAGATCGGCTGGGCAATCTGCAGAAAGGCGCTCGTCAGCGCCACATCATACAACGCCTGCTTGACGCGTGCGGCGTCGTGATCGGGGTGGAGATAGAAATCAGCGATGCACATGAGGTTGCGGCTGCCGTCATTGCCGTTGTAAATGAGCTGATCCCACAGCTTTAAATGTGGAATCACCACGACGGTGTCGTCCAGCGTGACGATTTCCGCCGCGCGCGTCCCGATCGAGCGCACCTTGCCGTACGCGCCGTTGACGGCAATCCAATCGCCAGGGCGATAAGGCAATTCATAGAGCGTCACCACGCCCGCGAGGAGGCTGCTGATATAATCCTTGAAGGCAAACCCCAAGGCAAGGCCGGTTGCACTCAGGAGCACTACCAGGTTTTCAAACGTGGGATCGATAATGCGTGTGACAATTAATACCACGGAAACCATGATGATCAGCAGACGCAACACCGGTTCGCCCGCCAGAAAGAAATTGCGGTGCTGGTTGGGAACCCTGCTCGCCAGCCAGGGAAAGATGCGCTGATTGGCGGCGATCAATAGCCAGGCTCCGACCAGAATCAAGGCGATAGCAATCAAGTTGTCCTGATTGAGCGCCAGAATGTCTGTGATGCTGTTTGCACCGTTCATCGGGTTGCTCCTAAAATTCGTCGACGGGATAGCCGTTGTCCACCAAAAATTGGCGCGCGACCGGATAGCCCTGCGCCGTCACCCGCCAAAATCCAGCGGACTCCGCCAGCACTCTGGCATTTTGCAGCAGGTAAATCATTTCGGTCACCTCGTCGGCCGTCAATGGCGTCACCTGAGCAAGCTGTTCTCCGGTAAGGCCGCTGTGCAGCAGCAGCGCGTGCAAGACAAAAGCCTGATGGCGTATTGCGCCCGGCGGCATGACCGGGTGTTTGATCTGGCTCCACGGGGCAACCCAGACTGTTTTTCCCGGCAGATCGACTGCCTCGGCCTGCGCTTCTTCGGCAATTTCCTCGTCCGGCTCGATACGCAGGCTATTGTGCCAGATCGTCCAGGCGATCCCCAGGATGCCGCGGCTGTGCACCGCGAGCCGCTGCATATAATCGCTGTGGTGGACGGAGCCGTTGACGGCGACATCTTCTGGCGGCGGAAACACATATTTGCCATTGTCGGATTGACGAAAGAGTAGATGCTGATCTTCTCCACCGCTTGCCAACGCCTGAAGATAGTGGGACAGCAGTTTTTCGTCAAAGGCGCGCAAAGCAAGCGTGTTGGATAAATGTTCCGGCCAGAACCTGCGCAGAAACGTCCAGCCCCAACTGTCGCAACCGATGAGACCGCAGCCGAGATTGCCTGCATACACCTGGTCGAAGAAACGACGGATGAGGCCCAAGCCCTCGGTGTGGCGGAGATAAGTCCGCTCGAGGTGCGGAAACACCCAGGGTTGATCATCGACAATCTGGTCTGATAACCAGGAAAGATCACCGGCGAAGACTTCCTCGGACGCGGGCGGCTCGATCACCCGCCAATCGTGAAGTTCAGCCCACAGTTGCAGAATCTCAACATGCCCGCTGTAGGGCGGTCCAATGAAAAGCAGCGGTATATGCTGTGATTGGCGATCCGCCAACCAATGCTCCAGCCTGACGTCGAGCGCCTGCGCGGCAGCGCGCCACGCGGGCGCCGGCGCGATGCGCTGAAGCTGCCAGGCAGGCAATGCTTTTAACGATTCTCGCTCCTCGAAAGGCTCCGCCTGTGCTTTCCCAGCGCCGAAACGCCTGCGCAGTTCTGCAAACCAATTCTCTGAGATCGCCTTCACCGACGGGGTAGGCGGCGTATACTCTGCGAGCGGAACATATTCCCAAATGGTCACAATTGCGGAACCCCCAGCCCTTCCGCCCCAACAGGCGACGCCAAGAAAGCCGCACCTGAACGGGCGAGCAACTCCATCCCAATCGCGGCGCGGCGTACACGTTCGCGACCGGTCGCCACGGCCGCGGCTTCGAGATGGACGCCGCTTGGGTAGATGTTCGGTGCGTTGCGCAGGCCAAACTTGAGATAGACGGGCGCGCCCACGCGGATGATCTCTGCTACTTCGTAGTAGCGGGTAAAGCCGCCCAATCCGTCCGGCCCCTCAATGTAGAGGTCAAGCGGGATCGAAAGCACTTGGCGCATCGCCGCCAGCCGCGGCAAGGCAATGCCCGACGCAATGTTGATCGTGTCGAGGCCGTTGTCCTGCAGCAGCTTGACGCCCAGCGGGTTGGCCACGCCCAGCACCGCCGAGCCTTTGACCACCAGATCCGCCGGCAGCACGCCGCGCTGACGCGCCTGGTTCACCAGCCAGAGCAGCCCCTCGTCAGCGACCAGGATGCTGCGGATGCCTGCCTCCACCCCGCGCACGATGTCGTCGAAGGCGTAGGCAAGCTGATCCATGCCCGTGTGTCGCCAGCCCATGAGCTTGCCGTCAGGCGTCAGCGGCTGCCCCGACCCTTCCCACGCCGCACGCGGGCCGACGAAGAGTGACACCTCGATGCGATGCTCTGCGCCGAGCCGCGCCATTTCGCGCAGTTCGGCGTTGGTCAGCAGCATCATGCCGCTGCCCTGCGAGACGCGGTGAATGGTGACGCCGTGCTGCTGCGCCGCCGCGATGACTGCTGCCAGCGCAGCCGGCCCCTCGACGCTGGGAATCTCAATGCGGTAGTGGGCGCCATCGGGGAAGCGCTGCGTCGAGGTTGGCAGGTCGTAACGGTCGCCGTCGGGTAAATCCAGCTCGTGAAGAAGGCGTTTGGCGCTGCTCATCAATTGCTCCTTGACGTGTGATCGCTCTCTGATTTTGGTTTCTGCACTACGGCCATTGTATCCTACCTCTCTTGCAAAAGGATAGTTATCGGCGCAAGCGCACTCGCGCAGGCACGGATGCTGAGGAGAGTCATGACGGAGTCCATTACGATTGTCGGGGGCGGGCTGGCTGGCAGCGAGGCCGCCTGGCAGATCGCCAACCGCGGCATCCACGTTGATTTGGTGGAAATGCGACCGGGGCGCGGCACGGACGCGCATGTCACCGACCGGCTGGCAGAGTTGGTGTGCAGCAACTCGATGGGGTCGACGCTCCCTGACCGGGCGCTGGGCATTCTCAAGCGCGAGTTGTTGCGCATGGGCAGCATGGTCATCCGCACGGCGTACAAGCACGCACTCCCGGCCGGCGCTGCCTTGGCCGTCAGCCGCGAGGAATTTTCCGAAGAGATCACGGCGCTGATTCACGGCCATCCCAACATCACTGTCCGCCGCGACGAAATGACGGCCATCCCCAGCGGGCCGGCCATCATCGCCACCGGCCCGCTGACCAGCAGTGCACTGGCCGCGCGCATCCAGGATCTCACCGGTCGGCAGCATCTCTACTTCTACGATGCGATGGCGCCGATTGTCGTGGCCGACAGCATCGACATGCAGCGCGCCTTTCGCCAGAGCCGCTACGACCGCGAAAGCGAGTTGGGTGGCGACGAGGGCGATTATATCAACTGTCCCTTCGATCAAGCGGAGTACGCGCGCTTTGTCCAGGCCGTGCTCGACGCACCGAAGATCGAGCTAAAGGGCGCGGACAAGGAGTTGGAGCGCTACTTTGAGGGCTGCATGCCGATCGAGGCGCTGGCCGCACGTGGGGAGAAGTCATTGGCCTTTGGGCCGATGCGTCCGGTGGGGCTGCGCGACCCGCGCACGGGACGCCGCCCCTACGCTGTCGTGCAGCTTCGCCAGGACAACGTCGCGGGCACGCTTTATAACATGGTGGGTTTTCAAACCAACATCAAATGGGGCGTACAGGAGCAGGTGCTGCGGCTGATCCCGGGGCTGGAGCACGCCGAGTTTGAGCGGCTGGGGCAGATGCACCGCAACACGTTTATCAACAGCCCAACGCTGCTGCGCCCAACGCTGCAATGCCAGGTGCGCGACGACCTCTTCTTTGCGGGACAAATTACCGGCACCGAAGGGTACGTCGGCAGCACGATGGGCGGGCTGGTGGCTGGCATCAACAGCGTGCGGCGGCTGCGCGGGGAAGCCCTGCTCGAACTGCCGCGCACGACGATGATAGGCGCGCTGCTGTACTACATCACCCACGCCGAACCGGCTACCTTCCAGCCCATGAAGGCGGCGATGGGATTGCTGCCCGAACTGGACGCAACGGTGCGCAACAAGCGCGCTCGCTACGCCACCTACGCCGAGCGCGCCGAAACAGAACTGGAGGCGTATCTGGTTCAGATCTCGCCTGCGTTCAGAGCGCTTGCGTTACTCGATCTCTAGATTTTCGAGGTCGCTAGCTTTTTTCTCAAAAACCTATCTCTGATGGTGGATACGGGTTCGCCGTAACTTGGTCCCGGTATTCCTCAGAACTTTTGGTGCAAGATACCAACTCGATCAAGAACGCACGCTTCACCCGCAACTGACGGGCGATCATTCCTTCGAGCTTTGCGGATATCTCCTTCTCACCATGCGATATCTTTGTCGCAATGATCGGACTTCCTGGTATCTCCAATTGATACCACTTGTGATCGGGCGACCGTGCAGGGGCAGGGCTAAACCCCAGCTTCCCGATCAGCGTCTGTTCCAACTTTTTTGCTTTGATCGGCATAAGGGAATAATCTTATTTGGCTTGCGATTTAGTTAAGTAACTACCCAACTCGCCTGCCAACTCCAGAGACTCAAACAGCGTCGAAGCGTTCACAATCTCAAAATACTCGACGAGCGACTGGATGTAATCCTGGATCGCCTCCGGCCCGGAGTGGCCGTAACCATAGACTGTGGTAATCGTTTCGCTAGCTAGATAAGCTCCGTCCTCGTCACGCTCGATCGTCAGAGTAATTGGGATTACCAATGTCCAGCCCTCGGCGATCTGTCCGATCAACGTGTGTGTATAGCGCTGAATCGCCGCAATATGTTCTTCCTGATGGTTGGGGCGACTTGATGAAAGGCGATACTCCACCGCGCCAGCGCTGATATGGCTATGAAGTGCAAAGGTTGTGTACATGGTTTATTCTTGTCCAGCTTCATTCCGGGCTAAAAACTTGCTGATATTGTCCTGCATCGCTGATTGAAACTGGATTGCAGGCTCGTGCGCCATAATAATCTTCGCTACAGCGCGCGCCGGCACTGATTTCATTCGGGCAATTTCTTCATTCTGCCGTGATGGATCGGGTGAAATAATAGGCGGCAGAATCTCAAAAAAAGTGATAATGAACTCGCTGTCCGTATGCTGAATCAGCACATTATTGGCATAGACGGCTGGAATATCCCCTTGAAACTCGATTGGCACAATGACCGCATTACTGTCTTGTTCTAACATAATAGGCACACCAATGAATCATCGTCTCATCAAATTGTAAAATGATTATAACCGTGAAACTCTAACGATGGAGCACAACTAACAAAACTATCACGGATGGAGGTGATTTTCAATCAGAAAACCTGTTCTTCAGAAATTTCCAGTGTGATGGCTTTAAAACGTGGCCGCATCCGCCTCATTCACGCCCGGAAGAAATTGTTCACAAAGAACCACAGATTGGCGGGGCGTTCGGCCAGGCGGCGCATGAAGTATGGATACCACGCCGTCCCGTAAGGCACATAGATGCGCACCCGATAGCCCTGCGCCACCAACTGTTCTTGCCATTCACGGCGAATGCCATAGAGCATCTGGAACTCGAACGCGTCCCTGGCAATGTCGTGCGCGGCAACATAGCGTTGCACTGCCTCGATCATTGCTTCATCGTGAGTGGCGGCCGCCAGGTAAACGCCGCGGACGCCCGCTTCCAGGGCCAACAGTAGCTCGGCCAGACGCACAAACGCGGCGTCAACGTCGTGCTTTTGTGGATAGGCAACAGCGGGCGGCTCTTTGTACGCGCCTTTGACCAGCCGCACCCAGGCCCCTTCCTTGACCAGCTTGCGCACGTCCTCCTCGCTGCGATACAGGCTGGACTGGATGACCACGCCGACGTTCTCGAACCCTTCGCCAAAACGCAGCCGCCGGTAGACGTCGAGCGTCGTGTCAACCAGCGCGCTTTCCTCCATGTCGATGCGGACGCGCAGCCCCAGCGCCTTGGCCTCTGTCAGCAGCGCGCGCAGATTGTCGATCGCCAGATTCTCGTCGATCTTCAGCCCAAGCTGGCTGAGTTTGACCGAGACGTAGGCGTCCACACCGTTGGCATGGATGCGCTGCAGCAGGTAGAGGATCTGGTCGCGCGCCGCGCCGGCTTCGGTGGCCACAGTGATGCTTTCGCCCAGATAGTCCAGCGTGACCAGCATCCCTTTGGCGTTGAGTTGGCGCGCAGTAGCAATCGCTTCGTCCACGGACTCGCCGGCGACAAAGCGGCTGGCCACGGCCCACGCCGGCGGAAAGCGCGTCACCATCCGCCGCGCCAGCGGCATGCGTGACAGATAGAGCAGCGAGGAACGCAGCCATGCATCGCCGTTCCGGTAGACGAGGTAGCCGGCGGCGGTTGCCGCCGTGGCAGCCACAGTAGCCGTGGCCGCCAGCGTCTGCGCACGTGTAGAAGTCGAGAATTTCGTCTTCTTCATAATAAGCCTCTACTTCTTGTGTGAATCGTTATTTCCTGGATCGCGGACGTCTCGTCCGCAGTTTTTAAGGTGGACGAGACGTCCGCGATCCGTCAGCCGCGCACCGGGCGCGGCTGAATCGATTGCCAGACGCCCGCCGCTTCCGCCCAACGCGCGGCAAGCTTATCATGCGCGATGCCTGTGGCGATGGCCTCGGCGGTCGCGTGGCTGCAACGCAGTTCGACTGCATAGCGCGTGGCCTCATGCCCGGCGCGGCGGATGCGTGCGTGCAGATCGCGCAGGCCGTCCAGCGCCGCGTCGAGTTCCAGATGGACAACCTCAGCCGTGTCGCTTTGGCCGCTGCCGGCGTCGCTGCGACCGTCCAGCAGCCGCACCAACTGCCAGCGCCAACGACGCGCGTCGTCGGCCCACACGTTGAGAGCAAATTCAGCCGTGGCGCCCAGCGCCTGATTGTAGAAGCGATGCACATCCTTGAGATCGCGCGTAAAGCGGGCGGGCGGCAAGTCCTGGCGGGTGCGCCGTCCGTACGCCTTGCTGGTCAGCCGCTCGTCGAGGATCGCCACCACGCCGCAATCATCGCTGCGGCGGATGAGGCGGCCAAAGCCCTGCTTGAGCGCCAGCGTCATCAACGGCGCCATGTACTCCGCAAAGCTTGACCGGCCCTCGGCCTCGATGGCGCGCATCCGGGCGCCGTGGAGCGGGTCGCCAGGCGTGGGGAAGGGCATCTTGTCCATGATGACGAGGCTGAGGTCATCGCCGGGTATGTCAACGCCTTCCCAGAAGGAACGGGTCGCCAGCAACACGCTGTAGGGCGTCGCGCGGAACCAGCTCAGCAGCGCATCGCGCGGGGCGTCGCCTTGCGCCCGCACCGGCCAGACCACTCCCTGGGTGGCAGCCTGCACGCGGTCATTCACCTGTTGCAGGCCGCTCCAACTGGTGAAGAGACAAAGCGTGCGCCCGCGGCTCACTTCGAGCAGGCGCTCGATCTCGCGGGCGACTGCTGCGTAAAAGGCGTCGGCGTTGCGATAGTCGTAAGCGGGCAGCGCAGGCTGGTAGAGCATGGCCTGCCGCGGGTAGTCGAAGACGGTCGGCAGCACATGCTCCTCGCCGGTGGCCTTGATGCCGCAGCGCGCCTTGTAATGATGGAAATGGCCGCCGGTGGCAAGCGTCGCGCTGGTGCAGACCACGGTGCGTGCAACCGCGTTGCCGTTGTCGTCTTCAGGATGAAAAAGGTAGGCGGTGAGCAGTTCAGCCGGATTGATCGGCGCGGCGTGCACCTCCAATGTGATATGCCGGCGGTCGAAGACGCGCACAGCGTAACGCACGACCGTGTCGTCTTTGCGGCTGGCCCCGATCGCTTTCAGCTTTTCGGCGGTGCTGTTGACGGTGGTGATGGCCAGCTCATAATAGCGGAAACGTTCGGCGGTTTCAGCGTCGGGGCGTTCGCCCTGTTTGGCCGCCTGTTCGACCGCCGCGGCATAGGGATTGGCTTGCTTCAGCCGCTTCCCCAACTCCGCCAGCGCATTGCTCAACTTGAGCGCGCTTTCCAGGTCGCCTTCGAGTTGAAAGGCATTGTTGTCGCTGCGCCGCGAGATTTCCTGAAACGCCAGTGTGTTGAGATAACGCAGCCGGTCGATCTCCTCGTCAGACAAGTGCTCCTTGAAGATCGAGCGCGCCAGCAATTGCTCGACTGTGTAGTCACTCACCATCACTTCATAGACGGCGGTGGCGATCTGCTCAAGGTGGTGCGCCTCATCGACGATGTAGATCGGCGCCGGCGGCAGGATGCGTTCGCCGGCGTAGCCCAACTCCAGCGCGTTGAGCAGCAGGTGATGGTTGGTGATGATGACCTGCGCCTGCGCCGCTTCGTCGCGCATGAGGTTGATCCAGCAATCGTCCTCGTAAAAGCGGCAGTCGCTGTGCAGACAATCGTCGGGAAAGCTGACGACGCGTGGGCGCAGGTCGCTGCTCAGCACGAAAGGCAGCTCGTCAATATCGCCGGTCGCTGTCTGCTCCAGCCAGCCCTTCATGGCCTTGAACTGATCGTCCTCGCGGTCGTAGAGCGAGATATATCCCTGCTCGTTGACTTCTTTCTCCCACTTGTAATTGCAGACAAAATTGCTGCGCCCTTTGACGATGACCGCGGAAATCGGCTTGCCCAGCACCTTGCGCAGAAACGGGATTTCCTTCTGAAAAAGTTGGCTCTGCAGCGACTTGTTGGCGGTGGAGACGACCACCGTCTGCCCGCTGAGGATCGCAGGGATCAGATAGGCGATCGACTTTCCGGTGCCGGTGGGCGCTTCAATCAAGGCGTGATGGCGGGCAAGAATGGCGCGCTTGACCGCCTCGGCCATGTCAAGTTGACTCTGGCGCAACTCGTAGCCGCCCAATTCGTGGGCCAACGCGCCGTCTGCCCCAAACAGCGCGGCGAAATCGCTCGCCGCCAATGCGGCCAGCGCAGCCTCCGCGTCCGCATCGTTGTCTGTCGCCGGCAAATGGACTGCGTCGTCGACAAAGGGATCGTCTAGGAAATCATCTTTAATGGGAGATGGATGGGGCCGGGAAGATTTTTTGGACATGGACGGCATCATAGCACAAATGTGCGGGCGACTCAACCGTCGCGGGTGCACTTCCGAGATAACTCTTTGCAACGGCGAGAAGACAAACTCAGTACTTCACGAATCTCACGCGAAGCCGCGAAGAACGCGAAGGAAACCATCTTCAACTTCGCAACTTCGCGCCTTCGCGTGAGGCGAAATCGCCGCTTTGCCTCAGCGCCGCGGCGTCCAGACGGCGCGCGCCTTTTGCGCGTCGGCAAGTAACGCACGCAGCGCGGCTTCATCAGCGGCGGCCAGCAGGTTGTGTAGCGCGCCCAAGTGTTGCTGAAAGTGTTCGATCTGCGCCAGCACTGCGGTGCGGTTGGTCATCAAGATGTCCAGAAACATCTGCGTGTCGCTGGCCGCGACGCGGCTGGTATCGCGGAAGCCGCCTGCCGCCACCTCCCACACCGCGGGATCGTCAACGCCCACTTCGGCGACCGCGGCGGTCAGCGCGCTGGCGACCAGGTAGGGTAGGTGGCTGATGCTGGCGACCAGGCGGTCGTGGCGTTGCGCCTCCAGCACCAGCGGCCGCGCGCCGACTGCCAGCGCTAGCTCGGTCGCCAGCGCCAGCGCATCGGGACTGGTGCGCGGCAGCGGCGAGAGCACCCAGGTTGCCCCGCGGTAGAGGCCACATTCCGCCGCCTCGAAGCCAGCCGTCTCCTTGCCGCACATAGGATGGCCGCCGACCGGCTGCAATGTTTCCGGCAGATGCGCCATCGCCGCGCAGATGTCGCCCTTCGTGCTGCCCATATCCATCACCAGCGCGCCCGGCCACAGCCGCGGGCCGATCTCCTCCAGCGTGGCGATAATGGTGCGCACCGGCGTCGCCAGGATCACAATATCGGCGCCGAGGATGCCCGTGTGCAGATCGTTGGTCGCCAAATCGACGGCGCCGGCGAAAAAGGCGTCGAGCACTGTGCGCGTGCGTCGCGCCACCCCACGCACCTCGCGGCAAAGCTGGCCTTCCTTCAAGTCCATGCACAGGCTGGCGCCCATCAACCCCAACCCGATGACGGCAATAGAACAGTCTCTGAGAGGTTTCATCATAGTGTGAATCAGGGAGAGAAGGAGAGGGGGAGACAAGGAGACAGGGGGGCATACAATCTCCCAATCTCTTAATCTCCCAATCTCAAATCTCCCAATCTCAAATCTCCCAATCTCAAATCTCCCAATCTCAAATCTCCCAATCTCTTAATCCCCCCAATCTCTTAATTCCTATATCTCCCTCCCCACCGCCTGCGCCACCAGCCGCAACTCTTCCATCAGCGTAGCGAAGCGCTGGAACGTGAGGCTCTGCGCGCCGTCACTCCACGCGCGCGCCGGGTCGGGATGCACCTCCAGCATCAAGCCGTCGGCGCCCGCGGCGACCGCGGCTTTGGAGATGGCGCCGACGAACTGCCACATGCCGGTGCCATGCGCCGGGTCGGCGATGACAGGCAAATGGCTCATCTCCTTCAGCGCGGGAATCGCATTGATGTCAAAGGTGTTGCGTGTGGCGGTCTCATAGGTGCGGATGCCGCGCTCGCACACCATCACCTGCATGTTGCCGCCGGCGAGGATATATTCGGCGCTCATCAGCAACTCCTGGATGGTGCCGCTGATGCCGCGCTTGAGGAAGACGGGCTTGTTCTGCCTGCCCAGCGCCTTGAGCAGCGAGTAATTCTGCGTATTGCGGGCGCCGACCTGGAAGATGTCGGTGTAGTCGCCGACCAACGTGACATCTTCGGGACTCATCACTTCCGTGATCACCGGCAGCCCCGTCTGCGCGCGCGCCTCGGCCAGATGTTTGAGACCTGCCTCGCCAAGCCCCTGGAAGCTGTAGGGGCTGGAGCGCGGTTTGAACGCGCCGCCGCGCAGCACCGTAGCGCCCGCCGCTTTGACCGCGTGCGCGGTCTGCAAGATCATGTCGCGGCTCTCGACGCTGCACGGCCCCGCCATGACGACAATCTGCTTGCCGCCGATCTGGACGCCATTGACGTCGATCACGGTGGCCTCGCTGAAGTCACGACTGGCCAGCTTGTAAGGCTGCATCACGCGCATGGTGCGTTCGACGTCATCCATCACTTCAAACGTGCTGTTCTGAAGCAGATGTTCGTCGGCGCCGATCACACCAATGATCGTGCGCGCCTCGCCGCGACTGAGATGCACCTTGTAGCCAAGTTCCTCGACGCGCTGCACGACCGCTTCAATATTCGTCGGCTCGGCATGGGTTTTCATAACAATGATCATAGATAGTTCACCTTTGTGGTTGGGTTGTGGTGAGATTGGGGATTAGGAGAATAGAGATTGCACACTACCCATGACCAATCTCTTAATCTCCAATCTCTCAATCTCCTCTGCCTCACGCCAGCGCTGGCTCGGCGACCGTGCGATCCACCGCCGCGGCGACGCGGCGCAGGCTCTTCATCAGGCTGGCGAAATCTTCCAGCGTCAGACTCTGGCGGCCGTCGCTGACCGCGGCGTCGGGGTCGGAATGCACCTCGATGATCAGCGCGTCTGCGCCCGCGGCCACCGCCGCGCGGCTCATGGACGGCACCAACTCGCGCAGCCCGGTGCCGTGCGACGGATCGGCCACCACCGGTAGATGGCTCTGCTCCTTGAGCACCGGCACGGCGTTGAGGTCGAAGGTGTTGCGCGTCGCGGTCTCGTAGGTGCGGATGCCGCGCTCGCAGAGCATGACGTTGTAGTTGCCGTTGCTGACGATGTATTCGGCGCACATCAGCAGCTCGCGGATCGTGCCGCTGATGCCGCGCTTGAGCATAACCGGCTTGCTCTGCTTGCCGACTGCCTGCAACAGGCCGTAATTCTGCATATTGCGGGCGCCGATCTGGAGGATATCGGCGTATTCGGCGATCATCGGCACCTGCTCCTCGCGCATCACTTCGGTGATGAACGGCAGTCCCGTCGCCTCACGCGCATCGGCCAGATACTCTAGTCCCTTCAGGCCAAGCCCCTGGAAGTCGTAGGGGCTGGTGCGCGGTTTGAACGCGCCCCCGCGCAGCACGGTCGCGCCGGTCGCTTTGACCGCGTGGGCGATTTCGATGATCTGCTCGCGGCTTTCCACACTGCACGGCCCGGCCATGACGACGATCTCCGACCCGCCGATGCGCACGCGCCCCTCCGCAACATCGATCAGCGTGTTGTCGGGGCGCGCGGTGCGGCCGGAGAGCTTGTATGGCTCCTGGATGCGCAAAGAGTGCATGACGCCCTCCATCTGGTCGAACACCTCACGCGTGACGCGCGTCAGGTCGCCGACCAGCGCCACCACGGTGCGATTATCCCCGTAAATGGGGTGGGTTTTGGCGCCCATCGATTCAGCTTTGCGGATGACGGCGCCGATCTCAGCGGCGGTGGCGCCTGGTTTCATGACGACGATCATAGTAGTTTCCCCTTGTTGCGATACACATTCAACTGATTTGTATAGGCTCTGGCGAAAATCGACCATGGATTCAACGGATGAGGCGCATCTTTACGGATTTGCTCCGAAAATTATCCGGCTTTCTCCGTGAAATCCGTGGCCTATGGAAACCCGACTGAACAGTTGCCAGCTTCCTAGATTTGCAGTAAGGCCGATTGGCTGCCGGCGCGATCTTCCTCAAGCGGTTGCGCCGCAGCATAACTGCCTAACAGCTTGACAAACGCGGCGCGATTTAACAGCCCCACGACCGCGGCGCTGATGTGCGCATCCTGCCAGTGACCATCAAGGTCGACATAGAAAACATATTGCCACGGACGGTTGCGCCGCGGGCGGCTCTCCAGCTTGGTCAAGTTGACCTGACGCGTGGCGAACTCGCCCAACGCGTGGTAAAGAGAGCCAGGCGTGTTAGGCACGGCAAAGACGAGCGAGGTCTTGCTGCGTTCGGCATGGGGCGGATCGCCCTTGCCCACTACAAAAAAGCGCGTGTAATTGTTGGGCATATCCTCGATTCCCTCGTCAATGATCTCCAGCCCGTAGACTTCCGCCGCGAGTTTGCTGGCGATCACGGCCACGCCGGCCACCGGCGCGGCTGCCAGGTCTTTGGCGCTGCCGGCCGTATCGTACCAGGGCACCGCGGCCAGCTTGCGCCGGTTGAGGTAGCTTTCGCACTGCGCCAACGCCTGTGGGTGGCTGCGCACCTGCGTGATCGTTGCGCCGTTTCCTACTTCGCTGCTGGGAATCGCAAGCAAGTTGTGCCGCACGCGCAGCAGGATTTCACCGTGCACCTTGAGATCGTGGTCGAGCAACAGATCGTAGGATTTGTTGATGCTGCCCGCCGTTGAATTCTCGACCGGCACGGCGCCATAGTCCGCTTGTCCGGCATCGACTGCGGCGAAAATTTCCTCGAAGGCGCGGCAGGGCAGCGTTTCGACCTCATTGCCAAAGTGGAGGCGGCAGGCTTCTTCCGAGTAAGCGCCATGTTCTCCCTGAAATGCTATCATCGTCATGATCCCCTCCATGCCTTCAATTGTTCTTCGATCCAACGATTCAACTCGGCCATATCGACGCTCGACAGCATCGCTGTCTTGTCTGGGCGCAGCGCCTGTGCCGCTCTGAGATAGACATGCTGGATCTGCTGCTGTGGCATGTCGGTGTTCCAGTGAATCAGCACGCGGATACACTTCTCCAGCGCCCCAGGCACCTCGATCTCATGGCTGCACATCAGCGGCACATCGAGCCAGCCCAGTTGACGGGCCGCGGTGGCCGGAAACGCGTCCCGGAGGTCAGGCGTCGTCGTAAAGATAGCGCTCGCCACATCCCCGGTATGGATGCCGTTCAGATGGATGACCAACGCCAACAATTCGCGCGTGGCTTTTAGAATCTCCTCGCGATCATTCTGTGCGACGGTAGTCGCCCCACGCACGCCCCTACACACGACGCTCATTGCTTCGCTCCTACTCTGGACTGCCCCGATGTTCATTTGATTAGACAACAAAAAAAGCGAGGTTGCTTTCGCCAACCTCGCTTTCGTCGCATTCTTTGCGCACCTGATTACTCAGGCAGCCTCGTCGCTCCGACGTGGGTTAGCATCTGGCGATTGCCAAAAAAGCTAAAATAAAAGGAATAGCCAACAAAAAACCCGCGCCAGGTAGGGCGCGGGTCGGAAGTCACGGATCGTTTGGGCAGCACAGCAGCGCCCGTGACAACGGTCGCCGATCGGATCTGGTTGTGCATCCAGCGCTGTGTAAGCATCTTGCCTGTGACCTGATAATAATGGCCTGATAATGAAGGCGTAAGCCTTGTCGTCCGAAGCGCCAAAAGTGTAGCACGTGTTTTTGGGCTTGTCAATTACTCCGAAAGTTTTTTGCTTTTCACAAAAAAACGAGAGTTTACGAAACGCCTGAAACATGATAGCATCATGGCAGCGTCTGTTTACGGATACGCTTCATAACATCGCCTTGACCCCCTGCTTTATCCAGAAATTGGGTGCGATGCCCTATAAAGCGATCGTCACGAAAGTTGCTCCACAGAAAATTCTGGATAGACGCTTAGTGGATCGCCAGTATCACCCTACACCATGACAATCTAAAAGGAGTTTCACCGTATGAATTCAAGAGGTATACGTTCAAGAGGATTTTCCCTGCTTTTGGTGCTTGTATTGCTGTTGGCAACGTTTAGCACAGCGCTGGCTCAGGCGAAGCCCTTCTGTGGCGATATGGATAAGGCTGACTGCGCCTTGCTCACATCTGCCGCGGAAAACATGAAAGAAGTTTCATCTTACCAGGCGGATGCCGAGTACAGCGCCCAGCTTGTCGGCATTCCAGGACTGCCCATCAGCGACGCCTCGGTCACGGTGACCGTCAGCGGCGCATTTACCTACGATGACGCGGCCATCGCGGCAGCCCAAGCGATGGACATGGCCACCGGCCAGGAAGAAATTGCGACGTTGATGGCGGAATCGCCGGAAGTGTTTGTGGATTTCTACAACGGCTGGGCTTTCGACATGACCATCCTGGTCGAAGCCAACGAAGAAGTGGTTGCGGCCCTTTCCGCTGACGCCGGCATGGAATTGCCCGCCGAGTTGAATATCCCGCTGATTCTCAAGGATGGCATTCTGTACGTCGATGTCACCGACCTGGCGCCGCTGATGCAAGGCGGCGAGAACATGCAAGGTTGGATCGGCTTCGAACTGGGCCGACTGATGGAAGCTTCCATCGAGCAGGGCGCGTTTGAGCAGGCGGCCGCGGCCATGGATCCGGAGTCGATGGCGATGATGAGCGGCGGAGATGGCGCAACCGCGGCCGCGCTCATGGGGATGCAGGCTGCGTTAAGCGACCCCAAAGCCCTTGAGAAATTCATGAGCATCCAACGCGTCGATGACCGCGAAGTCGACGGCGCGACGCTTGCGATTTTCGAGACTGATTTCGACGTGCTCGCCTTCATCAGCAGCCCCGATTTTGTGGAAATGGTCAAGGGGATGGCCGCTTCCGGCGCATTGGGCGAGGATGTCCCTTCGGCTGCTGATCTCGACGAGGCCATGCAGATGATGGGTCTCATGGGGCCCATGCTCTTCCAGGGCCTGACTGCGCGCAGCGCCATTGGCGTCAGCATCGACGAGCCAACCTATGTCCACGAATATACATCACTTTTTAGTTGGGATCTCTCCGGCCTGTTGCAGATGGCGGCCATGAGCGGCGCCATCCCGGCCAATGAAATGCCGTCAGGCAAATCGTTGATCGAGTTCTCCACCTCTGTCATGAACTCGGACTTTGCTGGAGAGCAGAGCATCGAAGCCCCAGCCGACGCTCAGATCGTGCCTGCCGAAGCGATGATGCAGCCGGCCGAGAGCAACTGACGCTCCCTGCGTGTGACTCTGTTGACGCAAAAGACTAAAAGAGCGCCTCACACAGATGAGGCGCTCTTTTTAAGTGCATTGTCTAGAACTATCCACAGATTTTACAGATGACACAGATTTTGCAGATTTTGGCGAAGCCTGGGTCGATACGTGATGCCATGGCAGCGCTTTCACGCTTTCCATCTGTGGAATCTTCGCAATCTGTGGATGATTTTTCTGAAAAGCTGCGGTTGCCCTATGACTCATGCCATGCCACACTTTGAAATTACCACGATTGGCGAAACTATGTTGCGGCTGAGTGTGCCGTCAGGCGTGCGGCTGGAGACCGCTACTCAATTTGATGTGCGGCCTGGCGGCGCCGAATCGAACGTCGCTGCACTGTTGGCGAGGCTAGGCAGACGCACGGCCTGGTGCGGCGCGCTGCCGGACTCAGCGTTGGGGCGGCTGGCCGCCAACGCGCTGCGCATGGCCGGCGTCAATCTGGACGGCGTCGTCTGGTGTGACCAGGCGCGGATGGGACTGTATTTCATCGAATTTGCCGCGCCGCCGCGCCCGACGCAGGTGCTTTACGACCGCACTGCCTCTTGCGCCGCGCAGATGACGCCGGCGCGCGTGGACTGGGACTGTCTGCTCGACACGCGGTTGCTCCATCTGACCGGCATTACGCCGGCGCTTTCACCGGGTTGTCATGCACTCGTGACCGAGGCGCGGGACAGGGCGCGCGCCGCCGGGGTTGCGATCAGTTTCGACGTGAACTATCGCGCCAAACTATGGCGCGCGGTGCAAGCCGCCGCGGTGCTCGAACCGCTGTTGAAGGAGGTCGATGTACTCTTTTGCAGCCAAGCGGATGCGCAGCGGTTGTTTGGGCTGCACGCGGCGCCGGAAGCTGCGATCGTGGAGCTTGCCGAGCGCATGGGAGCAGGGCTGACCGTCATGACGATCGGCGCCAATGGCGTGCTGGCATGGGATGGGGCCACGCTCCATCGCCAACCTGCCCTGCCTGCCGTCGTGCTCGACCGTCCGGGGGCAGGCGATGCGCTGGCCGCTGGCGTGTTACAGGGGTGGTTGGCCGGGGACCTGGCGCGGGGTTTACGCTATGGCGTGACGCTGGCGGCGCTGGCCCTGAGCCAACAGGGCGACATAGTGGTGACTACTCTGGATGAGCTGGAGAGCCTGCTCGACAATAGCGGGATCATTTTGCGCTAAAGTAAAACGGTCTTCATCCTGGCGCAGCAACGACAGCGCGTGCACGCGCTGTCGTTGCTGCGCTACTTAACTGCCGTGACGCCGAACGCTTGTGGTCGATCCTGGAGGCGCTGGAAGCCGGCTTCGCTCAATCGCTTAAGCACACCGCGCGTAACGGTTGCACCGGAGCGGCTCTCTGGGTTCCCAATATAATGGAACAGCCGCCCGCCTTTGCGCAGCACGCGATAGATCTGGTGATAGAAGGCGAGTGAATAGAGCTCGCCGGCCAGGCTGAACATCGGTGGATCGTGCAAAATAGCATCGAACGCCTGATCGGGATACGCTTCGATCACCTCTGCCACGTCCCCAATCGACGTGGTGAGATTGGGCGCGTCGAACAGCGCACACGACCACGGATTTTGCTGGATGATGGCGTGCACCGCCGGGTCGAGTTCCACCGTGGTGACGTGGTCGGCGTGTGCGGCGGCGGCAAGCGCGGTGTAGCCCAGCCCCGTGCAGGTGTCCAGCACGCGGCCGCGGATGCGTCCGAGCGCGCGGAGTTTGCTTAGCGTGTCCTGGTGCGGGTCGGTCTCCTTGATGCGATGCATGGGAATGCCGGAGATGAGCATCGTGGGCGCTCCCGCCGTTGGGTAGAGTGTGTAGACGCGCTGCAACTCTTCAGAAAAGATCTGAATCTTGTAGACGCCCTCTGCGGTGCACGCGTAACAGCCGGCGTCGTCCTCCGCGATATCCTCCACCTCTGTCCAAGCGAGAAGGAGGCCACCGGTAAAACGCACCCCTTCCTCGCCTAGCTCGACGTCAATGAGGGTCCGGTTCAGATCGGGCGAAATCTGTGTGCGCGTAGCTTGCTGACGCCGCGCTGCCAGCAAACTGCTGGCGGCGTGATAAGAGAGAGTGACTGGACATGTGTACATAATCTGTGTCGATAATCGTCTTTGCGGTTTTGCTTCATAAGCGGCTTAAGCTGGCAGACCTAGATTGGTGCACCATAGCCTACCATAGTCCCTATCTTTTGTGCTGTTCCAAGCGTGAATGGAGGAGAGCTGGATGCGAAAGGTTCATTCGCGCGCCGCACGTTTACACACCTGTGTGAACGCAGCGCCGACGCGTGCTGGTGCGCCGCGTGGGATCAGTAGCCCCGATCCCTGTGTAAATTTACACGCGCGCCTGAACATGTTATAAAGGATCGAGATATGGCTATCCTTGATCAGATTCGGATCGCGCTGCTTACCGGTACACCACCCGATCTGGGGCATTGGAGCTATCTGATCATCGCCATCCTGGTGTTTATTGAGGGGCCGGCGGTTACCCTGGTGGCGGCGGCGATGGCGGCCACGGGCATTTTGCGAGTGGATCTGGTCTTTGTTGCAGCGGCCATCGGGAATTTTCTAGCCGATTCTACGTGGTATGGCATCGGTTACATGGGTGGACGCCACGGCATTGTCTATCGCGTGGACTGGTTCAGCCGGTGGCGCCCACAGATCGAGACGATGGAAACCGGGGTGCAGGTGCATGGCCCGCGGATGTATCTGATGGCCAAGCTGTCCTTGGGCTTGCTCACCGTCCCAACGTTGCTGGCGGCTGGACTGGCGCGCGTGGCATGGTGGCGCCTCCTGGCTGTCAGCATCTTTATCGAGCCGATCTGGACGGGGATGCTTGTGTTTGCCGGATACAATCTGGGCGCCTATCTGGCCCGATTCGAGCGTGACATCCAGATTGCCGCAGTGATCGGCGGGGTGCTTCTGCTGGCGATCGTTTTGGGATTTTATCGGCGGTTGTTTCGGCGTGCAATGCACATAGACAGTGTCGTCTGATGAGCGCGGTTGCTTGCTTACCGTGTGACCCAAAACAGGGCGATACACCTGAGGATGCTTCGATCTATGCGGATTTTATTTAGCGGACAATCCTATTATCGCAAGGACAATGGCCAGGCTGTTTTCATGATTCGTCTAGCGGATGGATTGGTCGCAGCCGGGCATGAGGTGATGGCGTTGGCGCCCTCGGAGAAGGGGCTTGCCGACCGCGACGTGATGAACGGCGTGGTGGTGCAGACCGTACCCGCGCTGCATATTGGGCACAACTTGAACATCACTGCTTTCAGCGACAGCCTGGTCGATGCCGCGCTCGAGGAGTTCAATCCTGACATCGTCCATATCCAGGATCATCTCTTTCTGAACCGCACCGTGCTCCGGTCCGCGCGGCGTCGCGGCATACGCGTGGTCGGCACCAATCACTTCCTGCCCAACAACTGGTCGAATAACCTCTATATTCCGCGCAGCGTTCAGGGTGTGGTGCATAAAGCGATGTGGTACAACATGCTGGAGGTCTTCAACCAGCTTGATGCGGCGACCACCCCCACGGAAACTGCGGTCGCCATCCTGCGCAAACAAGATATCCGCATCCCGGTCAAAGCAATTTCCTGTGGCGTCAACCAGGATGAGTTTTATCCGCGCTCCAATTGGGATCCGGCATTGATGCGCCGCCGCTATCGATTGGCGCGTGACCGGGCCGTGCTGCTCTACGTCGGGCGCGTCGATCGTGAAAAAGGGCTTGACGATCTGGTGGACGCGGCCGAGATGCTGGTCGACGAGCCGATCCAGTTTGCGATTGCGGGCAAGGGCATGTATCGCGATATGCTGATGGAGCAAGTCAGCAACCGCGGCCTGACGCACGTGGTTGCCTTCCCAGGCTATGTCCCTAGCGAGGATTTACCGCTGCTCGTCAACAGTTGTGACGCCTTCATCATGCCGAGCGCACAGGAGTTGCAGAGCATCGCCACGCTGGAGGCAATGTCGTGCGCCAAACCGGTGTTGGCCGCCAATGCACGCGCCTTGCCGGAGCTGGTCGAACACGGAGTCAACGGCTATCTGTTCAAACCCTTTAACGCGGCCAGCGTCGCCGGCATCGTGCAGCTCTTTCTGAGTAAACGCCAACGCTGGGAGGAGATGGGGCTGGCGGGCCTCGAAAAAGCGCGCCCTCATCACCTGAGCAACACGATTCAGCGCTATGTAGAATGGTACGAAAGCGTGATTGGACGCTCGCTGCTGACGCGCACACTGCAGCCGGAGCAGAGAGTGCATCTCTCTGCCGGCTGACGCGTCTGAATCCCACCTGCCGCTTTCTGAATCGTGAATCAAGTGTGATTTCCCATGGCTATCTTTCAATCCACCGAGCAGTTTTATGCGGTCATGCAAGAAGTGTTCGACTACGTCATGCAGCGCCCGGAGCATGTCTCATCTTTTACCCAGAGCAATCTGATCATCCGTATGAATATCCAGGAGCCTGACGCTGAAATTCTGCTGGACGGTCGCCAGCCACCCTTGGGCGTTTTCTTCGGACCGCGCCCCGGGCTTGCGAATCTGGAGATCAGCCTCAACGCAGATCTGCTGCACGCGTTGTGGATGGGAACGGAAAGCACGCATCAGGCGTTTTTGAGTGGTCGAATCCAGACGCGCGGCAATCTGCTCAAAGCGTTGGGTCTGGCGGAAATTTTCACAGCAGCCGAACGCATCTATCCTGCTGTTGCGCGTCAATATGGGCTGCCAGATGCGTAGACAAGGGCAGTGGCGCGCCGAACCGAGGTCAGCAGATTGCTTTGACACTCTGTAGAACAGCCGTTATAATGCCCACCATCCGGACTGTTTGGGACACATGATTTGCCGTGGCGATGGAGCGCAGAGTGAGTATGGTCGGCAGCGTCACGGACGAAGTCAAACAACGGGTCGATATTATCGAACTGATCTCCCGTTACACCCCGCTCAAGCGCGCGGGGAGCGTCTATAAGGGCCTTTGCCCGTTCCACAGCGAGCGAACACCAAGTTTTGTCGTCTTTCCCCATACAGGCACATGGCACTGTTTTGGTGCATGTGGCGCGGGCGGTGACGCCTTTGCCTTTGTTATGCGCAAGGAAAACCTCACGTTCCGTGAGGCGCTGGAACTCCTTGCGCAGCAAGTCGGCGTGGACATTTCCGCGGCTGAGGGCGATGCCCAGGGCGATCAGCGCGGCCGTCTCTATACAGCAAATGAAGCGGCCGCGGCGTTTTACCGACAAATTTTGTTGCATCACCCTGGCGCTGGCGAAGCGCGCGCCTATCTGCAGCGGCGTGACGTGGACGCCGCGACAGGCGACGCCTTTCGGCTGGGCTATGCGCTGGCAAGTTGGAGCAGCCTGCGCGACCACCTGCTGGAACGTGGTTTTTCACTGGATCTCCTGCTGGATGCCGGCCTGATTAAACGCAGCGAAGAGCGCCAGACTACCTACGACGCGTTCCGCAATCGGGTCATCTTTCCTATTTGCGACCGGCAAGGACGCGTGATAGGGTTTGGGGGGCGCGTACTCGATGACAGCGCGCCGAAGTATTTGAACACATCGGAAACACCGCTCTTTCACAAAAGCCACGTTGTCTATGGTCTTGACCTGGCGCATCGGGTCATCCGCGAGCGTGAGCAGGTCGTCATCGTCGAAGGCTATATGGATGTGATCGCCGCGCACCAGTATGGCTATACCAATGTGGTTGCCTGTATGGGAACGGCGCTGACGACCGAGCAGCTTCAGCAACTTCAGCGCTTTACCAACAATTTCGTGCTGGCGCTCGATGCTGACGCGGCTGGCCAGCAAGCCACCATCCGTGGGCTGAACCAGGCGCGACAGGCGCTGGTGCGGGTGAGCAAGCCGGTGGTGACGCCGGGCGGCAAGGTTCAACTCGAAAATCGCCTGGGCGCCAACCTGTTTATCACCACGCTGCCCGAGGGCCGCGACCCAGATGACGTGATCCGCCAGGAGGCGCCTCTGTGGGAGCGCACGGTCGCCGACGCCAAGCCGCTGGTTGATTTCTATTTTGATGTCGTTGCCCGCCAGACGGACCTGACCAGCGCACGCGGCAAAGGCGAGGCGGTCGCCGAACTCACGCCGTTGATCGCTGAATTGAGCGACGAAATCGAGCGCCAGCATTACGTCCAGCGCCTGAGCCGTCTGGTGCAAGTCGACGAACTGACCATCAACAGCCGCGTGCAGGCGTCGGCGCGGACGGCGCGAGCAGGCGTGGACAGCAACAAGCGGCGCACGACGCCGCCAGGCGCCGCGGCGCCCGCGCCAGTAACCTCGCCGCTACGGCCAGAAGCGTCAGGACGCCACGACCAAGAAGAGCTCTTGCTGGCAAATCTGCTGGCCAATGTCGATCTGGTGGTCTGGCTGGCAAACGAAGTGACCGACGGCCATCATTTGGCGCCGCTGCAACCACTCGATTGGCAGCACGTTGAAAATCAGGAGATTTTTCGGACGCTCAAACAATACTTGACCAGCGACGAGCCTTGGGATGTGGAGCAATTTCAGGATATGCTGGATCGGCACCTGCATGGACGGCTAGCGCGGTTGATTGCCTATGCTGCGACCCTGCCGCCTAGAGATCCTGCCGCGATGCGCGAAGGCATCGTCAAGGACATCCTCCGGCTGCGGCTGGATCGCATGAGCGGTGAAACGATTCGCATCCGTTATCTGCAAGATGAATTGCAACGGGCCGGCGATCTCGAGGCTGCGCGCAGCTTCGAGAAGGTGAACAACGTTTATGCGCGTGAGATAGCACATTTGCAGCGACAAAGTGTGCGCATTCCGCAGGAGTTATTTCGCAAGATGCGCCAGCAGGAAGGCGTCAAACTTTCGAGCTTTTAGATAAGGGCAAACCAGGAAATCAATGGCGAAGCCAAGCGCACCCTCCCCAGAACAAGACGAGCCTGAAGAAGACTTTGCGCCCATTGTCCCGCTGTCTCGACGCGGCGGGAGCAATGAAAGCGAGTTGGATGAATACATCCATTTAGGTGAAAACGAAAAAGAACAGGAAGACGATCTCTTCGAGGAGCCGGAAGCGCCGGAGAGCGAAGAAGAAGACAGCGCGCCCATCCCGCGGATCGAGCGCGACACCAAGCTAGAGGAGGAGATCGAGCAGGAAAAGTACGTCCCCATCGAGACCCTGATCGCCGATCTTCAGGAAGTCGGCCAGAGCCTCGACCCGGTGCGCATGTATCTGCGCGATATCGGGCGGCATCCGCTGCTTTCGGCGGAAGAAGAAATGGATCTCGCCGAAAAGATCCGCGTGGGCGTAGCAGCCGATGAGGATTTGACGGCGTTGCTGGATGGCCGCAGCGAAGCCGAGTTGGATGACGCCGAACTCGACCGAAAGGACGAGTTGGAATTGTTGATCCTGAAGGGGCGGATCGCGCACAGCCAGTTGGCGCAGAGCAACCTGCGGCTTGTCGTCAGCGTCGCCAAACGCTATATTGGCCGCGGGTTGAACTTTCTTGACCTGATCCAGGAGGGCAATCTCGGCTTGCTGCGCGCGGTGGACAAGTTCGACCACACGCTTGGCTTCAAGTTCAGCACCTACGCCACCTGGTGGATTCGTCAGGCGATCAGTCGCGCCATCGCCGACCAGGCGCGCACCATCCGCATTCCCGTGCACATGGTCGAGACGATCAACCGGCAGGCGCGCACGCAACGCCGGTTGCAGCAAGAACTGGGGCGCGAACCCAGCTTCGAGGAGATCGCCATCGAGATGGAATTCCTGGAGCCGGAAGAGGTCAAACGCTACCGGGAAACCGTGAGCAAGGGCAGGCGCATCGAGCCGGACCTCCAGCGTCAGCTTGAACGTGCGGCGGCTAAAGTGCGGCGCATCCAACGCCTCAGCCAGGAGCCACTGAGCCTGGAGACCCCGGTCGGTTCAGAGGAAAACAGCTATCTCGGCGACTTCATCGAGGACGACAGCCTGCCCGGCCCCGTCGATTCCGCCAGCCGTCGCCTGCTCAAGGAGCAGATGGGAGAAATCCTCGATGGGCTGAGCGACCGCGAGCGCCGCGTGCTGGTCATGCGCTTTGGGCTGGAAGATGGCGTCACGCGCACGCTGGAAGACGTCGGCAAGGAGTTCAACGTCACCCGCGAGCGCGTCCGTCAGATCGAGGCCAAAGCGCTGCGCAAACTGCGCCATCCGCTGCGCAGCCGCAAGCTCAGAGATTATCTCGCCTAAAAGAGTAGCGAGGGAGAGGGGAGGTCTGGTTGCAAGGTCAGACATCTCCACTCCCTTCATTTGAACAACATCCCTGTGACCGTTACAACTGAGGTGTTCTGTGCGTCGGCCGGGCAGATGGCGTAACCGCTCTGCTCGCCTCGGCTCTTGCCCAGCAGCCGCAAGGTCAGGTAAATCGGGGCGAGGCCGCAGACGTTGTTGCGATTCTGCACGCGCCGGATCGCACTGAAAAAGCCGGCGGCGTCGCCGGCGCGCATTACGTCGATCAGATCGTCGTCCGCGGCGCGTAACACGCGGCGTCCGGCGCGGTCCAGCGGATCGCCGCCGAAGGCCGGGCCTACGTGCGCCAGGTCGCCCGACGCGACGATCAGCGTGCGTTTGCCCGCGGTTGCGCTGCGCAGCACTTCCAGCGCCGCGCCGAGCGTGGAGTCGTTGGCTGGCGTGGCGCCGTTGAGCATGAAAGGATGGAAGGAGCCGGTCAGGATCGGCGCGACCGGGACGGGTTGACCGCCGCGCATGTGATGCAGCCAGACCGCCACCAGCTCCAACGAATGCTCGCCGCGGTGGCGGAGTTCGCCGGCAAACGCGGCCTCGGCGCCGATAGCCGTAGCCAAGCGGTCGACGAGCGCCGCGTCGGTGGGCAGCACGCCATACGGCGTCGCATAGTTTTGCCGCGTCAGCGTCAACAGATCGGCGCCATAGTGATCGGTGCCCAGTAAAATCACAAGTTCGGCGTCGCGCGCGGCCTGCGCCGCGCGTTTCCACACCTGTGCATAGACCTCGCCGCCCCGCGCGTAGTCGATATGCGGGCTGAGCAGACCGACGGGGCGCGACCAGTCGAGATCGGCATCTTCCGCAACGTCGCTGTTTTCAAGATAATCTTGCAACAGCCGCCAAAGCGCCTTCTCGTCAGCAGGATAGCCGGCGCCGGCCAAGGCTGGTGGGCGGAACGGTGTGCGGCGGTAGTCATTCAGCACCTCGGCGCGTCGCGTCTGGGCGCGTGCGTTATCGAGCAGCACAGCTTCATCGAGCGCCGCGGCGAGTTGGCCGACCATGTCGGCAGGCAAGGCGATGTGATAACGCCGCCGGAATGCGTCAACCATCTCGTCGATGGAAGTAGAGCCGTCGAAAAAAGCGAGCACAGCGGCCAGCGGTTGAGGCACGAGCAATTGCTGGTCGGTCAGCCGCTGCGGGTCGCGTAGTAGAATGTAGGGAGCGTCGTTATGGACAATCGCGCGAATATCAAGCGAACGCAGTTTCGGATACATAGGATTTTGAATGAATGACGGCCTGAGTTGATGAGCTGATTGTAGCGCATCGAGGGGGTGTGCAGGCAAACCTCGTTCAGGATGGATCGGCAAGTTGCGCCAAGAAATCATCATAAAGTGCGGCGACCACCTGCCAGTCAAAGCGCGCTACGACGGACTGGCGCAGCGCCGGCGGCGCCGGAGATAAATCTGAGAGAAGCGTATACGCTTTTGCGGTCAGGTCGGCCTCATCGGTGTAGAGACACTGGTCACGCAGCGAGGATGGGAGCAACTCCGGGTAGCTGAGGCGATTGGGCAGCAGTGGAAACGCACCCGCGGCCATTGCCTCCAACACGCTGATGCCGAAAAACTCATGGTCGGCGGTGCTGACGACCAGGTCGGCTTGCCCCAGCAAGCTCAAATATTCGGCGCGCGACGCAATGTAGCCCCACTGCACAACGACATCCGCGAGTCGATGGCGCGCCTCCTCAAATTCAGCCGGCGCCTGGCGGAAGTTTTCCCCGGCGACGGCCAGCCGAAAGGATGCGCCCTTTGCCCGCAGCCGGTAGAGCAAACCGAAAAAGCGGTCGGGACGCTTGTCATGTTCCCAGCGCTGGTTCCAGAGCATGAGAGGGGGCGAGATTGAAGGGTGCGGCGTTTTGATTTCGCCTGTGCGGTCGGTGGCCGCGGCGATCTGTTGCGCCTCGATGCCCACCGGCATGACATGACTGCGCGCCTGCACCTGTTTGATGAGACGCAAATGGTTATAATCAGGAAAGTGCTTGAGGAGATTGGGTAGTTCGCCGAACCAGGCGGTGAAATGGTAGCGACTGTTGAAAATGACAGCGTCGGCGGCAAGTTGGCTCAGCCAGTTGATCATGGCGTAGGTGAGGTCGCGGCTTTCGCCCGGACGCCACGGATAGGTGAGCTGATTTTCGTGCATGTAGAGCACGATCGGCGTCTGCGCCGGCAACTTGCCACGCAACAACGCCAGCCACGCCGGCAGGTTGAGCATGTCGGTGACAAGGATCGCGTCGGGCGCCGGTGCGGCGGCGAGCAGGCGCGTTGCTTGCGCCGCCAGCTCGATGGCGCCGCCCTGCATTCGCCACTTCCAGAAGCGGCCGGCCATCGGCAACAGCGTCAGCGCGTGGACGGAATGCCGGCGGTATCCTTCCGCCCACGCCTGGTGACTGCCGCTATGATAGGGAGAGACAAGCCAGACGTTCATCCCGGACAGTATACTACACCTGAACATCACACCTATATGACGCAATTCTCCCTTGTGATTTGCGACATCTTTTCCTGAGTGCTACACTGTCCGATGGTCTGCAACGAGGGAACCGGTGCACCGCCGGCCCCTCGTTCTTTCTGCTCGCAGGATGGACCTGCGGGCATCTCCATAGAAAGAAAGGAAGTACACATGAACGGTGCGGATGCACGCCAGTACGAGCTGGTTTATGTTCTCCAGCCGCAACTGGACGAAAACGGGTTGAACAGTGTTGATGGCCGCGTCTGCGACATCATCACTGCGCAGGGTGGCAGCGACATCGCCACTGAAGTTTGGGGCAAGCGCACGCTCGCCTATCCGATCAATCGCTTCTACGAGGGAGTCTACATCTTGCATCGCTTTCAGATGCCGCCATCCGGCACCGCAGAGGTGGACCGCATGTTGCGCTACAGCGAAGATGTGTTGCGCTATCTCCTGATGCGCACGGACAACTGAGGCAAAGAGACGAAGAAAGGATAGAGACAATGAGCGAGCAAACCAATCCTACGCCAGAAATGGAAACAGAAACAGCAGAGAGCGGCGCTGTCGGCGAAGTTGAAGTTACACAGAGCCGCCCAGCCCAGCCGCCCGTCTACGTCGAAGATGTCGCCGATGTGAATGAAGAAGACGAAGCGTACGAAGAAGAACTGGACGACGAAGATGAAGAAGAAAGCTTCCGCGCTCCAGACCAATATGTCGAGCGCGAAGGCTCCGGCCGGCCGCGCCGCATCGGTTCAGATGTACGCTACGGCGAGATCGAGTACAAGAACATCAGTCTGCTCTCGCGCTTCCTGGATCGTCGCGGACGCATCTTATCGCGCCGCAAGACGCGTGTGAGCGCCAAAGTGCAGCGCAAGATCGTGCGCGAGATCAAACGGGCGCGCCACCTGGCGCTGCTGCCCTATACGGCCGACCAGACCCGCATCGTACGCAAACGGAAGTAACCTATGTCCGAGCGCAAAAATAAGGCGCAGGCTGCGGAGCAGGCAACTGAAACGCAGCGCGAATTGACACGCAAGGAAGCGCGACTCCGGCACCGTGACCGTGAGCGCCATCGAAAGCTATACATGTTCGTCGGCGCCGCGTTGGGCGCGGCGCTGCTCTTTGTGCTGATCGGCGTCGCCTACCAGTTCCTGGTGTTGCCTAATCAGCAGGTTGCGCGCGTTGGCGATGTCACGATTGCCGCCAATCAGTTCTGGAAACGCGTCAAACTGGAGCAAAATAGTCTCCAGAATCAACTGGGGCGTTACCAGCAACTTGAGGAGCAGTTTGGCGGCCAAGGCTTCTTCACGTCGCAGATCAGCCAACTCCAGGCGACGCTGGGCAGTCCGTTTGCGCTCGGTCAGCAGACGCTCAACCAGATGCTCGAAGAGCAGATCGTCAAGCGCGAAGCCGCCGCACGCAACATCACTGTGACCGATGAGGAAGTGGAACAGGCGCTGCGTGACGAGATCGCCAACGGCCTGGGTCTGGTGACCGAGCCACAGGCGACGGCCACGGCCCAAGCAGGGATCGATGCCACCGCAACGGCGACGGCATGGACGCCGACCCCGGCGCCAACCAGCGCAGTGGACGCCGCCACCCCTGTAACAGACACCGCCGCCGTGACCGGAACGGCTGCGGTGACAGATACAGCAGCCGTGACAGATACAGCCGCGGTGACAGACACAGCCGCGGTGACAGACACAGCCGCGGTGACAGACACAGCCGCGGTGACAGACACAGCCGACCTGACGGCTACTGTTCCGACCACCGAGACCGCGCCCGCGGCTGAACTTCCGACCGAGCTGCCCACCGAAGCGCCGACGCCACTGCCGACGCCGGTTATCATCACCGAGACGGCGTTCACGGAAGGTCTCTCCACGCTTCAGACGAACATCAGCCGGATTTCTGGCCTCTCCATGGACGAGTATCGTCAGATCATCCAGGCGCGCCTGCTGCGTGAAAAGTTGCAGGAAGTGATCGCCACCGAAACCGTGACCGACACGGAGGAAGCCGTGCACGCACGCCACATCCTGTTGCGCGTGCGTGAGCCGGAACCGACGCCGACAGCCGTGCCGGATGGCGTCACTCCGGAGCCGACGCTGACGCCCACGCCGCTGCCCGACGGTGCGCCGACCCCCACGCCGACGCCCGGCCCGCGCGACGACGCCGCCACATTGGCGTTAGCCAACGAGTTGCGTCAACGGCTGGAGGATGGCGAAGACTTCGCCACACTGGCCGCCGAGTACAGCGACGATCCAGGCAGCGCCGCCAATGGTGGCGACCTCGGCTGGTTTGGCAAGACGCAAATGGTTGCACCCTTTGCAGATGCTGCGTTCAGCCTGGCGGTGGATGAGATCAGCGAGCCGGTCAAAACCGACTTCGGCTATCACATCATCCAAGTGTTGGAGCGCGATGCTGCCCGTCCTAAGGATCAGGCAGCGATCGATCAGGAGCGTGCACAGGCCTACCAGACCTGGCTTCAGGCACAGTTGGACGATGAATCCATCCAGCGGGCCGACAACCTTGTGAATCTGTTGCCGGCAGGGTTGTAAGAAAAAGTAGGGGTAGAGACTAGAGATTTGGAGATTGGAGATAAGCCATGCGGCGCCCCACACGCTGCTTATCTTCAATCTCCAGTCAGTGACCATGCCTCTGCGGGGTGCAACGAGCCATGAAAATCGCTTTTCTCTGCGAGCCTCTGCGACTCTGCGTCAAAGCTATTTTCAGGTTAGTTGATCACGCGGAAGCGCCAGATTTCCTCGGCGTGCTCCATTTCGTGCAGCGTCAATCCATAAACGAACCCAGACAATTCGCCTGGCTCGCCCTGTCCAGGATCGCCAATGGAGGCTAGTTGTGCGTCGCTTGCCTGGTCAAGCAGCTTGAGCATACGCCGGTGATAGGTCGTCAAACCGTCGGCAATATCGATCATATTGAGCGCCGCGCGCGCTGTCAACAACTGAGCGTTGACAGCATCTTCAGTCGCATCTTCCAGCCAGGGAGCAAGCGAGGCCTTGTCAATTTGTGGCCACTGCTTGGCGACGCGATAGCCATATTCCCGCCACGCCAGAATATGCACCAGGACGTCGCGGAGCGACCAGTCGCCGATGACGCCCGGTGTGACCAGCGTCGCCTCGGACAGACCGCCGATGCTGTCCATCAGGTTGGCGTCCTGGCGTGCAAGAAATACACGCAGCCCGGCGCGCGTCCATCGGCGCATCGAGCCGCAATAGCGCCACAACTCGCGTTCGTGTTGGCGCGTGTGGTTCGCCATGTGCGCGATGAGGCGACCTGGCGTCAGCCAGGAATCACCCTCGCGGTAAGACGTCTCTAGCTGTGCAGGCGTCAGCGTTTCAGTCAGCCCGATCAGGCCGGCGCGCGCGTGCTCGACTTCGGTGAGGATCGCATCGAGTGGCAGCGCGGCATCCGCCTGGGCGCGCGTGTCGTTGGTGGACGCGGGTCGCGCAAAACCGGTGGCGGCCGTAACGCCGGCAAGCACATCCCGCAGCCGTCGCGTCTGGGTGCGATCCCAGAAGGCGACATGCGCAAGCAATGCTTTGGGCGTCCATTCAGTTTCGAGAGAGGCGCGCTCGACCTCGCCAGCTTCAAGCAACGAGAGCGTGCGCAGCAAGTCGTCATAGATCACGCGTAAATTTGCGGCTAATGCATTGGGCATCGAAGACATGTGCAGATCTCTTTCATCGGAATCTCATAAATCGGTGTAAAATAATACACGGACAGCCCCGCGGAAGAAAATGTTTAATCACTTGCCATGCAAGATGCGGTGTCTGCCGAAGCATGGCACAACGATAGGAGAATTCAAAATGACTGCCAAGCAGATCGAAAAACGCCCGTTTGGCCGGACAGGCCACATGAGCACCGTCACACTTTTTGGCGCCGCCGCGCTCGGTTCCGTCACGCAGGCGGAGGCAGACCGGACGCTCGACTTGTTGCTCGAATATGGCGTCAATCATATTGACACCGCGGCTTCTTATGGCGACGCCGAGTTGCGTATCGGCCCGTGGATGGCGCAGCATCGCAAGACCTTTTTCTTGGCCACCAAGACTGGTCAGCGCACCTACGAAAAAGCACGCGAGGAGATTCACCGCTCGCTCGACCGGCTGCGCGTCGATGCGGTGGACCTGATTCAGCTTCACGCATTGGTGCACCCCGACGAATGGGACACGGCGATGGGGCCAGGCGGCGCGTTGGAGGCGTGCATCGAAGCGCGCGAGCAAGGGCTGGTGCGCTTTATCGGCGTCACCGGTCACGGCAGCACGATTGCCGCCATGCACCGGCGCAGCCTGGCGCGCTTCGATTTCGACTCGGTTCTGCTGCCTTATTCTTACACGATCATCCAGGACAAAAGCTACGCGCAAGATTTTGAGGCGCTGCTTCAGACCTGCCAGGAACGCAACGTCGCGGTGCAGACGATCAAGTCGATCTCGCGCGGCCCCTGGGCGACGACTGAGCGCACACGCTCCACATGGTATCAACCCCTGGAAGATCAGCACGACATTGATCTGGCCGTGCACTGGGTGCTTGGCCGGCCCGGCGTCTTCCTCAACACAGTGGGCGATATTCACGTATTGCCTCGCGTGCTGGATGCGGCCAGCCGTTTTACGCAGCGCCCCACCGACGTAGAGATGCAAACATTGACGAAAGAAGAACACATGACGTCGTTGTTTGTGTAAGAGGGGCAGCCTCCCCGAGGCAAACTCACACTTACGCAGGATAAAAGGGAGGGGCGCCGGACAATCTGTCCGGCGCCCCTCCCTTTTACAAGCTACTTATAATAGCCTGTTGATTTTACAACTCGCACACTTTACCTCAATCATGCTCCGGACGCACCATGAAGATCGGTGTGTTGACGCGCGCCGCTACATACTGGGCGACGCTGCCAAAGATCAGCTTCTGGAGTCCGGTGCGCCAGCGCGTGGTCATGGCAATGGCGTCGATATTGCGACGTTCGACAAATTTGACGATCTCTTCGCCACGATCGCCAAAACGCACTTCCAACTCTACTTCGTAGCCGGCCTGTTGTAACAGGTGAATATCACCTGCCAATTCGGCGCGAATTTCAGCGATGGCGCTATCCCATTCCTGGCTCGCATAGATCGGGTGCAGCGCGAGGCTGGCATCACGGTCAGAGGCGTACATGGTCACGGCGCCGTCATATCCAGCAGGACGCGGCGGCAGCGCCGTATGTCCAACCGGCGCGTCGCCTACGCGCAGGAGCAGCAGTTTAGTCTGTTCGGGCGGAAAGAATTTGAGCAGGTGAGGGTAAATCTGTCGGCAAAAAGCCGACCCATCGTTAGGCGCCAAGATACATTGCTTGGTCACGGCAAAATCTCCTTTGATCAGCCATTGTGATCGTCTACAGTTCAATACTTGCGCGACGTAAAGGCGCGCATTTCATGTTCTAACCGGCTGGCGCACCACTGCACCAACCGTCATTCACGATTCTATCACATCTGGGCGATAGTGGCACCCTACACTCGTCCTGTTTACGTCGGGACACACCCTACGACCCGCTCGCCTGCACCCCAACGCAACTGTCGCTCATGCAAGGTTGCGGCGATCAAAAATCGAGGCGGCTCGCTGCAAAAGACTTTGCAGCGAGCCGCCTCGATTGATGACAAGCCGAGTTTCTGGCAAAAACTCGGCTTGTGGGTATCCTCTTGAGCGGACGATTAATGTGCAGTGGCGAACTGCGCCTCTTCGGTGGAGCCACTGAGCGCAGTGGTGGATGCAGTGCCGCTGGTGACGGTCAACTGCACTTCGTCAAAGTAGCTGACGCCGACAAAGCTCTGATGCCTCACAGCAGTAAAGCCGTGCTCTTTCTCCATCGCAAACTCCTTATCCTGGAGTCGCGTGTAGGCCGCCATGCCCTCGCTCTTGTAGGCGCGCGCCAGCTCAAACATGCCGCTGTTGAGCGAATGGAAGCCAGCCAGCGTGACGAACTGGAATTTGTACCCCATTTCGCCCAGTTGCTCTTGGAACGTGGCGATGGTCTTTTCATCCAGGTTGCGCCGCCAGTTGAAGGAAGGCGAGCAGTTGTAGGCCAGCGGCTTGCCGGGGAACTGCGCGTGGATGGCCTGCGCAAATTCACGCGCCTCGCCCACGTCGGGCCTGGACGTTTCACACCAAATGAGGTCGGCGTGGGGAGCGTAGGCCAGCCCGCGCTCAATCGCATACTCGAGGCCGCCGTTGATGTAGTAGAAGCCTTCAGCGGTGCGGTCGCGGCTGGTGATGAAAGGCACATCGCGCGCGTCGACGTCAGTAGTAAGGAGTTGCGCCGAGTCGGCGTCGGTGCGTGCCACCAGGAGCGTGGAGACGCCCATCACGTCGGCGGCCAGACGCGCGGCCACCAGCTTCTGGATGAACTCCTGCATGGGGACGAGCACCTTGCCGCCCATGTGACCGCACTTCTTGGCCGAGGACAACTGATCCTCGAAGTGCACGCCGGCCGCGCCGCCATCGATCATGGCGCGCATCAGTTCATAAGAGTTGAGCGTGCCGCCAAAGCCAGATTCGGCGTCAGCCACAATTGGCGCCATCCAGTAGTGGTCGCGCTGGCCGTTCATGTGCGAAATCTGGTCGGCGCGCTGCAGCGCCTTGTTGATGCGACGCACCAGCGCAGGCACGCTATCGACCGGGTAGAGGCTCTGGTCGGGATACGTTTCATTCGCCGTGTTGTTGTCGCCCGCCACCTGCCAGCCGCTCATGTAGATGGCTTTGAGGCCGGCCTGCACCATCTGCACCGCCTGGTTGCCGGTCACGGCGCCCAGCGCCCGGACAAAGGGGTCGGTGTGGATCAAACTCCACAATCGCTCTGCGCCCATGCGGGCAATCGTGTATTCGACCATAAAACTGCCGCGCAAGCGGAGCACCTGTTCTGCGGTGTAAGGACGGACAGCGCCGGCCCAACGCGGAGCTTTTTCCCATTCCTGACTCATCTGTGCAGCAAGGTTTTGCTCGTACATGGAGTGCGTTTCTCCTCGTCACTAAGGACACTACGGATTCAATTGCGATCTGGACATACCCAAGAGGCGGCGCTGCCGGGACAGCGCCTGGCTGCTCCTATCCTGCAAGATCGGAGTTGCAATTGGGTTGCAGTTGTGTGAAATATGGGACAATCGGCGGGTCATTCAGTCTGTGCAGAGGGCGCAGCAGCTTCCACAAGCGTCATGGCGATCGCCTGTAGGCCGCGATCGCTCTCCTCGACGGCAAACTCCACCAGATCGCCGGGGCGAGGCAGGCGGTCGCTTTGCACCGCGCTGCGATGTATGTAAATCTCCGGCTGACCTGTGCGCACGATGAAACCGTATCGTTTGCGGCGATCAAACCATTTCACCTGTCCCCGTTCGCGGCCAGGCGCGGACATCAACTGCCGGCAACCCGGGCAATGCAACGGCTCCACAACGCCGAGCTGTCGTTGCTCTTCGCTTGTCCACAAAAAAGAGATGCCGCAACGGGCGCAGTAGAGCATTTCATCCTGCACAGGTGGTTTTGCCATCGTCAATCACACCCCTATCTACCAGTAGATTTGACATTTCCGTAGTCGCTTGCTACTCTAATCATAGCACGGCGACGTAGCCAAGTGGTAAGGCAGGGGTCTGCAAAACCCCCATCGCCGGTTCAAATCCGGCCGTCGCCTCTGTTCCCACTGCCTGTTGTGGAGTGGGAAAACTTAAGCCCCAAGCTACAGTAGACTGTCTACCCAGTGGGAAGGCGGTCTATTTTTATGTCCGCGCAGGGAACTGCCGCCCCCCTGCGGAGCCAATGGATGAACGCCTCTTGCATTGAACTTGTCGAAATAACGGAGTGATCGGCGCATCACAAAGCATGGTACACTGCTTGCTGCTAAATTAGTCGATCCTGCTTTAGGTTCGGATCGACGGCATTTGTTGAAAGGAGACATCCATGCAATCGATCCACCGTCTGCTGCGCATCGCACTGGCCGCGACTCTGATCGCGGCGTTGCTACTGCCCGCTGCACCCTACGCACTCGCTCAGGACGCGGCGACGATCCACTATCACCGCCCTGATGGCGCGTACGAAGGTTGGGGTCTACATGTGTGGGGCGCGGCCGCTCAGGAGACGCCGTGGGCCGATCCGCTGCCGCCCACCGGCAGCGATAATTTTGGCGTTTACTGGGAAGTGTCGCTGGCTGGCGGCGGTGACGAACTCGGCTTTATCATCCACAACGGCGAGCGTAAAGACCCTGGCCCCGACCAGGTGCTGGCGTTGAACACAAGCCGAGCGGCCTGGGTCGTCTCCGGCATACCGGAAGTCTATTTCCAGCCGGTCGATCCGAACGATCTGCCCACCGGCCTGCCTACGGAGGAGGAGCCGCGCCTGCCACCGCGCGCGGTCTCCTTCCCGGGCAGCTATGCGCTGGCGTTGGGCGGCGAAGATTGGCAGCCGGCCGAGCCGGTTGTCCAGGCCAGCGATGCCGACGGCGACGGCGTGTGGAGCTTGATTGCCACGCTGCCCGGCGGCGACTACGCATTCAAGGCGGCAATCGACGGGGCGTGGGACGAGAACTACGGCGCGGACGGCGAACTCGACGGGCCAAACATTCGCTTCCGTGTGCCCGAAGCAGGCGGCGACGTCATCTTCACCTACGACCGCGCCACTAACCAGGTTTCCGTCGAAGTCAGTGCGGCGAGTACACCTGTTCCCCTCCCGCAGACCTTTGCGGGCGACGGCGTGATCTTTGCGCCGGCCATCCGCCACGATAGCCGCAGCGACCGCTATCGCGCACCCTTCGGTGCACAACCGACCGGCACGGCGGTGACGCTGCGCCTGCGCACCGCGGCCAACGATGTCGAAGCAGTCACGCTGTTGTGGGGGAGCGTCAGCGACGGGAGTCTGCGCCAGACGCCGTTGCACCCTGTTGCGGCGGATGAGCGCTACGCGTGGTGGGAGACGACGATCGACGCCGGCGACGCGCTCGACGTGCTGGCCTACGGCTTCTCCATTCGTGACGGCGACGTCATGCTCTTCTACGCCGACGATGCGCGCCGTGATGGTGGTCTCGGCCAGCTCTACAATGAAATGCCCGCCGGTGACCTGGGCTGGAACATCTACGTGTACGCGCCGGATTTCGCAACGCCGGCGTGGGCGCAGAACGCCACCATCTACCAGATCTTCCCCGACCGCTTCCGTGACGGTGATGCCAGCAACAACCCCACCGCCGACGACTGGTTCTACCCGGAGGAGTGCGGCGGTCATGCTCGCCCGGTCACGCCGTGGAACACCATCGTGCCCGACCCGGAGCCTTTCGACTCCGCTCGCAATCCTGACTGGTATGGAACGTATGGCTGCACTTTTTATGGCGGCGACCTCCAGGGCGTGCAGCAGGAGTTGGATTATCTGCAAGAACTGGGCGTGACAACAATTTACTTCAACCCGATCTTCGACTCGCCCTCCAACCACAAGTACGACGGTCGCGACTACCGGCAGGTGGACGACAACCTGGCCGTGATCGATGACTTTGACGCCAGCAACGCATTGTTCACGCAATTTGCCGCCGAAGTCGAGGCGCGTGGGATGAACCTGATCCTGGACGGCGTGCCCAACCACTCATCGAGCGACAGCCCCTTCTTTGACAAATACGCGCGCCACGCCACGCTCGGCGCGTGCGAGAGCGAAGAGAGCGCGTACCGCGACTGGTACTTCTTCGACCCGGCGCGGCCTGCCGGCACAGGAGCGTGCGCGGGCGACGTCAACTATCGCGGCTGGTTCAACGTGGCGACGCTGCCACAGCTCGACACGGCCAATGAAGATGTCATCGACAACTGGCTGGGCGAAGAGGGCATCGCGCTGAAGTGGCTCGACGCGTCGGGTGTGGACGGCTGGCGCATCGACGTCGTGCCGGATGTCGTCGCTATCAACCCGCACTTTTTCGAACTCATGCGTCAGGCCGTGAAGACGCAGCATCCCGACGCGCTGCTCATCTCCGAGACGTGGCCGGAGGATCAGGCGCGGCTGCGCGTGCTGGGTGATGAGTTTGACTCGACCATGAACTACCGCTTCCGGCTGGCTGTGCTCGGCTTCCTGCGCGACCGCAACTTCGAGGACAACGACGGCGGCGTCCCCGCGCTGACCGCGACGGAGTTCGAGGCCGCGCTGCGCGGCTTGCAGGAGGATTATCCGCCGGCGGCCTTTGCCACGGCGATGAATTTGCTCTCTTCACATGATGTCAATCGCGCGGTGCGCGTGCTTGATCATGACGGCATCGACGTTGCGGCGCAGGAACCGGTCAACAATTTCAAGGACGGCCGCGCACGGCTGGCGCTGGCCGCGGTGTTGCAATTCACCCTGCCCGGCGCGCCGACGATCTACTATGGTGACGAAGTGGGGCTGGTCGGTTTTGGCAGCGACGAGCCGCGCGACGATCCGTACAACCGCCAGCCTTATCCGTGGCCCGACGCCGAAGGGTACGACAGCCTGCCCGCCTGGCGCCAGCAGGATACGGCGCTGCTCGCACACTATCAGCAGCTCGGTCAGCTTCGCCAGCAGCACAGCTTCCTGCGCACCGGCGCCTGGGACACGCTGCGGGTGGACGACGCCGGTCTCTACGTCTTCGGACGCAAGGATGCGAGCGGCGCGGCCATTATTGCTGTCAACCGCAGCGACGCCGCGCAGAGCGTCAGCCTCGATGCTTCGGGCTATCTGCCGTGGGGCGCGCAATTAAACGATCCCTTCGCCGCGGCAAGCCTTACCGTCGGCGCGGCGGGCAACCTCAGTTTTACTGTGCCGGCGCTGGGCTACCAGCTCTGGGTGACAGCAGAAGGAACGGACTTCACCACACCGGCCACGCCGGAGATAGTCGCCACAGAGGAAGGCAACGCCAGCATCACGCTGACGCTGCAAGGGGATGACGCCGCGGAACGCTACGTCGTGCTGCGCGCGCCGGTGGATGGCGGCTATGTAGAGATCGCTATGCTGCCGGGCACGGACATGACCTTTGACTTCACCGACGCCGACCTGACCAATGGCGCCCGCTACTATTATCGCGTCGCCGCGGTCGGCTACAACGGGCTGCGCAGTGAAGCGACGCCGTCGGTGGTCTTGACGCCGCACGCGGTTGTACAGTCGGTCGTAGTGGAGGAGCCGCTGACGATCCAGCACACGCTCAGCGCAATCGAGCCGTCGCAGGAGACGCGCGCGGCGGTTTTTGCGCCCAGCGTAACCGAGATCGCGGGCAAGGGGCGCAGTGTGCTGATGCAGGCGGGCTGGGCGCCGGTCGACGGCAGCGCGGATTTCACCTGGATCGACGGCGAATATGTGACCGACAACCAGGGCGGCGGCGATGTCTATGTCGCGCGCCTGCTGCCGGAGGCCACGGGCGACTACGTCTTCCAGTGGCGCGCCTCGACGACTGGCGGCCGTGAGTGGACGGAGAGCATCAACGCGGGACAGATGACCGTCGTCGCCAATCCTGACACAGAGGCGCCCAAGCCGCCCTTCCGTCTCGACGAGGTCGCCCGCACCGGCGCGCTGATCGCCATCGGCATCCGCGCCTCGCGTGTGGCGGACCTGCACGCCTTCCGCATCTGCCGCGCCGACCTGACCGCGGGCGAAGAGGGCTGCGCCACGCGCGTCGATGTCCCGAAGACAACGACCATTTACACCGACACCACCGTCATGACCGGCAACACCTATGGCTACACTGTGGCGTCGGTGGACAACGCGTTCAATGTGTCGGAGCCGTCGCCGCCGATCACGTTGACCGCGGAGTTGAGCATGGTGGATGTGACGTGGCGCGTGCTTGTCCCCGCAGAGACGCCTGCTGAGGATACAGTCTTCATTGCCGGCGACAATGCCGACGCTTTCCTGGCGCCCTACAATCCCAGCCTCACGCCCATGACGCCTGCCGGCGACCGGCTGTGGGAGTTCACGGCGACGCTGCGCGAGGGTGCGCCGCTGCTCTATAAATACACGCGCGGCAGTTGGGAGACGGTCGAGCAGTGGGGCGCGATCAGCGGCTTTGGCAATCGCAGCATGACGGTGGTGGCAGGGCCGGACGGGACAATGTTGGTCGAGGACACCGCCACCGACTGGGGTGAGGAGGGGCCGGACGATCACCGCGCGATCCAGTTCTGGCGCGACCCGTTGGTGAGCAGCGCCACCCCCGCGCCTGGCAGCAGCGGCCCGGCCCCAGACACGATCTCCGCCGAGTTCAGCATACTCGTCTCGCCCATTGGCGGCGACGCGGCGCAGGTCATCATCCTCGCCGACGCGGCGGGAAATCCAGTGGCAGGGACGGTGACGCAAGCGGATGGTCGCATCTTCACCTTGACGCCGGACGCGCCGCTGACGGCGGGCGAGTACATGGCGACAGTCTTCAACGCGGAGCAGACGACGCCAATGGCGACGCCGTACAGATGGACGTTCACCGTTATTGAGTAGCATCGTCTGCGCATCTTTCGATCTGGCGTTACACTCACCCGTCAATGACACTGGCAAGAGAATCACCATGAAAGATGACCGTACGCATCGATTATGACAAGCTTTCCGCTACTTATGCGGCGAATCGCACCGTGCATCCGGGTGTATTTTCAGCATTACACACCGCGAGCGAGGGCGCTGTGTCCGTGCTCGAAATCGGCTGCGGCAGCGGCAATTACATCGGCGCGCTGCATGGGGCGACCGGTGCGGATTGCGGCGGGATCGACCCTGCGGCAGCGATGCTGGCGGTGGCGCGGCAGCGGTGGCCGGCGGTAAACTTCGCGCAGGCGCCGGGCGAAGCCTTGCCCTTCGGCCCGGCCTGCTTTGATTTCATCTTTGCAGTGGATGTGGTTCATCACCTGGCGGAGCCGGCAACCTGTTTTCGGGAGAGCCGGCGGGTGTTGCGTCCGCAGGGCCGCCTCTGTGTGGTGACGGATTCGCAGCGGATCATCGAGACGCGCGTGCCGCTGTCGGTCTACTGGCCGGAAACGGTTGCGGTGGAGCAGGCGCGCTACCATTCGACCAAACAGCTTGGCGCCTGGCTGCACGCAACCGGCTTTGCCGCGCTGCACCTGGAGAATGTCGAGCACAGCTTTGCGCTGACCGACGCCGCGCCCTATCAAGCGCGCGCCTACTCCGCACTGCGCCTGATCGACGACGCGGCGTTTGCGCGCGGGCTGGCCCGGCTAGAAGCCGACTTGATGCGCGACGGCGCCATTGCTTGCACATCCCGCTACACGCTCTTGTGGGCGGCATAAATCAAGGAGGACTCGGATGTCTGTGCTGGAGCAGTTTCGACTGGATGGCCGCGTGGCGCTCGTCACCGGCGGCACGAAAGGGCTGGGGCGCAGCATGGCGACCGGCTTTGTGGAGGCAGGTGCGCAGGTCGTCGTCGTCAGCCGGCACGCCAACGAAGCGGTGGCCGTGGCGGAGGAACTGGCTGTTCACGGCGGCACGCGCTGCGCCGGTTACGCCGCCGATGTCACCGACCCGGCGCAGGTGGAAGGGCTGGTTGCGCGCGTGCTGGCGGAATTCGGTCAGGTGGATGTGCTGGTCAACAACGCCGGCATCAACCTGCGCGGCCCCATCGAAGCGCTGGACGTGGAGAGTTTTGATGCGGTGCAGGCGGTCAATGTGCGCGGGCCGTGGCTGATGTGCCGCGCGCTGGCGTCGCACTTCAAGGCGCGACGCTACGGCCGCGTGATCAACATCGGGTCGATGCTCTCGGTCGTGGGCATGGCCGATCGCACGCTCTACGCCACCAGCAAGGGTGCGCTGCTACAGATGACGCGCGTGCTGGCGCTGGAATGGGCGCCGTACGGCATCACGGTCAACGCCATGCTGCCCGGCCCCTTTGCCACCGAGATGAACCTGCCGATCCTGGACAACCCTGAGATTTACCAGTCGTTTGTGGCGCGTATTCCGCTGGGTCGCTGGGGCGAGTTGGAGGAGATTCAGGGGCTGGCGCTCTTCCTGGCCAGCGACGCGTCAAGCTTTGTCACCGGCGCGGCGCTGACGGTGGATGGGGGGTACACCGTGTGGTAGGCCTTCAGAGGAAGGGATTGATCGCCCGCACGCCCGCATAGTCGCGCCCGGCGCTCAGATCCTCCGAGTAAACCTGGCGGCACTCTGCCGCACGTGCGGCTTCAATGATCGCGGCATCCCAGTACGAAAGTTGGAAGCGCATCCTGGCTTGCAGGGCAGCCTGGAGAATGGGGACGGTGATCTCTTGCACTCGGAAGCGCAGCCACGCTTCGATCAGCGCCGCTGCCTGTTCGTGTTGAATCCGGTCGGGCTTTGTCGCACGCGTAGCCTGTACATAGAACTCCTGCAGCACCTGAACCGACAGCACCCAATCATCGGCTTCGAGAAGCGCCAGCGCCCGCTCATGTTTAACAGCTTCCGCCGGCGCCGTGCTGATGGCATAGAGGAGGATGTTAGTATCAAGGAAACGCATTAGCGTGCGTGCGCCTCTTCCCGGCTGACCCGATCGGCGGCGGAAAACGCGGTGATCGACGCAATTGTTTCGCGCTCCAGCCGCTTCCGCCGCTCTCCGTCGGACTCTTCGTTGGTGAGTTGTACCAGAAATGCCTTGACCAGGGCGGATACCGAAGTGTTCATTTCGGCGGCCTTGATGCGTGCGCGTTGATAGATCGCTGTATCCACAGAAACTGTGATATTTTTCATGGTCCCACAGTAGCATAACTAGGGTCAAATGGTCAAGATTTTGATGAGCCAACACTACAACGGATTCGTGGAAACAGCGGATTTGCTCTGCTTCAGCGCAATGATCCTGTCTGCGCCGAGATTCATCCGTTGTTTCCACGCATCTGCTGTTGTGTTCCTACTTATCTGCGCACGGTTGGCAGATAGATCGTATTGGCGCTGCCTGCTGAAGGTGTAGGCGTCGCCGTCGG
>Ga0073899_10000171_pt1 | contig 59310 bp, 50 predicted proteins | sample KloWWTmetaKNB5Ph_FD_88975 | JGI IMG/M metagenome (GOLD analysis project Ga0073899, IMG submission 88975) | Active sludge microbial communities from Klosterneuburg, Austria, studying microevolution and ecology of nitrifiers - Klosterneuburg... | ecosystem: Engineered > WWTP > Aerobic digester >... | reverse complement strand
TGATGCGACCGCGGCCGGCGTGATCATCGAGTGGATCGTTGAGCTCGGTGGCGCCAACGAACACGTCGCCCCTGGAAAACGGCTTGAGGCTCTCGCTCATTCGGCAAGCATAGCGGTTTTGCGGCGGTGCCCCGCCCGTGCTCCAGGGCGGTCTGACAGGCGGTCGCGCTCCAGTAGTCCGATGAGCTCCGATCAGAAGGCCGCGTCGAAGCCGATCAGAAGATAGTTCTCCTTCGTCTCATGGCCGACGAAATCCGCATCGCGATCCTTGCTCAACAGGTCGACATTCAGCTCGACGACGCCCTTCACGTTGCGCATGAAGTAGTACGACGCGGCAAGGGTCAGGGAGCGCATCTCGATGCCCTCGAAGATGGTCGCTGTATCCTTGAAATCGCCTGCGTCGTTGTGGTTATAGAGCAGCGAGTAGGCCCAGCGGTCGTTGCGCACGTAATCGACACCGACAAAGGCCCCGAACCAGCGCAGGTCGCGCGCCGGATCGATGTCGAGAAACCCATCCCAGCGGCTCCACAGCGCCTGGGCGAACCATGAGGTCTTCGCGCCGACCTGCCCGGCGAGATCCACGCCATAGACGAGCCGATCGGTGTCGCGGCTACCCTGATTCTGACCCGCCAGACCTGCCGCACTGCGCTGCTCGCCAGTCAGGCCGAAAAGCCCCGCCGAGACTGGGCCGAGCTCGGAGCCGATGTGGCCGAATACCGACTTGCGATCGTCATTGTCGAACATGCGATCGGGGCGGCGGTAGCCAGGGCTGTTGATATTGACGTTCGCATTGATACCGTTGCCGTTCACCAACCCGATCTCGAGGTCCACAGGACCGAGGCCGCGCCCGAACAGCACTCCGCGCTCGTAGGTCACTCCCGCCATGCGATAAAGCTGGAAGTCCTGGAAAGTCATGCGCGTCTCGCGCGGAAACATCACGTCGGAAACCTGGAACTGCCCGAGTTGCAGGCCGATGCCCGTGCCGAACACATCGTCGTGGCTGAACCAGGCGTCCTCGATGATGACCGAGCCGTTTTCGCCCTTCTCGGCGAAGATGCCGTAGAAATAAAAGGAAATGTGATCGCTCAAGGGGGCGGCGGCCAGCAGCTTCAGCAGATAGGGCGACTGGAAATCGAAGCTCGAATTGTTGCCAGTGGGACCTGTTATTGGATCGATCTGCTTGCTGTCCCGGCCCTGCACAAACGCCTGGGCACGCACGGCGAGCGGCAGAAACGCGGGCAAGGCGAGCATGTCGTCATTTGTCTTGGTGGTAGTCACTTCCTTCCAACTCGGCAGACGCATGTTCATCTCGTCCCGAAAGTTCTCGCCGAAGGCATTGAGCCGTGGGAAGGCCGAGTGACAGGCATTGCAGCTCATCTGGTATTGACGGGCAAACGCCGGCATTGCCGTGGCGAAGCCGCTCCAGACGAGCCCACCGAGCAGGATCATCAGCGACCAGAAACGCGTGTGCGCCGACGATACTCGCATGGTCAATCCCCCACCGTAGTTGATCTTGCGGGCAATCTATCCGAACCGGCGCACAGCGGACAAGAGTACTTGCCACGCGCACAGCGGCTGCCGGTGACCGGGCAGCTGACGCTGCAGCCCGATGTGCAGTACATCATCAACCCGGGTCTCGAGCCGAACTCGGATCATGCGCTCGCGGTGGGTCTGCGATTCGAGCTCGCCTACTAGACAGCGCGATCGCGATGGCGGCGGGCGCGGCGATCACCGCGCCCAGCAGGAGTGGCGAGCCCGCGCCGAAGCGCGCGAATACGGCGCCAGACAGGAACGGGCCGATGACGCGGCCGAGACTGCTGCTCGACTGATAGACACCCATCACGCTGCCGCGATTGCCGCCGCCCGCCTGCTTCGAGGCAAGCGCGGAGCCTGACGGATTGAAAGCACCCGAGCCAGCGCCGCAGATCACGAGGCCGATCGTCGCGACTTCGATGCCGGGCGCCGTCGCTGCGATCGCCATGCCGACGACAAACGCGGCGATGCCCGCGTACGCGACCTTGTATTCACCGAAGCGCGGCACGATCACACGCACGAGCCCGCCTTGCATGATCACCGGCACGATCGCGAGCGCGAACATGAAAAGGCCGACAGTACGCGGCCCGTAGCCGAAGCGGGCGAGCGCCCAGAGCGCGAAGATCGACTCGAAGATCGCCTGCGCTGTCGCAACGCAGAGGGCCGCAAGCGTCACGTAGCGCAACGCCGGCAGTTCCTTCATGAGCGCGAGCGGCGAGCGCCGCCCGCCGGCTGCGAGCGCGTGCGCGCGATGCTCGGCCGTATGACTTTCCGGCAGGCGCAGGGCCACCAGAGCAATCGCAAATACGGAAAGGGCCATCGAAACGAGCGCCGGGCGCACGAAGCTCGCCGTGGCGAGATTCTCGCCCGCAAGGAGACCACCGATTGCGGGCCCCATCATGAACCCGATGCCGATCGCCGCCCCGATCGTCCCGAGCGCCTTCGCCCGGTCCTGCGGCGTGCTGATGTCGGATGCGTAGGCCATCGCCGCGGAAATGTTGCCTGCCATCAATCCGCCGAGGACGCGCGAGGCAAGCACCCAGGCAATGTCAGGCGCAAAGCCGAGTATGGCGTACGACACGCAGGCGCCTGCAAGCGAGAACATGAGGATCGGGCGGCGGCCGTAGCGATCGCTGAGCCGTCCCCAGACCGGCGCGGCAATCAGCTGGCACAAGGCATGTGTGCCCAATATGGCGGTGATCAGCGCAGGCGAGGCATCGAAGCGCGACCCGATGTACGGAATCAGCGGCACGATGACGCCGAAGCCGAGCACGTCGATGACGCACACGATGAACAGCGTCAGCAATGGTTTCAAGCGCAAGCTCCCTGTCGCGTTTCAGTGCGCGGGCACGAACGTCGCGGGGTCCGGCACCCCCTCGCCGCCTGCCGAAGAGCCGGGGCGATCCATCACACCGCGAAGCACGAATGCCGCGATTCTCGCATCGCCGCCGGGGTTACCCGCGTTTTCCTTGCCGCCCGTCCGCAGGATGACGAGCCGCAGCGACGGCACGACCCATAAACTGCCGCCGTGCGCGCCCGGCAGGCGAAACAGGTCTTTGACCGACGTCAGCGGTGATGCCTCGTCCCGCGCCCTGTGACGCGCAAGCACGCGCTGCGCCCGGCCGGGGCGCACGATTTCCTCGCCCAGGTAGACGCCGTCGTTCGCGAGCAGCTCGCCGATGCGGATCCAGTCGCCCTGCACGACGCGCAGCCCGGGCGCAAGCACCGCGTTGAAGGCGCCGATCGGCCGCCACAGGCGTTTGGACAGGTAGGTCTCGTAGGATACGCCCGCCGCCTGCGCTATCTCCGTCCTGTCGGGCGTGACATCGGCGGGGAGCGGCTTGCGGTCTTCCGCGAGCGCGTCTGCGAGCAGGTCATCGATGACGCCCTGCCAGGTACCCGCGTCGATGTAAGTCACGAAGGAAGTCCGGTGCCAGTAACGCTCGAAAATCACGTGTCCATTGCGCACCACCAGCAGCGCATCGGCGCTGCCCTCCTGCGCGGCAATTGCGGCCGCCTCGAGCGCTGCGGGCTCAACGTGCGCCGCGATCGGGGAAAGCGGGGGCATCGGCGGGGTATTGCCGCCCTCGACCAAGGTTCTTGCGCTGCCTGGCACTTGCGGCGCGCAGCCAGCCTGGATCACCCCGACGGCGAGCGCCAACACGATGCTGATGAGAGTGCACTGGTTCATTGACGCCTCACTCCGCCGTATAGCACGGCGCCGCGACGCAACTCGAGTTCGTGGGTCGCGAATCGCGGCCACTCCTCACGATGATGGGTGGCCATGACGATCGCGGCACCGGCCGCGGCGCGCCGCTCGAGCCGGCGCATGAGGTCCGCGCGCGTGGGCGGATCCAGCCCCGAAAAGGGTTCGTCCAGCAGCAACAGGTCCGGGCGCCCCATGGCGGCGCGTGCGAACAGCACACGCCGCGTCTGGCCGTAGGACAGCTCCGCGAGCGGCCGCGCCGCGAGGCGCAGCACACCGAACTCGCGCATCGCGGCCTTCGCGGCGGCGCGCTCCCCGCGGGTTGCGCGCTCGTTCAGACCGATGCTCGCATGCGCGCCAGACTGTACGACTTCGGCGGCCGTGAGGTGCAAGGGGTGGTCGGTCTGCAGGTGCGGCGCCACGAGCCCGACGCGCAACTTGAACGCTTCGAGCGCGACTCCCGGCTCAATGCCGTCGCGCAGGGCCGTGCCGCCGCTCGCCACACCGTGATCGCCGTAGAGCGTACGCAGCAGCGTCGTCTTGCCGGAGCCATTGCCGCCGTGCACGACCCAGCATTCTCCGGCACGCAGTTCGAAATCGAGACCACGCAGCACCTGCACGCCATCGAGGTAAACGTCGGCGCAAGTCAGGCGTACGAGGGCACGACCGGGCCGAAGCTTGCGTCGCGCAGGCCGCAACGCCGGGGACGGCGCCCCGGCCCGCCCGAACCACGTGGCGAGAGGGGCGCGCGCGATCGGGCCGCGCCATGTGATACGACCCCGCTCGAGCACGAGCGCATGCGTCGCCGCACGCGGCACGTCACCGGCCCGGTGCGCCGCGAGCACCCAGGGCCGGCGTGTTCGCGCGGTACTCTCGAGCCAGCTGCGCACGCGCACCCGGTACGCGGCGTCGAGGCCGGTGAAAAGCTCGTCGAGCAGCAGCAGGCGCGGGCGCGCCGCGAGCGCGCGTGCAATCAGCACGAGGCGCCGCTCGCCGTAAGAAAGCGTCAGAAAACGCCGGCCGGCGAGGCGCTCGATGCCGAGCTTCACCAGCGCGCGGCGCACTGCGCGACGCGCAGCGGCATCGGGGCGCTCGAGCAGGATGTCGGTACGGAAGTGGCCGGTTGCAACGGCGTGCTCGACGGTCGTGTTCCAGCCGTAGCGCTGATGGCGATCCTGCCGCTCGGGACCGAGATAAGCGATCTGCTCCAGGGCATCCTGCGCAGTATTCTGCCATTTGCGACCGAGCCGATAACGCCGGCGCTCGCGGCCGGTGGGCTTCGGCCAGATCGCGCCCGAGACGAGCTTCAGCAACTGGGTCTTGCCGGCGCCGTTGGCGCCAAAGAGCAGCCAGCGCTCGCCGGGCGCGATTTTCCAGTCGATGTCGCGCAGCACCGCGCGCCCGCCACGATCGAGATCAACCTTGCTGAGTTCGACGGCGAGATGGCGCGACGCGCGAAGCTCAGCGGGCATGCCACACGATTCCGTCGCGTGCTGCGCGGCCGTCGCGCTCGAGCTTGATGAGGTGCGCCTCGAGGCTCAGACGCGCGAGGAAATGCCGGCCCGCCGGTACATCCGAATACACTTGCGCGAGCAGCTCGTCGAGTGTGGCTGAGTGGCGCGTGCCGAGGGCCGCCACCACCTTCGCTTCGCGTGCGAGGCGATGCGCGATGACACGGTCGATCTCGCGCAGTGGCTCCGCGATCACGCGTCCATGTCCGGGGGCGATGGCGCGCAACGGATAGCGCTTCAGCCGCTCGAGCGCTTCCAGATAGGCTGCCAGGTCGCCGTCGGGCACGGGAATCACCGGTGTCACCCCTTCGAGAATGTGATCGCCGGAGAAAAGGAGCCCGTCACCCTCGAGCAGCCAGCACACATGGTTGGAGGCGTGGCCTGGCGTGTCGATCGCGCGCAGCCGCAGCTTGCCGGCTGCGAAAATTTCGTCGCGCGCAGGAATTGCATCGGGCACGAAACGCTCATCCTGTCGGCCATCGCGGGGAGCGGGCCGTCCCACAAGGCGCGCGCCGCTGCGCGCCTTGAGAGTGGCTGCGGCCGGTGAATGATCGGGATGGGTGTGCGTGACGAAAACCGTCTCGAGTCCGGGTGCAGCGGCGAGGATCGCCTCCACGTGCGAAGGAATGTCGGGCCCGGGATCAAGCACAGCCACGGGCGGATCGCCGAGCAACCAGGTGTTGGTACCAGGGCCCGTCATCATCGAGGCATTGGGGGCGAGCAGGCATGCTACGCCGGGCGCGACGAACATCCGCCCAAGGATAGTGGCTTGTGCGATCCAATGTTAGCGTTACCGCGATGCGCCATCACTGCAAGACGATCCCGATCGCGCGCGCGACCGGCAGCTGATCACCTCACTGCGCGGTCGGGCGGGCCACGCCCTCAAGCCCGTTGCGCCGCGGTTCATCGACCGCATCGTGCTGCGCACCACTCGCGAGCGTCACGGAAGCCGCCTGCGACAGTGAGCATACGCGCACGGCATTGCGCCCGGCGCGCTTGGCCGCATACAGCGCCTCGTCGGCCCGCTGCAGCATGGTGCTCGACGTATCCCCTGGCGCGGACGTGGTGACACCGATGCTCGTCGTTATGCCGCGACCCACCGGGCACAGATGCGCAAGATCGATTGCCGCGATGCATTCGCGCAGGCGCTCTGCCGTCACGCTGCCTTCCGCAAGGGCGGTCTCCGGCAGCACAATCAGGAACTCCTCGCCGCCGAGACGCCCGAAATAGGCCGGCTCGCGCAGATTGTCGCGTACCGACTGCGCCATGGCTTTCAGCACCTCGTCACCGACCGGATGGCCGAACCGGTCGTTGATACCCTTGAAATGGTCGATGTCGGTAATGAGGATCGTGCAGGGTCCGGCGCCCTCGCCGGTCAGCGTTGCGGCCAGCCGGTTGAGCACCGCGCGCCGGTTCGGCGCCGCTGTGAGTTCGTCGGTGTGCGCAAGCTTGCGCATGCGCAGCGTGGAGCGCCGCTGGTGAACCGCGAGCGTCGCCAGCAGCAATACGAGCAGAATGGCGAGCGCGATTGCCACGGCCTGCAGTCTGCGCACCGCCCGGCCCTGCTCGAGTGCGCGCTCATTTGCGCGGATATCGCGCAGCAGCAGCGCGTTTTCGGCATCTTTGGAAGCCATGTCGAACTCGACACGCAACGTCGCAAAACGCTGATCGATCTGGTTGCGCAGCAGCCGCTCGCTCACCTGCTTCGCGAGCGCGAGCTGCGTGTAGCCACTGCGCCAGTCGCCGCGCGCCGCCTCGACGGCTGCGAGCTCCGCATAGCTCGCTGCGAGCTCACCGCGCGCCTCGCCGTTTCGGAAGACATCAATGGCCGCGCGCAACGCGGCGGCGCTCGCGTCGAGGCTGCCCACTCCGCGCAACGCCATGCCACGGGCAAGGTCGATCTGCGCGCGCAGGCGCGCGTCGGGCGTTTCCTGCTGCAGTGCCGTGGCCTGCGCGAGTGTCGCGAGCGCGCCGCGCCAGTCGCCGAGGCCGTTCGCGACAGCCGCGAGCCCGCGCAGCGCATACGCCTGGCCGCGGGCGTAGTGAATTTCGCGGTGCAACGCGAGCGACTCGGTGAACGAGCGACGCGCCTCGGCCCATTCCTGCAGGTATTCGTGCGCGCGCCCGAGGTTGTGGAGCGTGACCGCCTGCTCGCGCAGCATTCCTGCTTCGCGCTGCCGGGCGAGCGCTGCGGTGTAGATGTCGCGCGCCTGCGCGTAGTCGCCCATGCGGTTGTAGAGGATCGCGATGCCGTTCATCGCCGTAAGCGCGTGATGGCGCATATCGAGTGTCTCGTAAAGGCCCTGCGCGCGGCGCAGGTCGGCGAGACCGAGCGCATATTCGCCTTGCAGGCCGCGCACATAGCCGCGCGAGAAGAGCACACCGGCGATCATCTCGTCGTCGCGCGCTTCGGACGCCACGCGCGCGGCCTGTTCGTAGTACGCGAGCGCCTGCGCGTTGTCGCCAAGCGTTTCACGCATCTCGCCCTGACAGACAAGCATGCCAGCCCGCAATCCGGGGCGGCCGCTACGGGGCAGCAGCGCCTCGATCGCCGCGATCTGTGCGTCGAGCGCCTGCTGGTCGCGCTCGGACTGGTAGTCACACAACAGCAGGCGCGCGCGGATCTCCAGATCGACATCGGGTCGGGCGCGCAGCTGCGCGAGGGCCGCCTCGGCGTCGCGCCTGCTTGCGTCCGGATCGGAGCGCATCTCGACAGCGCCCTTTTCGATCAGCGCCGCTGCGGGATGTGCCGGCTGGGGGCTCGCCGCGGCCGCCACCGTACCGCCGTGAAACGCGACCACCACGGCGATCAGCACCAGCCCGTTTGTTCTTGTCGTTTTCAAGCCAACCAATGTAGCGCAAGTGGAGGCCCTGGAGTCGGCCTTGTGCGACACCGTGGTTTATGGCAAATGAAGCGATCAACTCCTGCTCGCCACCGGTACGTCCATGCTCAATCATCCGCCCATGCAGCTCGGCCTCATCGGACTTGGCCGCATGGGCGGCAACATGGCGCGTCGCCTCGCGCAGCATGAGATCCAGGTTGCGGGCTTCAGCCTCGATCGGACGGCGGCCGCCGCGTTCGCGGACGAGCCGCGCATCAAGGTACTCAGTCAGCTCGACGAGCTCATCAGCTCGCTGCCCGCGCCGCGCATCGTCTGGCTGATGGTGCCTGCGGGAGAGGCGACCGAGACGAACATTGCAGCGCTCGCCGGAAAACTCGCGGCGGGCGACCTCGTGATTGACGGCGGCAACGCGTTCTACCGCGATTCGCAGCGCCGCGCGACGCAGCTTGAGCAGCACGGCATCGGCTTCCTGGATGCCGGCGTATCAGGGGGTGTATGGGGGCTAGCTGAAGGTTATGGCCTGATGGTTGGCGGCGCGCGCGCGCACTTCGAGCGTGCCCTGCCACTCTTGCGCGCGTTGGCGCCTGCACCCGACAAGGGCTGGGTGTATTGCGGCCCCTCGGGCGCCGGCCATTACGCGAAAATGGTCCACAACGGCATCGAGTATGGGCTCATGCAGGCCTATGCGGAGGGCTTCGCGCTGCTCGCTGCGCGCAAGGATCTGCAATTGCCGCTCGGCCCGATCGCCGAAGCGTGGCGTCATGGCACCGTAATCCGCTCGTGGCTGCTCGATCTCACCGCGGACGTGCTGCATGACCCCGCGGCGCTCGACCGCGTGGGCGCGCGCATCGCCGACTCCGGCGAGGGGCGCTGGACCGCGCACGAAGCGATCGAGCTCGGCGTCCCCGCGCCCGTGATCAGCGCGGCGCTGATGGCGCGCTTCGCCTCGCAGGGTGCCGATGACTTCGGGGCGCGGCTCCTCGCGCTTGTGCGCAACGCCTTCGGCGGACACCCCCTGCCACCGGCGGAGACTCCGGCCCACGGGGCCCTCAAGGCGCCGCAGCCGGGTCCGTGAACGCGGTTGCGCGTTCGCGCGCAACATGGCTTGCGGCAATCGCTCGGTCGGCCGCAAAAAGCTGCGCGACGGCTTCTTTGCGCCCGGCGCCCAGCACGAGCCACACGATACAGCGGGCACGATCGAGCGCGGGCAGTGTCAGCGTGAGACGGCGCGTACCGCTCTTCGGCCCGCTCACCCCGACGTCGCGCGTCTCCCCCCCGAGCAGCGCGTCCCCGCTGAACAGCGATGCCGTGTGGCCATCGTCACCGAGCCCGAGGTGCACGATATCGAGAACGGCAGGGTTGCCGCAGACTTCGCGCAAAGTCGCGGCATAGCGGGTCGCGGCAAGCCCGGCGTCCCCGACCTCGACGGGCATCGGATGGCGTTGCACCGCAGGAATGCGCGCGGCGAGCGGCGTTGCGAGCAGATGCTTCCAGTTGCGCGCCTCGTCGTCGAGGGGAACGATGCGTTCATCGACCTGGAAAAGGTGAACACTTGCCCACGCCACATCGAGCGCAGCAAGCCGCCCGAACATGGCCCAAGGCGTGCGCCCACCGCTCACGGCGAGCGTCGCGCGACCTCGCTGGCGGACGGCATGCCCGAGCTGCACCGCGATGAACTCCGCCGCGGCCTGCTCGGTTGTCGCGACATCCTCGCCGGTGACCCATTGCATGGGATCAGCATTCCGTGCCGGGATCGACCCAGCCGCCGATGTCGGTCGCCAATGCGTCGGCGGCCGCGGGACCCCAGCTGCCGCGCGTGTAAGGCAGCGGAGCCGCAGCCACTGCCGGGGCCCCCGCCGTAATGCCTTCGACGATTCGCCAGGCCGCCTCGATCGAATCCTGGCGTGCGAACAGTGAAGGGTCGCCTCGCAACGCATCGCCGATCAGACGCTCGTAGGCGCTCATCGCGCCGGCTTCCGCGTCGCACATCAGCAGTTCGGTATCGCGACCGCGCATTTCCTCGCCCGGCTCCTTCGTGCGCACGCCGAGGCCAATCGATACGCGATCGGGCCCGAGACGGAAGCGCACATAATTCGGATCATCAGGCGCGCGGTCGAAGAGTGCGGGCGCCGGGGCGCGCAGCCGTACCGTCACCTGGGTGGCCGTAACCGCCATCCCCTTGCCGGCGCGCACCAGAAACGGCACGCCCTCCCAGCGAGGTGTATGCACCGCGAAACGTACCGCCGCGTACGTTTCGACGCACGATTCTGCGCCCACGTCTGCTTCGCTGCGGTAGCCCTCGTACTGGCCGCGCACGATGGTCTGCGCAGCGAGCGGCGCGATGGCCTCGAGCACTTTCACCTTCTCGTTGCGCAGTGCATCGCTCGTGTAGCGCACGGGCTGCTCCATCGCGAGCAGGCTCACGATCTGCAGGAGATGGTTCTGCAGCACGTCACGCACGGCGCCCAGCTCCTCGTACAGCCGCCCGCGCGTGCCGACGCCGAACCCTTCCGCCATCGTAAGCTGCACGCTCGCGACGTGATCCCGATGCCACAGCGGCTCGAGAAAGCTGTTTGCGAAGCGGAAATAAAGCAGGTTCTGCACCGGCTCCTTGCCGAGGAAATGATCGATGCGAAAAATGCGGGATTCGTCGAAGACCTGCGCGAGGTGGCGGTTGAGCGCCTGCGCCGAGCCGAGATCGCGACCGAGCGGCTTTTCGACGACGACTCGCGCGTCACCCCCCGCGCAACCCGACGCTCCGAGGTGCCCCACCACTTCGCCAAAGAGACTGGGCGGGATCGCGAGATAGAAGAGCGGCGCACGCACCGATCCAAGCGCCGACTTCAGTCGGCGAAAGGTCCCGGCATCGCGGTAGTCACCCGCGATGTACTGCAGGCGCTGGCCGAACGACGTCGCCGCGGCCTCGTCGTAGCCATTGCCGTGGGCTCGCAAGCTCTCGCATACGCGGTTCGTGAGGCGTTCTCCGTTCCAGGTATCGCGAGCGACCCCGATCAGCGGTCCCTGCACCCGATCGCGTCTGACGAGTTGCGCAATTGCGGGAATGATCTGCTTGAACGAGAGATCGCCGGTGATGCCGAAAACGACGAGGGCGTCCGAATCAGCGGAATTCATCGGCATCTGGCGCATGTCAGTTACAGCTTCAGGCACGACGGCACGTTGAAGGCCCAGCTCTTTTCCTCCACTCGACGACTGATTCGCCAACCGTGACCGGTGCGCACGTACTCATCCACGTACCACAGTCCCAGAAAAAACACGGGCCTGCCCTGTTCGCCCAGCTCCATCTGCATCGGGTTGAAACACATGATGCGGCCCGTGGCAACGTCGCCATCAAGCCTGATCTGGTGATTGGCAATCATGTGCTGGGTATTGGGAAACACCGGCATTGCCTGCTTCAGAAAGGTCTTGATCTCCTCCAGATTGCCGGCGGCGCCACCCATGGCGGTGTAATCGATCCATGCATCATCGGCAAAAACCTCATTCAGCCTGTCGAACTGCTTCGTATCGATGATGTGGCAGTACTCGACCAGCAAGTCCTCAATCCCGAACCGGTCTGCCATGCGTTGCAACGTCCACTTCATCGGCGTCTTCCTCTTGTCCTTCGTGTGGACCCAGGCAAATTGGCGCGCCCGGAGAGATTCGAACTCCCGACCCTCAGGTTCGAAGCCTGATGCTCTATCCAGCTGAGCTACGGGCGCATTGCGAACAGCAGAACAGGAATTCTACACGCTTGTGATCCGTCACCGCGCCGTCGCGCCAGAACCGGCAGATTCGAAGTCTGGCGCGCGACCTTTGCGGCCCGCAGGTTTATACTCCGCCGCAACATCGGCCATGGAGGCCGACCAGGGGGACTACCATGATGAAGGGAATCATCGCGGCGACGGCGTCAGTCGCGTCGCTTGTCTGTGCCTCGTTGTCCGGCGACGCGCTCGCGCAGGACAAGCCGCCCGAGTCGTACATCTACGCCACTTATTTCAAGTGTGATGTCACGCTGCAGGATCGTGCCGACGAGATCGTCATGCAGCTCGACAAGCCGCTGTGGGACGCGGCGATCGCCGCCGGATCGGTCGCAGGCTGGGGCTGGCTCGCGCACCAGACGGGAGGCCAGTGGCGCCGCGTGCAGTATTTCCGCGCAGGCTCCATCGACGCGCTGCTCACCGCGCAGAAGAAGGTCGGTGACCAGGCGGATGCGAAGAACAGGAAGCTGGCAACCGAGTTCGGCAGGATCTGCAATTCGCACGATGACTATATCTGGCGGGCCGTCGCCGGCAAGGGCAACGAGCGTGCGCGCGGCGGCGCCAGTTTCTCGGTGTACTACGTCTGCGACCAGGCGCGCGAGGGGGAGGCGGACGCGCTCGTCAAGAGCGCATTCGCACCCATGTACGATCAGATGGTTGCGGACGGCGCATTGAAATCCTGGGGCTGGAACGAGCACGTCGTCGGTGCGCAATACCGCCGGCTCGCAACGATCACCGCCACCGACGTCGCTTCATTGATGAAGGCACGCTCGGCGATCGTTGCCGCGATGGAGAAGAATCCGCTCGCACGCACGCTCGACACCATCTGCGACTCGCACGCCGACTACATCTGGGAGATCAGGAGCGAAGTACCCTGACCACACCTGCTACGCGGGTGGCAGGAAGCGGAATCGACAGACCTGACCGCCCTTGGCCATGCACTCGTGCAGCTCGACCTTGCTGCCCGTGTAGCTCGTGAGCAGCGCAAGATCGAGTTCATGAAAGACGCAATTGTCGGCTTCGATCGTCGGGGCGCCGCCGACATCCCTCGCCTTGCGCGCGTCGTAGCCGAGCTGATCCATCAGCTGCATGCGGGGCAATATGACGCCGAGGCCCGCACCTGGGGGGCGAGCAGCGAACAGCGGACGGCCCTGCAGGCGCGCCCCACGCGTTTCGGCTGTTCTCTTTTCGCTGCCCGCTGTTCGCTGTAAGCTCTGGCCTCCCAGCTCCCAACCGAGGTTGCGATCCATGAAGGTGTCGATACTTGCCGCGACTTTGGCATTTGCCGTCGCCGTCGGCCCCGCTTACGCCGCCTGCACCTACCCCAAGTCCCCTGACAAGCTGCCGGACGGCACCGTCGCCTCCAAGGACGAGATGATTGCCGGCAAGAAGCTGGTGGAGCAGTACAACAGCGACATGAATGCGTACCTTTCGTGCATCAAGCTCGAGTACGACACTCAGGTGGCCAACGATGCCACCGCGCTCACGCCCGAACAGAAAGCCGATCTCGACAAGCGACAGGCGCAGAAGCACAACGCCGCGATCGACGAGCTCGAAGCCCTCGCCGGGCGCTTCAACGAGCAGATCCGGGCCTTCAACAAGGCGCACCCGAAATAGGCGGCCGGCGGCCCGACGCAGGGCCGCTTCGTGCGCTTTGCCGGGGATGACTGTACCTGCGTGCGCTTCGGCGCGACAATGCGCAGATGCCGACAAATGATCAAGTAGTGCCGATTGCCAGCGCACGCGGGCCGCGCGATACACACGGGCGCCCGCTGCACGACCTGCGCATCTCGGTGATGGACCGGTGCAACTTCCGTTGCCCCTATTGCATGCCGCGTCAGACCTTCCACGACAGCTACCGGTTCATGAAGAGTGCCGAGCGGCTCTCGTACGAGGAGATCGTGCGCCTCGCGCGCCTGTTCGTGTCGCTCGGCGTGCAGAAAATTCGCGTCACGGGCGGCGAGCCGCTGTTGCGCGCGAATCTCGCCGATCTCGTCGGCGATCTCACTGCGCTGCCGGGCGAGCCCGACATTGCGCTGACTACCAACGGAGTGCTGCTCGCAAAGCATGCGAGCGAACTCAAGGCCGCCGGCCTCGCACGCGTGACCGTGAGCCTCGACAGCCTCGATCCCGAGATCTTCCGCCACTTGTGCGGCGGATTCGACGAGCTTGCAACGGTACTCGACGGCATCGAGTACGCGCGGCGCGCCGGGCTTACGCCACTCAAGATCAATACCGTGATCCAGCGGGGAGTGAACGACGCGGGAGCACTCGACCTCGCCGCGCGCTTTCGCGGCACTGGCGTCGTCGTGCGCTTCATCGAATACATGGATGTCGGCAACCGCAATCACTGGCAGCCTGGTCTCGTGGTGCCCTCCGCAGAACTCCATGCGCGCATTCACGCCCGCTGGCCGCTCGCACCGCTGGATCGCAACTATGTCGGAGAAGTCGCGCAGCGCTACGCCTACGCCGACGGCCAGGGTGAGATCGGTTTCATCTCGTCGATCTCGCAGCCCTTCTGCGGCGATTGCTCGCGGGCGCGCCTGTCGTCGGACGGCGTGCTCTACACCTGTCTCTTCGCAACCCATGGGCTCGACCTGCGCGCCCCGCTGCGTGCCGGCGCCGACGACGAGGAATTGCTCGCGACGATCCGCAACCGCTGGACTGCACGCACCGATCGTTACAGCGAGCTGCGTGCCACGCTGCGCGCAAGCGCTGCGCAGGAGCCGAAGATCGAAATGAATTATATAGGCGGTTAGCGATGCCCACTCGCCGCAGGCGCGCGCCAACCCTCACGCATGTCGACGCCGCCCGTCGCCCCACCATGGTCGACGTCGGGCCGAAGGCCATAACGCTGCGCGAGGCGTGCGCAGAAGCCGTCGTTACGCTGCCGCGGGTCGTGTCGCTCGCGCTGCGTCGCAACGGGCAGCGGACGAAGAAGGGCCCGGTGTTCGACACGGCGATCGTCGCGGGCGTCATGGCGGCCAAGCGCACGCACGAGCTGATTCCGTTCTGCCATCCGCTCGCGATCGAGCGCTGCAAGATCACGATTGACGAAGCACGCGCCGGGCGCATCCTGATCCGCTGCGAGGTGGCGGTTCACGGCCGCACGGGCGTCGAGATGGAGGCTCTCACGGGTGCCACTGTCGCGGCGCTCACGATATACGACATGACGAAGGCGCTGTCGCACGACATCGAGATCAGCGCGGTAGGCCTGCTCTCGAAGTCCGGCGGCAAGCGCGACTTCCGGCGGACGAAGCGATGAGCGTGGCACCACTGCTGGGACTCGTGCTCGCGGGCGGCCGCAGCACGCGCATGAAGCGCGACAAGGCAGCCCTCACCTATCGCGGAGCCACGCAGCTCGAACGCGCCTGGGACCTGCTCGAGCCTTTGACTGCCGGGCGATTCGTGTCGGTGCGTGCGGATCAGTCGGACGACGCATTGCGTGCGCGTTACCCGCAGGTTCGCGATGCACTGCCGGACGCGGGTCCGGCAGCCGGCATCCTCGCCGCGCTCGACTCCCACCCCGAGGCAGCCTGGCTTGTGCTCGCCTGCGACCTGCCCTTTCTCGGCCGTGACACCCTCGCACATCTGGTCGCAAGGCGCGACCCTGCGCGGGTCGCGACCGTGTTTCGCAGCGCCCACGACGGCCTGCCCGAGCCGCTCTGTGCGATCTGGGAGCCGGCGAGCCGTGCGCCGTTCGCCGCGGCAGTAGCCGCCGGCCGCCCCTGTCCGCGCAAGTTCCTGATTGGCGCCAATCCCGCGATGCTCGAGCCGCTCGATCCTGCGGCCCTCGACAACGTGAACGCGACGCAGGAGTATTGGTCAACCATGGACAAACTCGCACCCGGCACCGGACCGCTGCACATCCACGTGCAGTATTTCGCACTCTTGCGTGAGCAGGCGGGGCGCGGCGACGAAGCCCTCGAGACGCGCGCCCGCACGCCGCGCGATCTGTACGACGAACTGCGCGCGCGCCACCCGTTCACGCTGCCACCCGAGCTGCTGCGCGTCGCCATCAACACGGAATTCGGCGACTGGGCGCAACCGCTCGCGGATGGCGATGCCGTCGTATTCATTCCGCCGGTTGCCGGCGGCTGACGAGTGCAACTTGTCCCGCTTCCGCTTCACAACTGAACCGATCGATACCGCCGCCGCGTCCGCAGGGCTGGCCGATCCGGCGTTTGGCGGCTTTGTCGCATTCGAGGGCTGGGTGCGGAATTTCAACGAAGGCCGCGAGGTCAAACACCTCGAGTATGAAGCGTTCGAACCGCTCGCCCTGCGCGAGGGTGAGCGCATTCTCGCCGCGGCCTGCGAACGGTTCAGCGTGACACGGGTCACCTGCGTGCACCGCCTCGGCGACCTGCGCATCGGTGAACTTGCAGTGTGGGTGGGCGTCAGCGCCCCGCACCGTGACGAGGCGTTCCAGGCCTGCCGCTTCATCATCGACGAAGTGAAGCACCGGGTCCCGATCTGGAAAAAGGAACACTACATCGACGGCGACTCGGGCTGGGTAAATTGCGAGCGCTGCGCCGCCGCGCCACACGATCACGCGCACGATCACGCGCACGACCACGCGCACGACCACGCTCATCGCCCTCTGCCCATGGCCCATGGCCCCGGCGCCCGCAGCGCACCGGTGCCGGCGCCGGACTACTCCCGCCAGATGACGCTGCGCGAAGTGGGGGCCGCGGGCCAGGCGAAGCTGCGTGCGGCATCGGTGCTGGTGGTCGGTGCCGGCGGACTCGGCGTACCGGTGTTGCAATTCCTCGCGGCAGCCGGCATCGGCCGGCTCGGCATCGTCGATCACGACCGCCTCGAGCCGTCGAATCTGCACCGCCAGACACTGTACGCACTGGCCGACTGCGGCGCGCCCAAGGCCGAACTCGCCGCTGCGCGCCTCGTCGCGCTCAATCCGGACGTGCGCGTCGAGACCCATGTGACGCGACTCGATGCTGCGAATGTCGCGAGCCTGCTTGCGCCCCATGACATCGTCGTCGACTGCACCGACAACTTCGCCACCAAATTCCTGCTCAACGACGCTGCACTCGCGCTCGGGCGCATCGCGGTGTTCGCCAGCGTGTACCAGTACGAGGGGCAGCTGCAGGTCGTCGCGCCGCGCCGCGACACCGCCTGCCTGCGCTGTGTATGGCCTGCCGCCACGCGCGACGGCCTTGTCGGCAACTGTGCCGAAGCCGGCGTTCTCGGACCGGTGCCCGGCACCCTCGGGTCGCTGCAGGCGCTCGAAGTGCTGAAGATCCTGCTTGATCTGCCAGGCCGGCTCGAGGACGAGGTGATGATGATTGACCTGCTGTCGTTGTCGACAAGGCGCCTGAAGGCGCGACCGTCGCCCGATCACGCAACGCACGGCCGAGCCGTCGCAGAGGCGAGTGTCGACATCGACGTCTCCTACGACTCGATCACCTCGGCCGAGGACGCAGGCTACTCCATCGTGGATATCCGTGAACCGGTGGAAAGCGCCGCGTCGCCGCTTGCGGCCCGCCGTGCGCGGCAGGTGCCGTTGGGGGAGTTGCTGACCACGCAGCTCGACCCGGGAGAAAGGTTCCTCCTCGTTTGTGCGCGTGGTGTACGCAGCCATGCGGCGGCGGAGGCGCTGCGCGCCCGCGGAATCTGCCAGGTGTTCTCGCTGCGCGGGGGTACCGCCGCGCTCGACCGGGTTGCCGCCACTCAGGCGCGCGTCTAACCCGCGCCGCGTACCACGTACTTGTAGCTCGTCAGCTGCTCCACGCCAACCGGACCCCGGGCATGGAACCGGTCGGTCGAGATGCCGATTTCGGCGCCCATCCCGAATTCACCACCGTCCGCGAACTGTGTCGATGCGTTGTGAAGCACGATCGCGCTGTCCACCTGCGCGAGGAATCGCTCGGCAGTGCGCACATTTGCGGTAACGATGGCCTCGGTATGCGCTGAGCCATATTGCGCGATGTGCGCGATCGCGCCATCGACACCATCGACCATGCGCACGGCAATCACCGCATCGAGATACTCGGTGTACCAGTCCTCCTCCACCGCCGGGCGGACACGCGCATCAATCGCCTGCGTCGCAGCATCACCGCGCACCTCGCAGCCCGCTTCGAGCAGGTCGCGCACGATCGGGCCCAGCAGCACGGCGCCTGCACGATCGACCAGCAGCGTCTCAGCGGCCCCGCACACCCCCGTGCGGCGCAGCTTTGCGTTGTGCACGATACGGCGCGCCATGTCGGCGTCGGCATCGCGGTCGACGTACACATGGCAGACACCTTCCAGATGCCCGATGACCGGCACGCGCGCTTCAGCCTGCACGCGCGCGACGAGCGCCTTGCCGCCACGCGGCACCAGCACGTCAAGCAGCCCGCGCATCGAGGCGAGCATATAGCCGACCGCTTCACGGTCGGTGGTGGGTACAAGCTGAATTGCCTCGCGCGGCAGCCCCGCAGCCGCGAGCCCCGCGACGAGCGCCGCATGAATGGCGCGACTCGACGCAACGCTCTCCGAACCGCCGCGCAGGATCACGGGATTACCGGACTTCAGGCAGAGCGCACCGGCGTCTGCCGTGACGTTCGGCCGACTCTCGTAGATGATGCCGATGACACCCAGCGGCACACGCACGCGCTGGATCAGGAGGCCATTCGGCCGCTGCCACTCAGCCGCAACTTCGCCTACCGGATCGGGTAGCGCGGCGATTTCGTCGAGCCCGCGCGCCATTGCCTCGATGCGCGCTGCATCGAGCCGTAGGCGATCGAGCAACGCGGCCGAGAGGCCCCGCGCACGGGCCCGTGCCATGTCCTCGTCGTTCGCCGCGAGTATCGCAGCGGATTGCGTACGCATCGAGCGCGACGCGGCCGAGAGCGCGGCGTTCTTCTGCGCGGTGCTCGCCGCCGCGAGCGCCGGCCGGGCGGCACGCGCCGCGCGGCCGAGCTGCGTCATCAGCGCGGCAATGTCGGGCGCGGCGTCCGTCACTCGCCCGCCTCGCTGCCCAGCATCACCAGATCGTCGCGGTGAATCATTTCGTCGCGGCCACGAAAGCCGAGCAATGCGGCGATCTCGCGGGTTTTCCTGCCCATGATGCGGGCGACATCGCCATCCGAGTAGGCTGCAATGCCGCGCGCGAACTCGCGGCCGTCCGGTGCGAGCACGCTCACGGTGTCACCGCGATCGAAGCGGCCCTGTGCGCGGATCACGCCCGCGGGCAGCAGACTCTTGCCGGTATGCAGCGCGCGCCATGCGCCCTCGTCGACCACCAGTGCGCCGCCCGGCTTCAGCGTACCCGCGATCCATTGTTTGCGCGCAGTCACGGGGTTGCCCTGTGGCACAAACCAGGTGCAGCGGGCGCCGTCTTCGATCCGGCGCACCGGGTGCTTGTGCGCACCGGCGGCGATGCAGAGATGTGCACCCGCCGAGAGCGCGATCTTCGCGGCCGCAATCTTCGTCGCCATGCCTCCCGATCCGACGTCCGACACCGCGGCACCGGCCATCGCCTCGATCTCGGGCGTCACACGCTGCACGCGCTCGATGAACGTCGCGTCCTTGTTCCGGCTGGGGTCGGCCGTATAAAGCCCGTCGACGTCTGACAGCAGCAGAACGCAATCGGCAGAGGCCATCTGCGCGACTCGCGCTGCGAGACGGTCGTTGTCGCCATAGCGGATTTCCGCGGTCGCCACCGTGTCGTTCTCATTGATCACGGGCAGCGCGCCGAGGCTGAGCAGGCCGTGCAGCGTCGCCCGCGCGTTCAGGTAGCGCCGTCGGCGCTCGCTGTCTTCGAGCGTGAGCAGCACCTGGGCCACGGTGACGCCGTGCGCTTCGAATAATTCCTTGTAGGCGTGCGCCAGGCGGATCTGCCCTACAGCGGCGGCGGCCTGGCTCTCCTCGAGCCGCAGCGCGCCGGGAGCCAGGCCGAGATGGCGACGGCCGAGCGCGATCGCGCCGGAGGAGACGAGAATGACCTCCTGACCGCGTTTGCGCAGCCACACGAGGTCCTCGGTGAGCGTTTCGAGCCAGGCGCGGTTCAGGCGACCGGTAGCGCCGTCGACCAGCAGTGCCGACCCCACCTTGACGACGATGCGCCGGGCTTTGGTGATGGGCGAGGCCGTTCGTCTGGTATACATAAACTGGCCGAGTATACGGTATGACCGCGTTGCCTCGGCTCCGGAGGGACCGCATACTAGTCACATGAGCAGAGACTATGAGCCCGCCCCCGGCCAGTGGTACGAGAACGTCGAGGAAGAGGAAACCTTTCGCGTGCTCACGGTCGATGAAGACTCCGAGCTGGTCGAGATCGAGTATCTCGACGGCGAGATCGAGGAAATCGATCTCGAAACCTGGCACGAGATGGATCTCGAGAAGAGGAACGAGCCGGAGGGCTGGGCCGACCGCAACGATGATGACGACGACGACGACGATGACGATGACGAGGAAGACGACGGGGACGACGACGAAGATGATGACGATTGGGACGATGACGAGGACGATGATGACGAGGAAGACGACGAGGACCGCTGACCCCCGCCTGGAGCACTGCGGTCAAGCCGACGCGGGGCTTGAAAGCCGGTTCCCTGCCCCGATTCTCCCCTCTCCACCCCCGGCCTGAAGGCGCGACATGAAGCGAATTTTCCTTTTCCTGGTCACAAACCTTGCAGTCGTGCTTGTGCTGTCGATCGTCGCGCGGCTGCTTGGCATCGACCAGTACATGGCGGCGCGCGGCGGCGACCTCGGCGGCCTGCTCGTCTTCGCCGCCCTCTTCGGTTTCGGCGGCGCGCTCATTTCACTCGCCATCTCGAAGTGGATGGCCAAGCGCTCGATGGGCGTGCGTGTCATTACCCAGCCTGCGAACCCGACCGAACAGTGGCTCGTGAACACGGTGCGTGCGCAAGCCGAGCAGGCCGGTATCGGCATGCCGGAAGTCGGGATCTTCGATTCGCCGCAGCCGAATGCCTTCGCGACCGGCGCGCGGCGCGACGCCGCGCTCGTGGCAGTAAGCTCGGGGCTGCTGCGCTCGATGAACCAGAAGGAAGCCGAAGCGGTGCTCGCGCACGAAGTGAGCCATGTCGCCAACGGCGACATGGTCACGCTCACCCTCATTCAGGGAGTGGTGAACACGTTCGTCATCTTCCTCTCGCGCGTGATCGGCGGGCTCGTCGATCGGCGCGAAGACGGCCGTGGCATGGCCTACTTCGCCACTGTCATGGTCGCGCAGCTGGTGCTCGGCATCCTCGCAAGCATGATCGTCATGTGGTTCTCGCGACAGCGCGAATTCCGTGCCGATGCCGGTGGCGCGCACCTCGCGGGCACCGCCAACATGATCGGCGCGCTCGAGCGCCTGAAGGCCGCGCATCCGCAGCCACTGCCTTCACAAATGGCTGCCTTCGGCATCGCAGGCGGCCCCGGCGCGGGCCTGAAGCGCCTGTTCATGAGCCACCCGCCCCTCGATGAGCGGATCGCGGCTCTGCGCAACGCGCGCCTCTGAGGCGATGACCGATTCCGCCACGCGCGCTGCAAACGGCGCGAGTAGGCCGCGCGACGCGGCGCACTCGCTGCTGCGCTGGATCGATTCGGGCGAGGCAACCGCTGCACGGGGCGGCAACGCCAGTGACGAGCGCATCGATCTCGCACGCATCCTGCCGTTCGTCGGCATGCATTTCGCGTGCCTCTTCGCATTCGTTGTTGGCATGAGCCCGATCGCGATCCTCGTTGCCGTGATCGCCTACCTCGTGCGCATGTTCGCGATCACCGGCTTCTACCACCGCTACTTCTCGCATCGTTCGTTCAAGACCTCGCGCGCCGGTCAGTTCGTTTTCGGTGTGCTCGGGGCCGCGGCCGTGCAGCGTGGCCCGCTCTGGTGGGCGGCCCACCATCGCCACCACCATGCGTGGTCGGATCGCAAGGAGGACGCGCACTCTCCGATCCAGCACGGCTTCCTGCGTTCCCACATGGGCTGGTTCCTCTCGAAGCGCGGCTTCGTGCCGGACCTGAAGCGTGTCCGCGACCTGCTGCAGTTTCCGGAACTGCGCTGGCTCGACCGCTTCGATATTCTCGTGCCTGTGCTGCTCGCGCTGGGCATGTTCGGCCTCGGAGTGCTGCTCGAGAACGTCGCGCCCCACCTCGAAACGAACGGCTGGCAGATGCTCGTCTGGGGATTCTTCATCTCGACCGTCGCCTGCTATCACGGCACCTACACGATCAATTCACTGTCGCACGTCTTCGGCCGCCAGCGCTATCGGACCGGCGATTCGAGCCGCAACAACTGGATGCTCGCGCTGGTCACGCTTGGCGAAGGCTGGCACAACAACCACCATCACTACCCGAGCGCGGTGCGACAGGGTTTCTACTGGTGGGAAGTCGACATCACTTTTTACCTGCTGAAACTGCTGTCCTGGCTCGGCATCATCTGGGACCTGAAGCCCGTACCCGTTGCCGCGCGCGACCGGTCGCCGCGCCGCATCCACGGCCCCCGCTGAGAAGGCGGCGCGGCGTCCCATGACGGCCGAAGTCACACCCAAGGTCGCGCTCGCCGGGTTCCGCCGCATCCTCGGCGCGGACGCCGTGCTCACGGAGCGCGAGGCGATGGCGCCGCATCTCACCGATCACCGCAAACTTTACGAAGGCGCGGCGCTCGCCGTGCTGCGCCCCGGGTCGGTCGAGGAGATCTCGCAGCTGCTCGTCTTCTGCAACGGCACACACATCGGTGTCGTGCCACAGGGAGGGAACACGGGCTACTGCGGCGGCGCCACCCCCGATGAATCGGGCCGGCAGGTCGTATTGTCGCTCGCACGCCTGGCGCGTGTGCGCCGGATCGATCCCGCCAACTATTCGCTGATCGCCGAAGCAGGCTGCATCCTCACGAATCTGCAGCGCGAGGCCGAGGCCGTCGACCGCTTCTTTCCGCTGAGTCTCGGCTCCGAAGGCAGCTGCCAGATCGGCGGCAACCTCTCGACCAATGCCGGCGGCCTCAACGTCCTGCGCTACGGCATGACACGCGACCTCGTGCTCGGTCTCGAAGTGGTGCTGGTGGACGGTCGGGTGCTGTCCACGCTCTCCGAATTGCGCAAGGACAACACCGGCTACGATCTGAAGTCGCTGTTCGTCGGCGCCGAGGGCACGCTCGGCGTCATCACGGCAGCGAGCCTGAAGCTCCTGCCACGGCCGCGCGCGGTTGCCACGGCCTTCGTCGCCGTGCGCGGCATCACCGCGGCCGTTGATCTTCTGAACCTGCTGCGCGAGGCGAGTGGCGACCGGGTCAGCTCCTTCGAACTGATCCCGCATGTCGCTGTGGAACTCACCACGCGGCACATTCCGGGTATTGCGGAGCCGCTCGCCGGCGAATTTCCGTGGTACGTGCTGTGCGAGCTCAGCTCCTCACGCGCGGCAGACACACTCGATGCGATGCTCGAGAGCGCGCTGCGCGATGCTATGGACGGCGGCCTGCTCGACGATGCCGCGCTTGCGCAGAACGAGCGCCAGCGTGCCGCGTTCTGGCGCCTGCGCGAGTCGATTCCGGAGGCACAGCGCATCGAAGGCGCGAGCCTGAAGCATGATGTCGCGCTGCCGATCGGCAAGCTGGCGCAATTCGTCACAGAGGCCTCCACGTGGATCGCAGCCCATCTGCCGGACGCCGTGCTGGTCGCCTACGGCCACCTCCGCGACGGCAACCTGCATTTCAACGTGAACGCCCGTGCCGGCACCGATCCGTTGCGCTTCGTGGCGCGCGCCGACGAAGTGCAGCGCGTCGTGCACGATCTCGTTGCGTCCTTCGGCGGGAGCGTGAGCGCCGAGCACGGCATCGGGCGCCTGAAGGTCGACGAGCTCACGCGCTACGCGCCGCCCGTCGAGATTGAACTGATGCGCGCGATCAAGCGCGCGTTCGATCCGAACGGCATCATGAACCCCGGCAAGGTGCTCAGGGAGGCCCCGTGAGCGGCCACCCTCGGCACGCGCTGCGCCACACCATCGCCTGCGCGGCCCTGCTTGCTGTCGGCGCCTGCAGCCGCCACACCGAGGCACCAGCACCCTCTGCGACGCCTCCAAAGGCAGCGCAATCCACGGACCGCTCTGCGCAAGGCGCGCCGCGTATCGCGCTCGCGCCTGACGGCGTGCACATTGACTATCGCGTCTTCGGGCACGGCGAGCCACTCGTGGTGCTGATCCATGGCTGGTCCTGCGACGCGAACTACTGGCGCGCGCAGATCGATGACCTCAAGGCGTCGTATACGGTCGTCGCCGTGAATCTCGCCGGCCACGGCGCCTCGGGTCGCAATCGCAAAAACTGGACGATCGAGGCCTTCGGCGCCGATGTCGCTGCGGTCCTTGCCGCGCTGCCGGAGGGCAAGGTCGTGCTGGTCGGCCACTCGATGGGCGGCCGGGTGGCGCTCGAGGCGGCGCGGCTCGTACCCGATCGCGTGATCGGCATTGTTGGTGCCGATGCGTTCAGCGACATCGGCGTGGTGCGCAGCGCGGCTGACCACGCCGCCGCCGACGCGCTCATCGCGCGCCTGCAAGCGGATTATATCGGCGCGACGCGCGAAGTCGTGGCAAAGGAATTCTTCACAAAAGATGCCGACCCCGCGTTCGCGCGCCGCATCGCCGACGACATGGCACTCGCGCCACCCGGAATCGCGATTGCGTCGCTGCGCGCACTTCTTGACTATGACTACGCTCCGGCGCTCAAAGCTGTCCGCGTTCCGATCATCGACATCGAGTCCGACATGCACGGGCCGGTCGATGTCGCACGGATCCGCCGGATCGTGCCGACCTTTCGCGCACAGATCATGCCAGGCCGAGGGCACTTCCTGATGATGGAAGATCCTGCGGGCTTCAATGCGCGATTGCGCGAAGCCATCGTCGCCGCCGTGAAGGGCGGCACTTGACGGGTCAGCCGGATGGAGAGGCCCATTACGCGCGCTACGCGCGACTCAGCGGGCTGCCCGACAATGCCTTTCACCTGCCAGGCACGCGCTTGCTGACTCGCCTGAACTGCGCTATTTCTTCTGCATCGCCGACGTCTGCTTCGGCGCAGCCGTCTCGGCGGCGAGCCACGCAATGAGCGAGGCGCGATCATCCGCCTTCGGCAAGCCCGCGAACGCCATCGTGTTGCCCGGCACGAGCGCAGAGGGACGCTGCAGCCACTTGTCGAGTGTCGCCGCATCCCACGTGAGGCTCACCTTCCTCAGCGCGGGCGAATAGTTGAAGCCCGACACCGTAGCCGCCTTGCGGCCCATCAGGCCTGCGAGGTTCGGCCCAAGCATCGAGGGCGCACCGGGCTTCAGCTGGTGGCAGGCCTGGCACTGGGTGAACAGGAGCTTGCCGCGCTTCAGCTGCGCCTCGCTCGGGGCTGCGCCCGCGGCGAGCGCCTGGGATGCAAGGACGATCGCAAGGGTCGTGACGGACAGCAGCGTGCGCAGCATCAGCATTCCTCGAGAAGGCAGAATCGGGGAGGATTCTACTGACCATGCCTGAACCGCACCTTAAGGGGAACTACCGTGCTGCCCGGCCCCCGCCAGGGGTGGGCCAGGCTGCGATCAACTCCCCACGGCCCGCCGCTGCGGCACGACCGCCGCACAGCGCACGTCGACCCAGCCAAGATCGAGCGCGATCACGTCCGCATCGACCGGCGCCCACGAGGTCCCGAGCGGCTCGTGCCGGCCTGGCTCATCGAGGATCAGAATCAGGGTGTCCCGGCCGCCCGCGAACGGCCAGTCTTCTGCATGCAACCCGATCTCGAGCTGGCGCCCGTCCGGTGCCCGAAAGCGTGCCCGGCCGCCCTGGTCGTGCACATCGACGGTGTGGAGTTCGCGCAGATCCTTTCGCTGTCCGGTCGGCGACCAGCGCACACGACAGGTGAAGAGGCGCGCTTCGTAGAGCTGAAACCACGTGTACCCCGCGATCTCGTCCTCAACCACGTTGTCGGCGACGCGCACATGCCGCTTGCGATACCAGTACAGGTCCTGGCCGACGAGCAACCGGAAGTCGATGTAGAGGGCCTCATCCGGCGTATCGTCGCGGCAGCCGTTCCCTTCCGTGCCGCCGACGAACTGCGTGACCTCCCGGTGCAGCACCAGATCGCAGCCGGGGTCCGTTGCAAGATCGTCGACGCGCAGGCTCGCGATGAGGCGGGGCGAGCGGTGCAGGTGACGGAAGCGCACGGGATCGCGCAGCGTGTACTGGCGCACACGCACGCCTCCCGCGGCGCGCGGCTCAAGCCGCAGCAGTACCTGACGGCGCAGGTTCTCCGGGTCGTCCTGCAGAAACTCTTCCGCGTAGAGAACGTTGTCGCCGAGCCAGGGCAGCGCGATGCGCGAGACGAGCGTGCGCACGCGCAGTTCGGAGCCTTCGGTGCGCCCCGCCTCGCCGTGACGCGAAAACACGAGCTGTTCCGACGTATCGTAAATGCCCGGCCACCACGCAGCGAGTGTGGCGACATCGTCGGCCGCCGCGGCGCGGGCGAAATCGAACGTACCGACCGCAATCGCTGCAAGAGCGAGGGGTCGCCAGGCGTTCATCCAGGCGGCTTCGCAACCCGCAGCAGCCCCTCCTGCGCAGTACTCGCGATGAGCCTGCCGTCCTGCGTGTGCAGCATGCCGCGCGCGAACCCGCGCGCGCCCGAGGCGCTCGGACTGTCCACCGAATAGAGCAGCCACTCATCGACGCGCGGCGGTCGATGAAACCACATCGCGTGATCGATGCTCGCCGTGGCCAGATCACCCGTGAGGAAAGAGGCCCCATGCGGTCGCAGCGCCGTGCTCAGCAGGTTGTAGTCCGACACATAGGCGAGCAGGCAACGGTGCAGGCGCTCGTCATCGGGCAGCGGGCCGACCGCGCGCATCCATATGTGCTGCCAGGGTGGCAGCTTCTGCGGGTGCAGGTAGTCGACAGGCTCGACCATGCGAAACTCGAAGGACCGCTGCTTTTCGAACAGGCGCTGCAGCTTCTCGGGCAGTTGTTCGAGCAACTCGCGTGGCGGCGTGCCGCTGTCGGCCAGTTCCCCGGGAGGCGGCACATCCGGCATCGATGCCTGGTGCTCGAGCCCCTGCTCGCTCGCCTGGAAAGACGCCGAAAGGTTGAAGATCTGCTGGCCATGCTGGATCGCGACCACGCGCCGCGCGTCGAAACTGTGGCCGTCGCGCGCACGGTCGACGTCGTAGACGATCGGCGCGTTGAAGTCTCCGCGGCGCAGGAAGTAGGCGTGCAGCGAATGCACCTCGCGGCGGGGCTCGACCGTTTCATACGCGGCCATGAGCGCCTGCCCGAGCACCTGTCCGCCGAACACCTGCGGCGAACCGATATCGCGGCTCACGCCGCGAAAGAGATTCACCTCGAGCCGTTCGAGCTCGAACTGGCGCAGCAGGTCGGCGAGGCGCGGGTCCAATGGTCAGGCGCCCGTGACGCCGAGACGCTTGTGCATGACCGGGCTCGTGGTCGTGTACTGCAGGAACTGCTTTTTCTGGGGATGCAGGTGGTGCTGGATGGCGAACGCCGCAAGCGCGGCTTCGTGGAACCCGGAAAGAATCAGCTTCTTTTTGCCGGGATAGGTGTTGATGTCGCCCACGGCGAAAATGCCCGGCACCGAAGTCTGGAACTTCTCCGTATCAACCTTGAGCGCCTTCTTCTCCAGTTCGAGGCCCCACTCCGCGATCGGCCCGAGTTTCGGGTGCAAGCCGAAGAACGCGAAGACGTGGTCCGCCTCGAGCGCATGCAGCGTGCCGTCGGCGCCCTTCACATTGACACCGCGCAGTGTCGCTGCGTCACCCGTTCCGTCCTGGATCAGCGACTGCGCCAACCCTTCGATATGCCGCAGCTTGCCGGCCGCCGCCAGCTCGCGCATGCGCGCCACGGAAGCGGGCGCAGCGCGGAACTCGGAGCGCCGGTGCACGTGCGTCACGGGAGTCCCCTTGCCTGCGAAGTCGTTCACCCAGTCGAGCGCGGAATCGCCACCGCCGAAAATCACGAGCCGCTTGCCGAGGAAATCGGCGGCGCCGCGCACGCGGTAGTGGATCTGCCGGCTCTCGAAGACTTCCGCGCCCTCGACACCGATGCGCCGCGGCTGAAACGACCCGACCCCGGCGGCGATCACGATCGCGCCCGCGTCGAAGGTGGTGCCGGCACTGTTTCTCACGTGAAAGCGCCCCGACTCGAGCCGGTGCAGCTCGGAGACTTCCGCGCCGAGGTGAAACTGCGGATTGAAGGGGTGCGCCTGCTGCATCAGCCGATCGACCAGTTCCTGCGCCCCGCAGACGGGCAGCGCGGGGATGTCGTAGATCGGCTTGTCCGGATACAGCTCGGTGCACTGGCCACCTGGCGCCTTCAACGAGTCGAGCACGTGGGCCGAAATGCCGAGCAGGCCGAGTTCGAAGACCTGGAAGAGGCCGCAGGGGCCCGCGCCGATGATGACGACTTCCGCTGGAATCGCGTTCAAACGAAGCTCCCTGTGAACGATGGGAAATTCTAGCAGCCTGTTGGCCGGCGGCCATCGGGACGGACTATATTAGGCGCAGTCCAACGGCGGCTCGCGGGGAGTTTGCATGCTCACGATCAACGTCAATGGCACCGATCGCTCTGTGGACGTCGATCCTGATACGCCCTTGCTGTGGGTCCTGCGCGATGCCGTAGGCCTCACCGGCACCAAATATGGCTGCGGCATGGCGCTCTGCGGCGCATGCACCGTCCATCTGGATGGCCAGCCGATCCGCTCGTGCGTCACTGCCGCAGGATCGGTCGGGGCGGGCAAAGTCACGACCATCGAAGGTCTCTCTCCCGATCGCAGCCACCCCGTCCAGAAGGCCTGGATCGAGCTCGACGTCCCGCAGTGCGGCTATTGCCAGTCGGGGCAGATCATGTCCGCGACGGCGCTTCTCGCCACAACCCCGAAGCCGACCGACGCCGAGATCGATACAGCCATGTCGGGCAATATCTGCCGCTGCGGCACCTATCAGCGCATCCGCGCGGCGATCCACCGCGCAAGCGAGATCGCGGGAGAAAAGCCGTGAGCGCACCACTCGCTCCCGGGGCCCTTACGCGGCGCGATGTCCTGAAGACAGGCGCGGCCGGTGCCGGCCTCATCCTCGCGATCAGCCTCGCCGGTTGCAAGAAGCCGGGGAGCGCAGGCGGCGCGCGCAGGCTCATCGCCTCAAATGCATGGCTGCGCATCGGTACCGACAACTCGATCACCTTCCTGTGTGACCGCTCGGAAATGGGTCAGGGCGTCTACACGGCGCTGCCTACCCTGCTCGCCGAGGAGCTCGGCGTCGATCCGCGACGTATCGCCATCGAGTTCGCTCCGGCGGGAGACCCGTACAAGAACAGCCTGATCGGCGCCCAGGTCACAGGTGGCAGCACGAGCGTGCGCGACTCGTGGCAGAAGCTGCGCCTCGCGGGCGCGCAAGCGCGCGAAATGCTGAAGAGTGCCGCTGCAAGGGAATGGGACACTTCGGCAAACGCCTGCCGTGTCGAGAACGGTGCAATCATCTCGCCCTTCGGCAAGCGCCTCGCCTTCGGCGCGGTCGCTGAAGCCGCCGCCGCACTCCCGGTCCCGAAGGACGTCGCGCTCAAGGATCCGGCGGACTTCCAGTGGATTGGCAAACCTCTCACGCGCTTCGACACACCCGCGAAGGTCGATGGCACAGCTACGTTCGGCATCGATGTGAAGCTGCCGGGCATGCTGCACGCCGCACTCGCGCAGCCGCCGATGCTCGGCGGCAAGCTCAGGAGCCTCGATGACAGCGCTGCGAAAGGGATGCCGGGTGTGCGTCAAATCGTGAACACCAGTTCCGGAGTCGCCGTGGTAGCCGACAGCTGGTGGCAGGCGCGCAAGGCTCGCGATGCGCTCAGGATCGGGTGGGATGGCAGCGCAACCGCCGCACTCAACGACGGCTCGATCCTGCGGGGCCTGAAGCAGGCGTCCGGCGGTGCGGGTCTCGTCGCACGGAAGGTTGGCGACGCCGAAGCTGCGCTCAAGTCCGCGCGGCGTATCGTGCGCGCCGAGTACCAGTTGCCGCTGCTCGCGCACGCGACGCTCGAGCCGCAAGTCTGCACGGCCGACGTGCGTGCCGGCGCTTGCGATCTTTACATTCCGACGCAATCGCAAGGCGCGGCGCAGGCCGCCGCCGCCACGGCCGCAGGCCTCGCGCCCGCGCAGGTGAACGTCCACACGACCTTTCTCGGCGGTGGGTTCGGGCGCCGCCTTGAAGTCGACGTGATCAGCGCCGCCGTCGAAGCCTCGAAGGCGGTCGGCAAGCCGGTGAAGCTGCTCTGGACGCGTGAAGACGACACGACGCACGACGCCTATCGTCCGCCGGCTTGGGATACGGCCGTTGCCGGCTTCGACGACGACGGCAAGCTTGTCGCCTGGAAACTGCACCTCACGGGCCCCTCGATCACCGCCCGCGTTTTTCCTGGCGCCATTGCGGCAGGCAGCGTCGATCCGTTCTGCGTGGAGGCGGCGGCCAACTTTCCGTACGACGTGCCGAATGTCCTGGTCGACTGGGTGCCCCACGAAGTGGGCTTCAATGTCGGTTACTGGCGCTCGGTGAGCCACGCCCTCAACTGCTTCGTCGCCGAGAGCTTCATGGACGAACTCGCGTACTCGGCGGGAAAAGATCCGGCGGAGTTTCGCCGCACGCTGCTCGCGAAGCAGCCGCGCTACCTCGAAGTGCTCGAAGTCGCGCTGCGCCGCGCCGGCTACGACAAGCCCGCCGAAGGCCGTTTCCGGGGTGTCGCCGTGATGGAAGGCTACGACACCTACATGGCCCAGGTCGCGGAGATCTCGATCACGGACGGCAAGGTGAAAGTGCACAGGATCGTCTGCGCGGTCGACTGCGGCCGGGCCGTCAACCCCGCCATCATCAGCGCACAGGTCGAAAGCTCGATCATTTTCGGACTCTCGGCGGCGCTCTGGGGCGAGATCAACGTGCAGGGTGGCCGCGTGCAGCAGACCAATTTTCACGACTATCGCGTCCTGCGGATTGCCGAAGTGCCGATCATCGAGACCCATCTGGTCGACAGCGACGAGCCGCCAGGAGGCATCGGCGAGCCGGCCACGGCGCTCGTGGCGCCCGCGGTCTGCAACGCCATCTACGCAGCGACGAAACAGCGCCTGCGTTCACTACCCATCGCGAGGCACAAACTGGCATGAGCAAGAACTCCGAATTGCACAAGCGGCGCGAGGCGGCAATCCCCCGTGGCGTCAGCAACAACTTCGCGATCTACGCTGACCGCGCGCAGAACTCCGAGCTGTGGGACGTCGAGGGCCGGCGCTACATCGATTTCGCCAGCGGCATCGCGGTGCTGAACACGGGTCACCTGCATCCCGCGATGAAGATTGCGCTCGCCGCGCAGATCGAACGCTTCACGCACGCCTGCTTCCAGGTGACCCCGTACGAGAGCTACGTGGCGCTCGCCGAAGCACTCAACGCGCTCGCCCCGGGCAACACGCCGAAGAAGACCCTGTTCCTGACGACCGGCGCGGAAGCGGTCGAGAACGCAGTCAAGATCGCGCGCTATCAGACGAAGCGTTCGGGCGTGATCGCGTTCTCGGGCGGCTTTCACGGACGCACGCTCGCCTGCAGCGCGCTGACCGGCAAAGTCACGCCCTACAAGGCGGGCTTCGGGCCGATGCTGCCCGAGGTGTACCACCTGCCCTATCCGATCGCGTATCACGGCGTGACGGCCGACGATTCATTTGCGGCGCTCGAATATCTCTTCAAGGCCGATGTTGATCCGGCGCGCGTTGCCGCGATCATCATCGAGCCCGTGCTCGGCGAAGGCGGCTTCTATGCCGCACCAGCCGATTTCCTGCGCCGGCTGCGCACCACCTGCGACAAGCACGGCATCCTTCTCATCGCCGATGAAATCCAGACCGGCTTTGCGCGTACTGGCCGCATGTTCGCGACGGAATATGCGGGTATCGAGCCCGACCTGATGACCGTCGCGAAGAGCCTCGCGGGCGGCGTGCCACTATCGGCAGTCATCGGCAAGGCGGAAATCATGGATTCGCCCGTACCCGGCGGTCTCGGTGGCACCTACGCCGGCTCGCCGCTCGGCTGCGCAGCAGGCCTCGCGGTACTCGATGTCATCAAGCGCGAGCGACTCGCCGAGCGCGCGCTGGCGCTGGGGGACCGGATCGTCACACGCCTCAGGGCGTTGCAGGCCCGCTACGCCTGCATCGGCGAGGTACGCGGCCTCGGCATGATGGTCGCGATGGAGCTCGTCAGGAACCGTCGTGCCGATGCGCCCGATGCAGACCTCACGAAGCAGCTCGTGCAGGCCGCAGGTCGCCGCGGGCTCGTGCTGCTCTCCTGCGGCATCTACTCGAACGTGATCCGCTTCCTCGCGCCGCTCACGATCGGGGAGCAGCTGCTCGACGAGGGACTCGGGCTGCTCGAGGGCGCGCTCGAGGAGGTCGCCGGCGCCGGGAAACGCGCGACGGGCTGAGTGCTCAGCCCTACGCCCTGCCCGCATTCGAATCGGTAGGCGTATGGAAGTACTCGCTCTCGTTCGCGAGTTCCTCCAGCAGTCGCTTGAGCTCCGCCATCCGCCCGGCCGCGGTGCTGATCGGCATGCAGTCCTGGCAACGCGGATCGCCGCAGGGCTGGCGCGAATAGAGCCAGTACTGCACCGCTCCTGCGAGCAGACCGTCCGCGATATCCCAGAGATCTGCGTCCTTGTCCTTGTCCGCAATCCTGTTGCCGAGGTCGACTGCCTTGCTGAAGGCCGCGTCGAAACTGTTGCCGAGGTCGCTCATCCTGTCATTGTAACCCGCGCGTCGCGATCGCGCTGATCGCAAGCAAGCGGCCCGTGCACGTTCCCGTCAGAAGATCCGCATGCCGATCCACCACGCGCAGGCTGCAAAGAATGCCGCCGCCGGAATCGTGAGAACCCAGGCGAGCACGATATTGCCCGCGATGCCCCAGCGCACGGCTGAGGTGCGCTGCGCCATGCCGACACCCACAATTGCGCCGGTGATCGTATGCGTGGTCGAGACGGGAATGCCGAAGGCGGAAGCACCGAAAAGCGTCATCGCACCAGCCGACTCCGCCGCAAAACCACCTACCGGGCGCAGCTTCGTGATGCGCTGACCCATCGTCTTGACGATGCGCCAGCCGCCGAACAGCGTACCGATCGAGATCGCCGCGTAGCAGCTGACGATGACCCAGGTCGGCAGGTGATCTCGCGTGGTCGCGCCCGCGGCGATCAGCAGCAGCCAGATGATGCCCATCGTCTTCTGCGCATCGTTGCTGCCGTGCCCCACGCTGTAGAGCGCCGAAGACAGGAGCTGCATGCGCCGGAAGATCCTGTCGACGCGATGCGGTGCGACACGCAGGCATATCCAGGACACCGCGATCTTCCACATCGCTCCGAACAGCACACCCAGCATCGGCGCCGCGACGATGAATACCGAGACCTTGATGATGCCGGGCGCGAGCAGAGGCTCCGTGCCGGCCTTTGCCATCGCAGCACCGATCATGCCGCCGATCAGCGCGTGCGAGGAGCTCGACGGAATGCCGTAATACCAGGTGATCACGTTCCAGGCGATCGCGCCGATCAGCGCGCCGAAGATCACGTGGTAGTCGACGAATTCGGGATCGACGATCCCCTTGCCAACGGTCGCCGCGACCTTCAGGTGAAAGATTCCGATCGCGACGAAATTGAACATCGCGGCCCAGGCAACCGCCTGGTAGGGCTTCAGCACACCAGTCGACACCACGGTGGCGATCGAGTTCGCCGCGTCGTGGAAGCCGTTCATGAAGTCGAACAGCAACGCGAGCACGACGAGGAACGCCAGCGTCGTCAGCAGGATCTCGCCGTTCATCGTCAGCCGTTCTCGAGCACAACGCCTTCGATGACGTTCGCGACATCCTGGCACTTGTCGGTGGTCGCCTCGAGCAGCTCGTAGACCGCCTTCAGCTTGATCAGCTGGCGGTCGTCACGCTCGTCGCGAAAGAGCTTCGAGATCGCCGCGCGCATGACACGGTCGGCGTCGGACTCGAGGCCGTCGATGTCTTCGCTGATCTTCAGGATCTCATTCGCGTTCTTCATCGACGAGAGCAGCACGACGGCGGATTGCACGCGTTCGCAACAGATCTGCACGAGGTTCGCGAGGTGGATCGCCTCGGGGGTCAGTTGCTGGATGTCGTAGAGTACGAGCGACTCGGCGGTGTCCTGGATCAGGTCGAGGATGTCGTCCATGCGCGAGATCAGCCGATGGATCACATCCCGGTCGAAGGGTGTGACGAAGGTCTTGTGAAGCAGCTCGACCGCGTCGCGAGTGACCCGATCGGCCTTGTGCTCGATCTCCTCGATACGGCTGATGCGGGCACCCCGTCCCGGCACATTGTCGTACTCCTGCAGCAGCTCGAACAACTCGCGCCCGCCCTGCACGACCAGGGCGGCATGATCGTTGAACAGCGTGAAGAACTGGCCCTCACGAGGCATCAGCGTGGAAAGCAGACTCATCAGGGCACTCCGGTCGCGCAGCGGCGGTCGGTTTGTGAAGCTTTTGTGGCGGGATTATCGCACAGCCCGCACAGGATACGCGGGTCGCGCTATCTTGCCGGCATGACCCGGATCGCCCTGCTTGACGCCCACCTCGCCTTCGGCCTGCTGCCGCTCCTCGACGGCGCGAACCTGACCGTGTCCGCGGGTGAGCGCCTCGGCCTGATCGGACGCAACGGCACGGGCAAGTCATCGCTGCTCGCGGTGTTCGCGGGCAGCCAGTTGCTCGACGAAGGTGAGATGCGCCGGCGCGACGGCCTCTCGATCGCCTTCGTCGAACAGGAGCCCTCACTGCCGGACGCTGCGGACCTGCGCGCAAGCCTCGCGCTGCGCGGCGCCTTCGCGGAGCGAGGCGGCGAGACCGGCCACGCACTCGACATCCGCCTCACAGCGCAGCTCGACCGCTTCGGCCTCGCAGCGGATCGATCGCCCGCCGATCTGTCGGGCGGCGAGCGCAAGCGCGCCGCGCTCGCCCTCGCCTTCGCACTCGGGCCCGACCTATTGTTGCTCGACGAGCCCACCAACCATCTCGATATCGCCGGCATCGAGCGCCTCGAGGAGCTTGCGCTGCGCGCTCCCGCGCTGATGGTCGTAACGCACGATCGGCGCTTTCTCGATCGGGTGGCCACCCGCATCGTCGAGCTCGATCGAGGTGTGCTGCGCTCCTACCCGGGCAATTTCGCCGCCTACGAGCGCGCCAAGTCCCAGGAGCTCGCCGCGGAGACAGTCGCGAACCGGCGCTTCGACAAGTTCTGGAAACAGGAAGAGGCGTGGATCCGCCAGGGCGTCGAGGCGCGCCGCACGCGCAACGAAGGGCGGGTGCGCCGGCTCGAGCAGTTGCGCTCGGATCGCAACGCGCGTCGCGAGCGCCTCGGCGACCTGCGTATCTCGCTCAACGCAGGCGACCGTTCCGGCAAGCTGGTCGCCGAACTCGAGGGGGTCGGCAAGCGCTTCGGCGCGAAGACGATCGTGCATGACCTCACGATGCGCATCGTGCGCGGCGATCGCATTGGCCTCATCGGCCCGAACGGCATCGGCAAGACGACGCTGCTGCGACTGATGCTCGGCGACCTCGCCCCGGACACCGGCAAGGTGCGGATCGGCACGAATCTGCGCGTCGCGTACTTTGACCAGTTGCGTTCGCAACTCGATCCGGAGCGCACCGTCGCGGAAACCATCAGCCCCGGCTCGGACTGGGTCGAGGTCAACGGCACACGCAAGCACGTGACGAGCTATCTCGCGGACTTCCTCTTTCCCTCGCGGCGCGCCCGTTCGCCCGTGCGCATGCTGTCGGGCGGCGAGCGGCACAGGCTCCTCCTCGCACGCCTCTTCGCGCAGCCCGCGAACCTGCTGGTGCTCGACGAGCCGACCAACGACCTCGACATGGAATCCCTCGAACTGCTCGAGGAGACGCTGCAAAGCTACTCCGGCACGCTGCTGCTGGTGAGCCACGACCGCGCGTTCCTCGACAACGTGGTGACGCAAACGCTCGTCGCGGAAGGCAGCGGGTACTGGCGTGAATATGTCGGCGGCTACAGCGACTGGCTCGCGCAGCGCGCAACTGCGGCTGCAGCCAGCGCCTCCCCCACCTCGACCTCGGCGGAAGTCCGTGAACGCAGCCGCCGGCGCCTCTCCTTTCGCGAGCAGCGCGAACTCGACGGCTTGCCGGCCACGATCGAGACGCTCGAGCAGGAGAAGACCGCGCTCACCGCCGCGATGTGCACGGCGGACTATCACCGCACGCCGCCTGAGCGGATGCGTATCGAAGCGGAGCGGCTCGCGACCATCGATGCGGACATCGATGCGGCGATGACGAGGTGGGAGGAGTTGGAGGGGCGCAGGGCGTAGGGCCAGCCGCGTCTGCTGGTCAGCTGCGCCAGCTGCGAAGCCGGCGCACAAGGAAAAACGCCCCGGCAGATTTCTCCGCCAGGGCGTCTGATCAAGGCGATCTGATCGATCAGTTCTGCTGAACGGCTATCGCGTCGGCCTCGAGGCCCTTGTTCGCGCTGCGATAGAAGAACAGCAGGCCATCCTGCGACGGCGAAGCGGCGTCACCACCGGGTACCGCCATCACCGTAAGCGTGGCAAGGCCGAATGGATCCACCCCAGCCGCAGGCGGCGCCGACACATCAAACTTCGGCAGCGACGGCGTGAAGATCCGGCCGTCGATGGAATCGGTCAGATTCCCCGTGAAGTAGTTGTCGAACGCCAGCACCGAGATGCCGAGCTGCGAGCTCGCGCTGATGCCGAACGGCGCCAGCGGCATCGTCATGATCACGTTGCCCGTCTCGAGATCCGTATCGGCGTAGAAGTATGCCGCCCCGGTTCCCGTGGCAAGGTTCACGATATTGACGAGTGTCTGGCCGGTTGAGGCGAAGGTGCCGCTCTCACCCGTGTACATCACGAAGTCATTGGTACCGTCGGCATTGACGTCGAGGTAGACGTCGAATTCCGCCGGATAGCTCGGATGCGCCCGGATGCCCCAGGTGCTGACAGCCACCTGCAGGCCGAGGCCGCCGAGACTTGCCGGGATGCCAACAAGGCGCGCACCGACCGCCTGCAGATCGACCACGGCGAAGTTGTCGCCGGGGCCCGGGAGCTGCGAGGCCGGGATGCGCGCGCTCGTGCCAAGCAGCGCAAACGGCTCGACCACACCCGCCTTCGCATAGGCGAGGTTGATCAGGCGCAGCGATGCGCTCGTCTGACCGGCCGGAATCACGACCCGGTCGCCGAGCGCCTGCACCAGCGCCGCCTTCTTCGGCAGCACCTGCCAGGGCACGTGCACTTCGTCGGCGCCGTCCTTCAGGGTGACATAGCCGTCGTACTCGACCGACTGCAACAGCGAGCCGTTGCCGCCCTGAGAACCACCGCTGCCATTGGCCCATGGCCAGTCGCCGAGCTTGGCGGGATTGATCGCCAGCAGCACCCTGAAGGTCGCCGTGCCGTTACCCCGCACGGTCACCGAGTGTGGCGCCATCAGCGTCACCGCACCGCTCGCCGCATCGTCGTCGTAACGGAACGACTTGTGCACCGAGTAGCGGCGCGTCTTCGACGAGAAATTGCGTACCTTCACGGTACGGCTGAGCACCATCGGATAACTGACGCTGTGGTAGCCGAAGGACAGCGCCGGCGTCTTCGTGTCCTCATCCCACATCGCCGTGCGGGCCGCAAGCGCGCGATTGACGCGCACTTCGCCGCCGCCGATGCGGGTGATCGGTGTAAGCACCTGGCCTTCACCGACGAGCGCACGCTGGTAGATCTCCGGGTCCGCGTTGTTCGCAAGCAGCGCGCGGACCAGGGTTGGCGTGAGCGAGGCGTCCTTCGAGAGCAGCAGCGCCGCCGAGCCCGACACCATCGGCGCCGCGCCTGAGGTGCCACCGAACGCTTCCTCACCCGTACCCGTGCCCGCGATCGCCGACACCGACGCGCCGGGCGCACCGATCTCGGGCTTGATCGCCGCGAAGCTCGTGGACGGCCCGCGCGAGGACGTGCCCACGATCCAGCCCTTGCGCGACTGCGCGTCGGCATCCGAGATCGTGACATTCACGGCGGAGCCGCCGCTGATCGCCGCACGAATCGAGTTCGAGACGGCCTGCGTGATGACGAGAGCGGGTGCGCAGTTGCTGCCGTCCGGCGCGCACTCGCCGCCGTTCGAGAACGATACGGCGTCGCCCGCTGCGACGAGTCCGATGACAACAGCGGTTGCGCCGGCATCCGTCGCATTGCGCACTTTCTGACTGACCGCGCACGAGCCGCGATTGATCAGCGCCACGTTGCCCGCGAGATTCGCCGGCAGCGCCTGGCCGTTGCACGCGAGCGTCGCGACCGGTACGACATCACCGGTGACGCTGTGACCCTCCACCGGCGCCCACTCGACGGTGGCGGTGTTGGTGTAGGTGCCGGCAATACTCGCTGGGGAATTGACGACCAGCGGGAAAGCGAGCGCGCTCGGAACTTCCGTCTGCGCGACGCTCAGGACCTCGGGCGTCGCTGCCGGCGAGCCCGTGATGAATGGCCGGTCGGCGCTGTTGCCGGCCGACGCCACCACGACCACGCCCGCCTTGACGGCGTTCGCACTCGCGAGGGACAGATCGTCCTGGATCTGGCCGTAGCTCGATCCGAGCGACATGTTGATCAGATCGACGGCGTCATCCATCGAGCCGTCGCCGTTGGGATCGAGCATGTAGTCCATCGCCTGCATCAGCGCGACGCCATTGCAGGACGTCGCAACGGAGCTGCAGACCTTGGCGACGACCAGACTTGCGCCAGGTGCGACACCCTTGTGCACGCCATCGGTCGAGTGCCCCGCGATGATGTCGGACACGTGCGTGCCGTGCCCCTGGATGTCGATCGGGTCGTCGTCTTCGACCGCCGGGGCGTCGGGCCACTGCTCGCCGATGAAGTCGTGACCTTCAATCACTTTCGCGGTCGGGAAGAGGCCGTCGCGCGTCGTGTTGCGCGGATCTGTGATCGCCGTGCCGTAGGCCGCTTCGTACGCGGCATCGGTGCCGGCACCGCCGAGGTTGTAGTGCGTGTAGTCGACGCCTGAGTCGATCACACCGACCGTGACGCCCGTGCCGGTGACACCCTGCGCCTGCGCGATCGCGGCGCCGATGTAAGGCACTGTCTCGGACAGGTCCATGCGGTAATCGCGCGTCGGCCGTACCGAAACGACGTCGCGGTAACCCGCGACCGAGTACAGCTGCCCGGAATCGATGCGCACGATCACCGAGTTGTAGGCGATGCGGGTACGCGCGATTTCACGACCGCCAAGCGCGAGCAGACGCGCAAGCATCGCGTCCTGGTCACGCGCAAGGGTCGCGCCATGGGCGCGCTGCTGTGCGTGGGTGAGAAGGCCGCCGAGCCGCTTGGCGTTCTGCCCGTTCGCCACCGCGAGCGGTTGGCCGGCAAGTTGCACGATGACATCGACTTCGCCCTTGACGCCCGACAGCGCCGGGTCGATCTTGCGCGACGCTTGCACTGGCGCCGCAAGCGCGAGCGATGTTGCATTCGGAAGTGAACGGTTGGAACTGACTGGTGCTGCGGTACTGTGTGCGGCAAGCATCGCGAGTGCCGCGGCGGCCGCCAGCAAGGAGAACTGACGTTTCATGTATATCCCCCAAGTTTCGATTATTGGCTGCCCCGGCCCCCCGGAGGCTGCATGCGCGTCAGCATATCAGAGCAGGAAGTCAAGGAAACATGTCGCAGAGGCGAGTCCTGCTGCCCCGGCACGTTAAGTCAAATTGGCGTGCGCTGTGCGCGGCGGCGCTCAGCCTGCTGGCGCTACCGGCCGGCGCGCAGCACCCCGCGCTCGCCGCAGCCATCGAAGCTCGCCTGGGCATGGCTTCGAGCGGGAAGGAGTTGGTGATCCGGGGTGAAGGCCTGGCCGCCTCCCGGGTCATTGCAGATTTCTACACCCGGCAAGGCTTCTCGCCTGCGTGGACCCGCACGCGTGATGTCGACGACCTGCTGCGCGCCATCCTGGAAAGTGCCGACGAGGGCCTCGATCCCTCCGACTATCACCTTGCCGCGCTCCTGCGGCTGCGAGGCGTCGTCTCGCAGGCACACGCCGCCGACGTCGACCACGCAGATTTCGAACTGCTGTTGACCGACGCGATCGTGCGGCTCGGCTACCACTTCTGGTTCGGCAAGGTCGATCCGCAGGCCCTGGACCCCGGCTGGAACATGAACCGCATGCTGCCAGGTCTCGACCCGGCCGAGGAGATAGCCGCGGCGCTCGCGACCGGCGATCTCTACGGCGCGATCGAGCGGGCCCGGCCCACCCATCCGTTGTATGTTGAGCTGAAGCGCGCGCTCGCACACTACCGTCGTGTGGCGCTCGCCGGCGGCTGGCCCGAGCTACCGCCCGGACCGACGCTCGAGCCCGCCGCGGTGGACGATCGCGTGCCGGTTCTGCGCGCAGTTCTTGCGGCAACGGGCGACCTGGCAGAGGCAACGAGCGCCGACCCGCGCGTCTATGACGCCCCGCTTGAATCCGCCGTACGAGGCTTCCAGCAGCGCATGGGCCTCGGCGTCGATGGCCGCGTCGGTGCCGCCACGCAGGCAGAGTTGCGCGTGCCGGTCGAAGACCGGATCCGTCAGTTGCGCGTCAACCTCGATCGCGGTCGCGTGCTGCTCTTCCAGCTCCCGCAGGATTTCGTCGTCGTCAACATCGCGGGCTTCGAAGCGTACTACGTCCGCGGCACCGACATTGTGTGGCGCGGCCGCGCGCAAGTGGGCAAGCCCTATCGGGCCACGCCACAATACCGCTCCGGGATCACTTATCTCGTGTTCAATCCCACGTGGACGGTGCCGCCCACGATCATCCGCAACGACATACTGCCGCAAGCGAAGCGTGATCCCGCATCGGTCACGCGCCGCGACCTCAAGGTCATCGACCGCGACGGCAACATCATCGACCCGGCGAGCGTGAACTGGGCGCAGTTCAGTTCCGGCCATATTCCCTACACGCTGCGGCAGGACCCGGGGCCCCGGAACACGCTCGGTCGCGTCAAGTTCATGTTCCCGAACCCTTACGACGTTTATCTGCACGATACGCCGTCGAGGGCCCTGTTCGAAATCGACACCCGCTCGACCAGTTCGGGCTGTGTGCGCCTCGAACGCCCGCTCGAGCTGGCGCGATTGCTGCTCGACGATCCCGGGCGCTGGAGCGACGCCGCCATCGCCGCTACCGTCGCACGCGGGGAGCTCCGCAACGTTACGTTGCCTCGACCCGTGCCGATAATGCTCGCCTACTGGACCGCCTGGGTGGACTCGCAGGGTCGCGTCAACTTCCGCCGCGACATCTACGGGCTCGACGCCGCATGGGCCAGGGCGCTCGACGCGCGCTTCACCTTTCGCCGCGCGCCTGTCGGCTGATGGCCGGGCGCAGCTCTCATCTGTACCCCTTGGCCTGCAGCGCAAAAAGGTGCGCGTAATGCCCATCGAGCGCCACGAGCTCCTGATGAGTCCCGCGCTCGATGATCCGGCCGCGATCGATCACCACGATCTGGTCGGCCATGCGTACCGTCGAGAACCGGTGTGAAATGAGGATGGTGATGCGCCCCTGCGCAAGGCGGCGGAAGTGCTCGAAGACATCCGCCTCGGCCTGCGCATCCATCGCTGCGGTCGGCTCGTCGAGCACGAGGATGTCGGCGCGTGTGCGCATGAACGCGCGCGACAGCGCAATCTTCTGCCACTGGCCACCCGACAGTTCGCGACCCTCACGGAACCACTTGCCGAGCTGCGCGCGATAGCCGCCCGGCAATGACGCGATGAACTCGTCCGCCTGGCCGCGTTCCGCCGCCGCGCGCCAGCGGGCCTCGTCCTCGAAAAACGGCTCATCCCCCGCACCGATATTTTCGCCCACCTGCATCTGATAGCGCGCGAAATCCTGAAAAATGACGCCGACACGCCCGTGCAGCACTTCAGCGTCCCAGTCCTCGAGGTCAAGACCATCGAGCAGGATACGGCCGCTCGTCGGCCGGTAGAGGCGCGTCAGCAGCTTGATGAGCGTGGTTTTTCCCGAGCCGTTCTCGCCGACGAGCGCGAGACTCGCGCCCGGTGGCAGGTGCAGATTGATGTCGATGAGCGCCGGTTCGCTCGCCTCCGGATAGCTGAACGAAACGTTCTCGAAGCGCACGCCGTCCTCGGGTTGCGGCCCGCGCGCGAGCGCGCCCCTTGCAGGTGGCACCTCGGTCTCGAGGTACTCATAGAGCGTCGAGAGATAGAGGTTGTCTTCGTACATGCCGCCAATCGCCGCAAGACTCCCCGACACCGCAGCTTGCCCCTGACGAAAGAGCATCAGGTACATCGTCATCTCGCCGAGCGTAATGACGGCGCGCACTGCTTCGATGGCGATCCATGCGTAGGCGCCGTAGAGGGTCACCGTGGCGATGAGCCCGAGACCCAGGCCCCAGGCATCGCGCCGGACCGTAAGCGCGCGATCCTCATGATAGAGGCGGCGGAAAATATCGCGGTAGCGCTGCAGGAACCGCTCGCCCAGCCCGAAGAGTTTGACCTCCTTGGCGTGGTCCTCACGGGCAAGCACCGTCTCGAGGTACAACTGCATGCGCGTCTTGGGCGAGCGCCAGCGAAAGAGGCGAAAGGCATCGCCCGAGAACTTGGCTTCAGCCAGAAATGCCGGCAGGCCCGCGAGCACCAGCACGACGACTGCCCACGGCGAGAAGCGCGCGAGCAGAACCGCGAAGCTCACGATCGACACGGCGTTCTGCGCGAGACCGAAGGTGCGCATCACGAGCGATAGCGGGCGGCTCGAGGCCTCGCGCCGCGCGCGCGTCAGCTTGTCGTAGAAGTCCGAGTCCTCGAAATGCGCGAGCTCGAGCGTCAGCGCCTTCTCGAGAATCATCACGTTCACGCGCTGGCCGAGCTGCGCGCGCAGCAACGACTGGCAGAGGGACAGCAGGCGCTGCGCGATCGCCAGCGCCGCGACCAGCACGCCTTCGATGAGCACGTAGCGCAGCGCAACTTGCGGATCGTGCGTGGATGCGATCGCGGTCACGACTGCATCGACGATCCGCGCGCCTACCCAGGCAACTGCCGCGGGCAGCACGCCCGCCAGCGCCGTGAGACCGGCGATGGCAAGCGTCAGGGGCCGGTTGGTCGACCAGACGAGCGACACGGCGCGCCGGCTGTAGCCGAAGACGCCGAAGAAGCCTGACCTGTCGGGTGCGACGCTCATTGTTCACAGTGTGACGTAAACAGCTAACATTGGCGGTGTGATTCGCGCGTCCTGCCTCATCGCCGCACTGTCGGTCCAGTCTGCAGTCGCATTCGCACAGCGCGAGTCGCACACCGAACAGGAATTTGCGAACTACTCATTCGCCCACGAACTCGGCTCGGGAATCTACGAGGCGGGCGGGCGCATGATGCAGATCAATCGTCTGCCGTTGGCATGGCGCTATCGCGAGGCGAGCAGCAGGGCGCCGGGCATCACGCTGCTGCTGCCGGTCACGCTCGGGTTCCTCGACTTCAATCCCGCGGGCATCGTGCACAACGGCCTGCCAGAAGGCGTCGATTCGCTGAGTTTCGTGCCGGGGATCGGCCTCGAGTTCCTGCGCGGCACATGGCGGATCATGCCGTTTGCGAAGACGGGCCTGGCCATCGCGGACCGCGCCGACGTCAGCGGCACGCTCTACAGCGTCGGCGTTGCCGGTGAATCCCTGACGCAACGGGAGAGCGGCTGGCGGACTCGTCAGCGTAGCGATTTGCTCTACTCGGGCGTGAACTATCGGGGGGCTCTGCCGAGCGATGCGTTCGTGCGCTGGCGCAACGGGATCGAAGTGGCGCAGGGGGTTGGCTGGCAACTCGGCCGCCACGAGCCCGAAGGCGGCGTGTTCGCAGTACTCGACTGGTATATCGACCCGCCCACGGGGCCCCTGACCGGAATCGCCATTCCCGCGCTGCAGTTCGAAGCGGGCGTGATGCTCGGCACGCGCCCGGACCTCAAGTGGTGGCGCCTGCCGATGCCGCGCATCGGCCTGAGCTACCGCTTCGCAGGCGATGTTTCCGCATGGCGGCTCGTTCTCGGCGCACCGTTCTGAGAGCCGACATCCTTCGCGATGAGTTCGTCGTCGGTCGGCGACAGCTTTTGCAGAAGGGCGGAAGGGACCATGATCTTGCCGCCCGGCGCCGCGAGACCACCGGGCTGATGCGTGACGCAAGGCGGTAACGCGGGAGTCGGCTGCTGCATATGTCAAACCTGAAAGGATTCCCCGCGGACGCCCGCGGTACATTGCCGGCATGAACGAGCCTGCCTCCCGCCCGAAGCGCTGGCGCCTGAGCATCGCGATGCGACTCGCGCTCGGATTCGGGGTCATCGCGCTCGTGCTGACCGTCGGCAACTGGTACGCGGCACGCAGCACCAAGTTTGCGATCGACACGCTGCACGACACCACCCTCGAGCGTATCCCGTTCGCCCGCGCCGCCGCCGGCATCACCGACCAGTTGCTCGCCTACGATCGTGCGGTGTTCGACCAGCTGCGCGCGAACGATGCAACGACGCGCGACGCCACGGCGCACGCTGAGCGGCGCCTCGGAGCGGCGGTCACGGCCTATGTGGCTCAACGCCCGGCGGGGGCGACAGGCAGCGATCAGCTCCTTGAGGAGTTGCGAACCCATGTCGAGCTCGGCAGCAGGCTTGCGGACGCCGCACGTGCACGTGAGGAGGCCCTGACCCGTTACGCACAGGTGCTCGACGCACTCGCAAAGCGTGTTTCGACGACCTGGGATGCCAATGCGCGTCTCGAGGTGGCAGGCAGCGCGCGCCGTTCCTTCGCCGAGCTCGAGTTCGCGGCGGGCAACCTGCGTACGGCATTCAACGGCTATCTGATCAATGGCAGCGCCGAGTCTGCGGCGCGCGTTCAGCGCGCGCAGCGCACTTTCAGGAGTACGCTTGATGCGCATCGTGCCGAGCTCAGCAGCTCGCCGGGGCGCCTGGATCGACCTCATGGACGAGGATCTCACCGCAGTCACCCGCCTGCTCGCCGAAGTTGCGGCACGTGACGCGCAGATCGACGCGGTCCGTGCCGAGTTCACGTCCTCGAGCGCGGCCGTACCGGCCCGCCTGAACGAGCGCATCGCGCTGCCCGCGAACGCAGCCGTCGTCGATTCGGCGGGCGCCGCGGCCCAGGCGACGCACGAGGCGCGAGAGACCTATCTCAACATGACGCTGGTCGTCATCGCCCTGACGCTCGCCGTGTCGCTGCTCGCGACACTCTCCGTGACCGCGCCGGTACGACGCCTCATTCGCGCCACGCGTTCACTCGCACGGGGCGCCTGGCGGACACGCGCTCCGCGCGGCGGCCCCCGCGAGCTCGACGAGCTGGCCGGCGCGTTCAACTCCATGGCCGCGCAGCTCGCGCAGGCGAACGAGACGGTGGCCCAGCACCAGATCGAGCTCGAGGATCGCGTACGTGCCCGCACGCGCAAACTCTCCTTCCTCGCGCACCACGATACGCTCACCGCGCTGCCGAATCGCCGCTATGCGTTCACGCACTTGCGACGGCTCGCACGCCGCGCGCTCGCCGAAGGCGACTCCGTCGGCATGCTCGCGATTGATGTCGACAACTTCAAGTCAATCAACGACCACCTCGGCCATGCGCTTGGCGACGAGCTGTTGCGTGCGATTGCCGAACGCCTGCGTCTGGCTGTCGGCGAGCGCAACTTCGCGGCGAGGCTCGGCGGCGACGAATTCATCGTGCTCGTCGAGCACGCCGAAGGTCTCGCGCCGCTCGAACGACTGGCCGACGGCATTGTCACCGCCTTCCGTCGGCCGCTCGCCGTAGCCGGCCGCGAGTTGCTGGTCAGCGTCAGTGTCGGCGTCAGTGTGCTGCCCGATCATGCCCGTGACGCCACCGCCCTCGCGCGGGCTGCCGACGCCGCCCTCTTTCGCGCCAAGTCCCAGGGCCGCAACCGGGTCGGTGTCTTCACACCCGACCTGTTCGCGGGCACGGCGTCGCGGTTTCGCATGGAGCAGGCGCTGCGCCGGGCAATCGAGGCCCGCGATCTCGTCCTCGAATATCAGCCACAGGTGGCACTCGACAGCGGCGAGACGACAACCGTGGAAGCCCTGGTGCGCTGGCGGCGCAGCGACGGCAACCTGGTGCCTGCGTGCGACTTCATCGCCATCGCGGAACAATCCGGGCTGATCATCGCACTCGGTGACTGGGTGCTCGAAACTGCCGTAGCCAAGGCCAGGGAGTGGCGCGTGTCCGGCATTGCGCATCCGCGCATCGCGATCAACGTCTCGATGCCGCAACTCCTCGACAAGGGCTTTGTCGAACGCGCCGGCCAACTGCTTGCACGCAACGCCTTGCCGCCGGACACGCTCGAGCTCGAACTGACCGAGACCGCGTTCCAGACCGGCGCCGCAACCATCGAGGCGCTGCAGCGCGCGCGCGAGCTCGGCCTGCCGATTGCGCTTGACGATTTCGGCACGGGCTATTCCTCGCTCAACTCGCTGTCGCGGCTGCCGCTCAAACGCGTCAAACTCGACCGCAGCCTGATCGCGGACTGCGATACGAACATGCGCTCGGCCGCGATCGCGCGCGCGATCATCTCCGTGTGCCACAGCCTCGGACTCGAGGTCACTGTCGAGGGCATCGAGCGCATCGAGCAGTTGCGGCTGCTCGCGCGCTGCGGCCCGATCGCCGCGCAAGGGCACCTGGTTTCATATCCGATCGCAGGCGAGGCCATCCCGGCCTTTGTGCAGGGCAGCCGCGCGCGCCTGGCGAGCCTCCTCGCACATCCCGGCCGCGAGGCCGATCGCGAGGCGGTCGTGCCGTTCCGGCCGCGATGAGCAACCAGATAGTCCCTGCATGACGGCTTCGACCCCATCATGCGCTTTGATCACCCTCGCCGCCGTGCTCTCGGCCGCCGCTGCAGCCGCGCCGCCGCGAAGCATGGGTGAACTGCTCGTGCAGTCCACGCCCGGGGACTGGCGCAAGCCCGATCCCGAAAACACGCTGTACCTGCAGCTCGACACCGGCCGCGTGGTGATCGAACTTGCACCCGGGTTCGCGCCGCGCCACGTCGCCGCGATTCGCGCGCTCGCCCGCAGTCACTACTACGACGGCCAGAAGATCGGGCGAGTTCAGGACAACTTCGTCGTGCAGTGGGGAGAGCCCGCCACAAAGGGGATCACGGTCCCTGCCCTCGCCGGGGAATTCAGCCGGCCCATCACGCCTGCACTGCCCTTCACCGTGCTCCCGGACACGGATGGCTACGCGCCCGCAGTCGGCTTCACTGATGGTTTTCCCGCCGCGCGCGACGTAGCGGGAAAGACGACCTGGCTCGCGCACTGCTACGGCACGCTCGGCGTGGGTCGCGACATCGAGGCGAACTCGGGCAGCGGTGCGGAACTGTATGTCGTCATCGGCCACGCGCCGCGCCAACTCGACCGGAACGGTACGGTCGCGGGACGCGTGGTGTACGGCATGGAGAGCCTCGCCGCGCTGCCGCGCGGCACCGGCCCCCTCGGGTTCTACGAAAAGCCGGCCGAGGGCGTGACGATCCACAGTGTGCGTGTCGCCGCGGATGTTCCCGTGACCGAACGCATACCGATTGAAGTGCTGCGCACCGACACACCGCTCTTTGCGCAGCTCGTGGAACTGCGGCGCAACCGCGCCGACGACTGGTACAAGGTACCGGCGGGCTACATCGACCTCTGCAATGTCCCCCTGCCCGCGCGTGTCAGCTCGTCGACCCCGCCGGAGTGACGCCTACGCCTACTTGACGTCACCCTCGTTGGTGGCCGGTCGGGGTTCCAGCATGAGGCTCTCGGCTTTCCCGGCTGCGCTCTCGATCGCCGCCGTACCGGCATCGATACCCTGCTTCGCAACTTCCTCGACCTTGCGGGTCGCGGACTGCATGCCTGCGGAAGTCTTCGCGATGACCACCTTGGCGCGGCGGCGCACCCGGCGGGCGACCTGACGCGTGGCGGACGCAGCGCGGCGCACAGTGGCCTTCGCCTTGCGCTTGACGCGCGCCGAACCCCGCTTGACGCTGCGCTTCGCTACCGCCAGCTTGCGTCTGGCTGCGGCGACTTTGCTCTTGCGACTGACCTTGCGGCGCGTCCGCGCCACCTTCTTCTTCGCCACCTTGCGCTTGCGGGTGACTTTTTTGCTCGCTGCCATGATCGCGACTCCCCGGTTATACCCTGCTGCGACATTGCGATAACGCGCGGGTGCCGTCAATCCGGCGCGCCGCAACCGCCGCGACTCACTTGGCGACGAGGATCTTCTTGACCCAGCCGCTGCCCTTGCCCGATTCGACTTTCAGGAAACCGCCTTCCTCGACGCCCATGTAGATGAGCTCATCGCCCTTGGTGAGCGTCGCCACGGCCTTGCCAGCCTCCGCGGCGCTGCCCATGATCTTGACGCCGGCAATCTTCGGGAAGAGCACGTCACCTTCGTTGTAGACGGCGCCCGCCTTGGTCTTGCCGCCCGATGCCGCTTCCTGGGCGAGCGTGCCGACATCGCGTTGCAGGTTCGGGTCGTTGCGGATCACGTTCACCACATTGTTGTAATTGTCGGCGAACGAGGCCGCGATGATCTTGCCCTCGTTGGTGTTGCCGTAACCACCGATGCCGCCACCGGCGCCGCCGCCGAAGATCGCGGCACCGAGCGCAAGGTCCGCCTTCTTCGAGCTGCCTTCGGCAGATGCCACCTGCACACCGGAGCGCGCATCCGCAACCAGCATGCTCGTCTGGGCTTCCTTGAACTTGAGGCCGCCCACGACGGCGCCGAGCACGCCCGCCCTGCCGCCGAGGAATCCGCCGAGTGCACCGCCCATGCCGCCTGCGTTGCTCTCGCTGAACACCACCGCCGGCGTCAGGATGAAGTCGGCCGCGACCATCTGCCCGCCGCCGATGTTTGAGCCGCCGCGCATCTCGCCACCGCCCGCGAGCGCCCGCTCCTGCATCATGTTCTGCATGCCTTGTCCGCGTTCCACCACGATGAAGCAGTTCGACTGCTGGATCATCATGCGGATGAGGCCCACGGGCGATTGCAGGTTGTAACGCGACAGCGCGCTCATCACGTAGTCCTGCGGCTCGACAACCGCAACCGCACCCATCGGCTTGTCGCACTTCTGCAGGTCGCTCGCGGCGCCAGAGGCGCCTTGCGTACCCGCCGCTCCCTGCACTTCGGAACCGCCCTTGCCCTTCTTCATGCTGAGCGGGCCTTCAGCCCGGGCGGACATCGAGAGAAGCAGGCCTGTCAGCAGCAGCGCAATGGAACGCGAATTCATGGTATCCCTCCCCCCCGTAATGCGGAGGCCGAATATACGCCCGCGTACAGGCCAGCCGCCAGTACGCCGCTTCAGAAGCCAGAGCCCGCAAGCGCCCGCGACACCCGCGTCCTCATCGTTGCCAGTTTCATCGGAAACGCGCGGAAAAAATCCGCGCGGGTCAGGGTCGGGTCGCGCTCCCGGACATTGGCGGCCCAATGCAAGGCACGTTCGGGGTCGCCGTTCAGGGAGTGCGCGACGGCCGCGATCATCGCGATGAGCACATGGGCACCGGGCGACCGGGCAGCTCGCTCGGTCCAGGCCGCTGCCTCGGCATCCTCGCCGAGCGCAAGGTGCGTGAAACCACGCGTCCCGAGCATCGCGTAGTAGAGCGGGTCGAGCGGGCTCAGGCGCATCGCAAGATCGACGTGCCGGCGACCCTCGGGGACCTTCCCGGCGAGCGCTTCGGTCCAGGCGCGCGCGTAGATGCCCTCGGCATAGTTCGGATTGATGCTGGTCGCCCGTTCGAGCCAGATCAGGCCGCTGTCGAGGTCCCCCTCGAGCCAGTAGCTGCGGCCCATCGTGAAATTGACGAACGGATCGAGCGCATCGAGTTCGAGCCCGCGCTCCGCACAACGCCGCGCGGCGGTGATTTCACCCACGACATCGTTCGTATGACGCATGAACGCGGTCTGGAAATGCAGGAACGAAAGTCCCGCTTGCGCACGCGCAAAGCGGGGCTCGAGAATCACCGCGCGCCTGAAGAGCGCCGCCGCCGCGGCATTGTCGACACGGTTGAAGCGGTACATGTGCTGCAGGCCGACGTGATACGCAGACCATGCGTCCAGATTTTCCGGCGAGACGTGGCGCGCAAGCCCCGCCTCGTGCAGCGGGATGCGAATCTCGAGCGCTGTCAGCACGCGTGCGCTGATCTCCTCGCGGACAGCGTGAATGTCCTCGACCAGACGGGAAAACCGCTCGGCCCACACCACGCCCGAGTCGCGGGTATCGACGAGCTCGACATCGACCGCGAGGTGCCCTGCAACCACCTCCATCGTTCCCGTGAGGCAATAGCGGGCGCCGAGCAGCCGCCCGATATCGTCGTAGCCCGTCTCCCCCAATCGCAGCCGGAAAGTTGAGCCACGCGCGATCACGAAGAGCCAGCGCAGGCGCGATAACTCCGTGATCAGCTCTTGCGGCAGCGCGTGCGCGAGTGCTGCATGCGCGCCAGCGTCACCTGCCACGGCGAACGGCAGCACCGCGATCGAAGGGCGGGAGGCGCGTTCCAGGACCGCCGAACCCGCTGTCGCTTCGGTCGACGGCGCTGCAGTCACGCCGGACGATGCACGCACTTCGGCCATGAAACGCAATCCACGCCGGTGGATGGTGCGGATGACGCGCTGCGACACGCCATCATCACCCAGCGCACGCCGCGCCGACTTCACACGGCTCGCAAGGGCAGCATCGGTGATGGCCCGCCCGCCCCAGACTTTCTCGACGATTTCATCCTTCGATATGAGCCGGTCCCGGTTCTCGACCAGCAGCGCAAGCAATGCGAACACCTGCGGCTCAAGCGCTCGCGGTGCGCCGTTCTCGCGCAGTTCATGGCGGTCGATATCGAGTTCGAACGCGTCGAACCAGTAGATCATCGGCGGAGCATAGACCGCAGCCCGCCACCCCCCAACTTTCTCCATGAAATCTTCATGAAACCTGCAAGCACTCCCTGTCGAGGGGCGCGATGCTGTGTTCACGGCTCGGGAATGACCCCGTCCGCCACACGCAGACATGGAGAGACAGACATGCCCAACGTAACAATCGACGTCATTAAGGACGTCTTCACTCCGGCGCAGAAGAAGGATCTCATCGCGAAAGTCACCGCCGCGATGATCGAGGTGGAGGGCGAGAGGCTGCGCCCCTACACCACGGTCCGGATCAGCGAGTACGAAGGCGGCGACTGGGCCATCGGAGGCAAGGCGCTGAAGGCTTCAGACGTTCACGCGCTCATCGCGGGGAAGGCGGCTTAGCGCCTGCGGCGCGCTTTGGTGAAGCTGCAGGAAGGGGCTGCGCTGAAGAGCGCGGCCCCTTCCGTTATGGACACTGGCGCACTGGCGCCACCAGGAGCGGTCCTGCGATCAGGGTCACGGCAGCGCCGAGGGCTGCGATGCCGAGCTTCATTGGTTTCACGATCTTCTCCATCATTGGACGCTTGCAGGCACAATACAGCAGGCGAGCGGGCCCCGTACGCTGCGCGACCTGTCAGAGAGATCCATCAAACGACCCCGGGAACCGAAGACCAGTGCACGACATCATCCAGCAGCTCGAAGAGAAGCGCGCCAAGGCCCGCCTCGGCGGCGGCGAGAAACGCATCGCCGCACAGCACGCCAAGGGCAAGCTCACCGCGCGCGAGCGCGTCGAGCTGTTGCTCGACGAGGGCTCGTTTGAAGAATGGGACATGTTCGTCGAGCACCGCTGCGCAGATTTCGGCATGGCGGACAACAGGATCCCCGGAGACGGCGTGGTCACGGGCTACGGGGTGATCAACGGCCGACTCGTCTTCGTCTTCAGCCAGGATTTCACCGTCTTCGGCGGGGCGCTCAGCGAAGCGCACGCCGAGAAGATCTGCAAGGTCATGGATCAGGCCATGAAGGTGGGCGCACCCGTCATCGGCCTGAACGACTCCGGCGGGGCGCGCATTCAGGAAGGCGTGGCCTCCCTCGGCGGTTATGCCGAGGTCTTCCAGCGCAATGTCAGCGCCTCGGGCGTGATCCCGCAGATCAGCCTCATCATGGGCCCCTGCGCCGGGGGCGCGGTCTACAGCCCGGCCATGACCGACTTCATCTTCATGGTGAAGGACAGCTCCTACATGTTCGTCACCGGCCCCGAGGTCGTGAAGACCGTCACGCACGAGGAAGTGACCGCGGAGGATCTCGGTGGCGCGCTCTCGCACACCACCCGCAGCGGCGTGGCCGATCTCGCCATCGAGAACGACGTCGATGCGCTGCTCATGGCACGGCGGCTCTTCAACTACCTGCCGCTGAACAACCGCGAGAAGCCGCCCGTGCGCCACTCGGGCGATCCGGCCGACCGCATCGAAATGTCGCTCGACACACTCGTGCCCGACAACCCGAACAAGCCGTACGACATCAAGGAACTCATCGTCAAGACAGTGGACGATGGCGACTTCTTCGAGCTGCAGCCGGAGTACGCGAAGAACATCGTCATCGGCTTCGGCCGCATGGACGGGCACACCGTGGGCTTCGTCGCCAACCAGCCGCTGGTGCTGGCCGGCTGTCTCGATATCAAGAGCAGCATCAAGGCGGCGCGCTTCGTGCGTTTCTGCGACGCCTTCAGCATCCCGCTCGTCACCTTCGTCGACGTGCCCGGTTTCATGCCCGGCACGGCCCAGGAGTACGGCGGCATCATCAGGCACGGCGCGAAGCTGCTCTATGCCTACGCGGAGTGCACGGTGCCCAAGGTCACGGTCATCACCCGCAAGGCCTATGGCGGCGCGTACGACGTCATGTCCTCGAAGCATCTGCGCGGCGACGTGAACCTCGCCTGGCCGAACGCCGAGATCGCGGTGATGGGCCCGAAGGGAGCGGTCGAGATCATCTTCCGCGAAGAAAAAGGCGACCCTGCCAGGATCGCCGCGCGCGAGGCCGAGTACCGGGCGAAGTTCGCCAATCCCTTCGTCGCCGGCGCCCGCGGCTATATCGACGACGTCATCCAGCCGCACGAGACACGCCGGCGCATCTGCCGCTCGCTCGTGATGCTGCGCGACAAGAAGATCGACGAGCCGTGGCGCAAGCACGGCAACATCCCACTGTAGAGAACCCCCGCCCGTGTTCAAGAAGATCCTCATTGCCAACCGCGGCGAGATCGCCTGCCGCGTCATCAGGACCGCGCGCCGCATGGGCATCGCCACGGTTGCCGTTTACTCCGAGGCCGACCGCGACGCCCGCCATGTGGAACTCGCCGACGAAGCGGTGCTCATAGGTCCTGCGCCGAGTCGCGAGAGCTATCTCGTCATGGACCGGATCATCGAGGCCAGCAAGACGACCGGCGCGGAGGCGCTGCACCCGGGCTACGGCTTTCTCTCCGAGAACGAGCAGTTTGCGCGGCGCGTCGAGGAGGAAGGCATCGTCTTCATCGGCCCGAAGCACGGGTCAATCGCGGCGATGGGTGACAAGATCTCCTCGAAAGCGCTCGCCGCGAAGGCGCAGGTGAGCACCATACCCGGGCACAATGCGCCAATCGAATCGCCCGATGAGGCCGTGAAGATCGCGCGCCGCATCGGCTACCCCGTCATGATCAAGGCGAGCGCGGGCGGCGGCGGCAAGGGCCTGCGCGTCGCCTACGGAGACAAGGAGGCCTTCGAGGGCTTCACCTCGTGTCGCAACGAAGCGCGCGCAAGTTTCGGCGATGATCGCGTCTTCATCGAGAAATTCATCGAGGAGCCGCGGCACATCGAGATCCAGGTTCTCGGCGATGCCCACGGCAATTGCGTCTACCTCTGGGAGCGCGAGTGCTCGATCCAGCGCCGCCACCAGAAGGTGATCGAGGAGGCGCCGAGTCCCTTTCTCGACAATGCGACGCGCGAGGCTATGGGCCGGCAGGCCGTGGCGCTCGCGCGCGCAGTCGACTACCAGTCGGCCGGAACGGTCGAATTCGTGGTCGGTCGTGACCGCAGTTTCTACTTCCTCGAGATGAACACGCGACTGCAGGTCGAGCACCCCGTCACCGAGTGCATCACGGGGCTTGATCTGGTGGAACAGATGATCCGGGTGGCGGCGGGCGAGAAGCTCCCCTTCACGCAGGCAGACATCCGGCGTCAGGGCTGGGCGATCGAGTGCCGCATCAATGCCGAAGACCCCTTGCGCAACTTCCTGCCCTCGACGGGACGGCTGGTGAAGTTCCGGCCACCTCCCGAGGGTGGCGGCGTGCGCGTCGACACCGGCGTCGGGGAAGGCGGCGAGATTCCGCTGTACTACGACTCGATGATCGCCAAGCTCATCGTGCACGGCCAGGACCGCAACCAGGCGATCGCGAAGATGCGCGAGGCCCTGAACGCCTTCGTGATTCGCGGTATCTCGAGCAACGTTTCCTTCCAGGCCGCGCTGCTTGCGCACCCGCGCTTCGTCTCGGGCCAGTTCAACACCGGCTTCATCGCCGAGGAATACCCACAGGGCTTCCCGGGTGCCACAGTGCCGCGCCAGGATCCCGATTTCCCTCTGGCTCTGCTGGCGGCCGCGCACCGCCGGTTGCGCGAGCGCGCCGCCACCATCAGCGGCCAGCTTCCGGGCCACGAACTGCGGATCCGCGAGGACTTCGTGATCGTGCAGACAGACCGTGAGGGGCAGCGCGAACACACACCCGTCTCGGTGACCTCGAGCGGCCCCGAGGTGCTGGTATCGATCGGCGGTCGCAGCCGGCGCATCACGCTGAGCGGCACACTGCGGGACCTCGTGATCCGCGGCGAGCTCGACAGCCGGCCCTTCTGCGCGCAGCTCGAGCGCATCGGTCTCGACTATCGCATCGCGCACGACGGCACGACGATCGTGGCGCGCGTACTGTCGCCGCGCGCCGCGCAGCTGCTGGCGCTGATGCCGGTGAAGGCTCCGCCGGATCTGTCGCAGTTCCTGCTCTCGCCCATGCCGGGTCTGCTGGTCGAGGTTGCCGTGCAGCCCGGGCAGCGGGTGATCGCCGGCGAGAAGCTTGCGGTGATCGAGGCGATGAAGATGGAGAACATCCTCGTCGCCGCGCGGGACGGCGTGGTCGCCGAGGTGACCGCGAAGAAGGGCGACAGCCTCGCCGTGGATCAGGTCATCATCCGGTTCCAGTGACTCATCCGGGTCGTCGCTCGCCTCATCGAACCGCAGCGCGTGATGACGCCTGGCAGGATTTGGATTCAGATCAAACGCCGGTGCCAGCCGCCAACCCGTTGTCTCCCGCAGGAAGCCGTGGTTGCGCAGGTGATCGTCCGTGTTTCCAACCAGCGCATTGAACAGTACGCGCCGCAGGAGCTGCGCAAGATCCGTCTCCACCGCTCCGCGCGCCCCGTGGTTCTGGATGAATTCGGCGATTTCGGGATAACTCCCGCCCTCGCCGTCGTGCCGCTCGAGCAGCGTCATGGCGGAAACGAAGAAACGGCGACCGCGCGGCGTGCGGTCAAACCGTTGTGAACAGAATGTACGGTACCGATGATTGAACCGCACCAGCCGGGACGTCGGGACCTCGATCTGGCAGGCGATCGCCAGCTGTCGCACCACGTGCTCCCATGCGCCCACATCGTGGCATTCATCGTGGACTCCGAGCAGATAGGCGTCGCGGCTTGCCAGCCACTCGGGCGAATAGACGAATGAGAGCGCGCTTTACGAGCGCGAGCGCCGGTGAAACAACCGGCCGACTTTCTTGAGCGGTCCGAGTTCAGGGGCGTCCAGGTACACATCGACGCCATCTGCGGCTTCTTGTACCCGGCGCACCACGATCAGATCTCGCCCCGCCCGGCTGGGTCGAGCGCAAGGTCCTGGAGCCTTCGGCCGAGTCGATCCTCACCGGCGAGAAGATCGAGGTCGCCGTCGAGCCTGAGCACGCTCAGCACCTGCTGAAACGTGCCGAGACTCACCGCCGGATCGCCCTTCTCCGCACGATGGAGGGTGTCGCGTGAGATTCCCGCGCGCTCCGCCATCAGTACCGTGGAAATCTTCCGGCGCTTGCGGGCAAGACGGAGCCGTTCGCCGAGAGCGGCAAGCTGGCGACGGCTGGCAGGAAAGGGCATCCGGACCGTTCGCGACATAGGGTCCGATATCGTCGACATATGCGGCTATTTTGTCGATGATATCGGACATATTCGTCGCCAAACCCGCTCTCACTGAACGCTTTGACATCGTCATCGTCGACCCCGGGATGGCACCGACACGATGAACCCGAACCACGGAACGACATGCCCCATCGGGGCTTCCCGGTACCCCACGAATCGTGATGTGTCCGGAATGGACCAAGAGAAGTTGGCGCGCCCGGAGAGATTCGAACTCCCGACCACCTGGTTCGTAGCCAGGTACTCTATCCAGCTGAGCTACGGGCGCGCAGAAACTTGTAGCAATTTCAAGCGGATGGCCGGCCGACGGGCCATCCTCGCGAGGCGCGCGAGAATACAGGAACCGCGCCGTGGCGCCAAGCGGGCACCGTCCGGGCACCGCCCGTCGGGAGAGTTTCCGCCGAAATCAGCTCATTCCGGCTGCCGGGGGCCCTGCCTGTGTCTCGTGACCACGCCAGTAGTAATGGTAGTAGACCACCGGGATGACGAGCAGCGTGAGCACGGTCGAAACGAAGAGGCCGAAGATCAGCGATACCGCGAGCCCCCCGAAGATCGGATCATCGAGGATGAAGAAGCCGCCGAGCATGGCGGCGAGCGCGGTCAGGGCGATCGGCCTTGCACGAACCGCGGCGGCGGCAATCGTGGCTTCCTGCAAAGGCTTGCCCGCGCGCACTTCCTGCTGGATGAAATCGACCAGCAGGATCGAGTTGCGCACGATGATGCCCGCGAGCGCGATCATGCCGATCATCGAGGGCGCCGTGAACTGTTGGCCGAGCAGCGCGTGGCCCGGCAGGATGCCGATGATCGTGAGCGGAATCGGCGCCATGATCACGAGCGGCACGCCGTACGAGCGAAACTGCGCGACGACGAGCAGGTAGATCAGCACGAGACCGGCGGCATAGGCGATCCCCATGTCGCGGAATGTCTCGAACGTGACCTGCCATTCGCCGTCCCACTTGAGGCTCCACTCGACGGGGTTCTGCGGCTGCGCCGTGTAGTACTGGCGGATCGGCGCGCCATCGATATTCGTGTCGCGCAGTTTCGCCGCAATGGCCCGCAGGCCGTACATCGGACTGTCCGTCGCCCCCGCATCGTCGCCGGTCACATAGACGACCGGTAGCAGGTCCTTGTGCTGGATCGTCTGCTCGCGCGTGCCCGCGCGCACCTCGGCCACTTCGGAGAGCGGCACGAGCGCGCCACTGTCCGCGCGCACGCGCAGCGTGGAGAGGTCTGCGATCGTCGCCTTGTCGCCGGGTGCGAGCTCGATGCGGATCGGGACCGGGTAGCCCGCCTGCTCATCGTGCAGGTATGACATGTCCTCGCCGCGCAGTGCCGCCGCGACGGCCGTGGCGACGGTCCGCTGCGAGACGCCGAGGCGAGCGGCGCGCGCGCGATCGACCTCGACGATGAGCTTCTCCTGCGGCGCCTCCACGGAGTCATCGACATCGACGACATCGGGTGCCGCCTCGAAGACGCCACGCACCTGCCGCGCCACCTCGAGTTGGCGCGTGTAGTCGAGACCGTAGACCTCCGCAACCAGGGGCGCGAGCACCGGCGGTCCCGGCGGCACTTCGACGATTTTCACATTGGCATCGAAACGGCGACCGATCGCCGCGAGCGGCGCGCGCACGCTGCGGGCGATGTCGTGCGACTTGCGCTCCCGCTCGTCCTTCGGCAGCAGGTTGACCTGGATGTCACCCTGCCACGGCTGGCGGCGCAGGTAATACTGCCGGACGAGACCGTTGAAGTTGATCGGCGCGGCGGTGCCCGCGTAGATCTGGTAGTCGGTCACTTCGTGCACGGTACGCACGTGATCCGCGAGCGCGAGCAGGACCCGTTGCGTCTCTTCCACCGGCGTGCCCTCCGGCATGTCGACGAGCACCTGGAACTCGCTCTTGTTGTCGAACGGCAGCATCTTCATGATCACCGCGCGCAGGCCGACCAACGCGAACGATGCCGCGATCAGCCCGAGCAGCACGCCAAGCAACTTCCAGCGGTTCCTGCGCCCTGCCTCACGCCGCAGCAACGGCGTCATGACGCGCGTGAAGAGCCGCTGCAGGCCGGCGCCCTCCTCCTTTGCGGCGGTCGGATGTACATCGCGCAAGAACAGCCGCCGGTACATCCAGGGTGTGAACACGAAGGCGACCGCGAGCGAGATCAGCATGCCCATCGAGGCGTTGATCGGGATCGGGCGCATGTAGGGGCCCATGAGACCGGTGACGAACGCCATCGGCAGCAATGCTGCGATCACGGTGAAGGTCGCGAGGATCGTCGGCCCGCCGACCTCGTCGACCGCTGTCGGAATGGCCTCGGTCAGCGGGAGCCCGCGAAACTGCATATGCCGGTGGATGTTCTCGACGACGACGATCGCGTCATCCACCAGAATGCCGATCGAGAAGATGAGCGCGAAGAGCGACACGCGATTCAGCGTGAACCCCCAGGCCCACGACGCGAACAACGTCGCAGCGAGCGTGACGACGACAGCCGCGCCGACCACGATCGCCTCACGCCGTCCAAGCGACAACCACATGAGGGCGACAACCGACAGGGTCGCGAACAGGAGCTTGCCAATCAGGGTCTGCGCCTTGTCCTCGGCAGTGGCGCCATAGTTGCGCGTGATGGTGGCCCGCACGCTGTCGGGAAATGCCACGCCGCGCATTTGATCGAAGCGCGCGATGACATCACGCGCGACCTCGACCGCGTTGGCGCCCGGCTTCTTCGACACGGCGAGGGTCACGGCCGGGTGGATGCCGCCAGCGGCGGCGAGATCCGTTGACGCCGCGGGACCGGCGCCGGTGCTGACATGGCGCTCGGGGTCATCCGCGCCGGCGCTCACCTGCGCGACATCGCGCAGAAACACCGGCGAGCCATCACGGACTCCGACGACGAGATCGGCCACTTCCTCCGGCGTCATCAGGAAGGTGCCCGCCTGAACCTCGACCTCGCGATTGCGATCGACGAACGATCCCGCGTCGACCGACGCATTGGCCGCTCCGAGGGCGCGACGCAGGTCATCGAGCGACAGGCCGTAGCCGGCGAGCCGCTGCGCATCGAAGCGCACGCGCACCACCCGATCGGGGCCGCCCAGCGTCTCGATGTCGCGGGTTCCAGGGACACGCTGCAGTTCCGTCTCCATCGCATGCGCAACGCGCTGCAGATCGAGCGCGGTGATCGCCGGGTCCTCACTCCAGAGCGTGGCGGCAACGATCGGCACGTCGTCGATGCCCTTCGGCTTGATCAGCGGCATGCCGACGCCGATGCCCTGCGGCAGCCAGTCCTGGTTCGAATAGAACGCGTTGTAGAGGCGCACGATCGCTTCGGTGCGCGGCGTGCCGACCTCGAAGCGCACCGTCAGCATTGACAGGCCCGGTGTCGAGGCCGAATAGATGTGCTCCACTCCCGCGATCTCGGCGGCGAT